>Ga0079224_100001551_pt1 | contig 26663 bp, 20 predicted proteins | sample Stecom2015_FD_80414 | JGI IMG/M metagenome (GOLD analysis project Ga0079224, IMG submission 80414) | Agricultural soil microbial communities from Utah to study Nitrogen management - Steer compost 2015 | ecosystem: Environmental > Terrestrial > Soil > Agricultural land | place: USA: Utah... | reverse complement strand
TTTCACCGGTGGATGGCGTCAAGCCACGGCGCGTGGTGATCATCGCCACCATTCCGGCATGGTGGCAGCAAACCCCGTGGACGCAGCGTTGGCCCTTGCTCCGGACGGCAAAGGCCGCGTCCTTCGCGGCATTCCCTCTGACCACAACTTCTCCCTGGGCGATCCTGTCGTTCACTTTGTTGTACAATAGGAGCCAGATTGGGATCAGGAGGTGACGGGGCCGTGAGCACGCGCGAAGAGCTGCGCCTGACGCAGATGACCTCCAAGGCCGGGTGAGGGTGCAAAATCGGTCCTGGGGACCTGGCGCAAGTTTTGCGCCACCTGCCTCCTTCCATACCGGATCCCAACGTCCTGGTGGGGCTGGATGCCCCCGATGACGCGGGGGTTTACCGGCTGTCGGACGATGTGGCCCTGGTGCAGACGGTGGACTTTTTCACGCCCATCGTGGACGACCCGTATGCCTTTGGCCAGATCGCCGCGGCCAACGCCCTGTCCGACGTGTACGCCATGGGCGGCCGGCCCCTGAGTTGCCTCAACATCGTCGGCTTCCCTGTCAACAAGCTGCCGGCCCAGGTGCTGGCCGACATTTTGCGGGGCGGCGCGGACAAAGTGCGCGAAGCGGGCGCGGTGATCATCGGCGGCCACAGCGTCGACGACGCGGAGCCCAAGTACGGCCTGGCGGTGTTGGGAATCGTGCACCCGCAGCGGCTGTTGACCAAGGCCGGGGCGCGGCCCGGCGATGTGCTGGTCTTGACCAAGCCCATCGGCGTCGGCGCCATCACCACCGCCATCAAGCGGGGGCTCGCGTCCGACGACGAGATCGAGGAAGTCGTGGACGTCATGCGCCGCCTCAACAACGTCACCGACGTGCTGCACCGGGCCGGCGTCCGGGCAGCCACCGACATCACCGGCTTTGGACTTCTGGGCCATGCAGCGGAAATGGCCCGGGAGAGCCGGGTGGCGCTGCGGATCTCGGCGGGACAAGTCCCCGTCCTTCCCGCGGCCTATAAGTACGCCGAGCAAAACGTGTTTCCAGGCGGGTCCCGCGCCAACCGCCGGTTCGTGGAGCCGTGGGTCACCTTCTCCGACGCCGTCCCCGAACCCCAGCGCATGATCCTCTGTGATGCGGTCACTTCGGGCGGCCTCCTCATCGCCTGCCCGCCGGCCGAGCTGGAGCAATTGCTGGCCGGGCTGCGGGACGCGGGGACCATCAGCCAAGCCGTCATCGGACAAGTAGAAAAGGGCCCGGCGGGACACATCACCGTCGAGCCCTAGCTCCGATAGGCAGGCCCTTCGCCTGCGCCGCGGCGGGCAAGACCGCTCTGGCGGCCGGTCCTGCACCCCTTCCGCCCATGGTCCCCCATTACGGCATCGGGTTGCCGCTGGGCTGCAGGGGCCGGCCCTCCCGCAGCTGGAGGTACTCGCCCAGGGACCGGACCCCCACCTGCCGCCCGTCGCTCAAGGCGCGGATGACGTCCAGCAAAGCCTTGGCCGTGTCCAGGGACGTGACGCAGGGCACCCGGAACTCCACCGCGGCCCGGCGCATGCGAAAACCGTTGCGGGCCGGCAGCCGCCCCCGGGTGGGTGTGTTGATGAGGAGGTCGATCTCCCCGTCGCGGATTAGCTCCACGATGTCAGGGTGGCCTTCCCCGATCTTGTAGACCGTGTCCACCTCAAGGCCTTGCTCCCTTAGATACCGGGCGGTGCCCGCGGTGGCCAGCACCCGGAAACCCAGCTCCGCGAAGCCCGCGGCCAGGGCTGCCCCTTCCGCCTTGTCCTTGTCCGCCAGGGTAATCAGCACCGTGCCCCGGGTCGGGATCACGGATCCGGCCGCCACCAGCCCCTTGTACATGGCGTGGGCCGGGTCCGGATCGATGCCCAGCACTTCGCCGGTGGACTTCATCTCCGGCCCCAGAAACACATCGACGCGGCCCAGCTTCTCAAAGGAGAATACCGGCGCCTTGACCGACATGTAAGGCGGCGGAGGCAAAAGGCCGTCCTCAGGATAGCCCAGATCCGCCAGGCGCTGGCCCAGGCTCACCCGGGTCGCCAGGGCGATGATGGGCACGCCCGTCACCTTGCTCATGACGGGCACCGTGCGGCTGGCCCGCGGGTTGACCTCGAGGACGTACAGGCGCCCTTCGTGCAGCACGTACTGGATGTTGAGGACACCCCGCACGTCCAGCGCCAGCGCGATGCGGCGGGTGTAGTCCACCAGTTGATCGATCTGCTCCTGCGTGAGGCTGCGGGGCGGGAACACCGCGGTGCTGTCGCCCGAGTGAACCCCGGCCCGCTCCACATGCTCCATGATGCCGGGGATCAACACGCGCTCGCCGTCGGCCACCGCGTCCACTTCCAGCTCCTTGCCGGGAAGGTAGCGGTCCACCAGCACCGGGTACTCGGGCGTCACTTCCACGGCGTATTTCATGTATTCCAAGAGCTCCTGCTCGTCGTGGACGATCTCCATGGCCCGCCCGCCCAGCACATACGAAGGCCGCACCATCAGAGGGAAACCCAGCTTCAGGGCGATGCCCATGGCCTCCTGGATGGAGGTGGCCGTCCGCCCTTCGGCCTGGGGGATCCCCAGGCGCCGCAGGAGCTGGCCGAACTTCTCCCGGTCTTCGGCCAGGTCAATGGCCTCCACCGAGGTGCCCAGCACCGGGACGCCGGCCCGGGCCAGGGGCCCCGCCAGGTTGATGGCGGTCTGGCCGCCAAACTGGACGATGACCCCCTTGGGCCGCTCCCTTTCCACCACGTTGAGCACGTCTTCGACGGTCAAAGGTTCGAAGTAGAGCCTGTCCGCGGTGTCAAAATCGGTGCTGACGGTTTCCGGGTTGTTGTTGATGATGATGGCGTTGTAGCCTGCCTCCCGCAAGGCCCACACCGCGTGCACCGAGCAGTAGTCAAACTCTACCCCCTGCCCGATGCGGATCGGTCCTGAACCCAACACCAGCACCGACGGGCCGTCCAGGGGCGGCACCGGGTCCCCGCCGCGGTAGGTGGAGTAGTAGTAGGGGCTGGCTGCGCCCGGCCCCGCGGGATGGGTGGCCACCGCTTTGTAGCCCGGCGCGATGCCCCGGTCCTGGCGAGCCCGGCGCAAATCGCCTTCGGCCACGCCGGCGAGGGACGCGATCTCCCGGTCGGCCATGCCCATGGCCTTCGCGGCTCGCACCCGCTCCCACGCGGCTTCGTCCCACGCGGTGCAGGGGCCCTGCTCCCGCAAGGCCAGGAGCTCCTTTTCCATGGCGACGATGCGCCCGATGGCGGCGATGAAGTAGGGATCGATGGCGGTGGCGCGGGCCACCTCGGTCTCGGACATGCCCCGGCGCAAGGCCTCGGCTAGGACAAACAGGCGCTCGTCGTCCCCCGCGGGCAGGCGGCGGCGCACCTCCTCCCCGGACCACTGGTCCACGCCTTTGAGGCGCAGCCCGGACGCGCCGACCTCCAGGGACCGCACCGCCTTGAGCAGGGCCCCCTCCAAGGTGCGATCGATGGCCATGACCTCGCCAGTGGCCTTCATCTGGGTGCCCAGCACCCGGTCGGCGGTGACGAACTTGTCAAAGGGCCAGCGGGGGATCTTGACCACCACATAATCCAGCTGCGGCTCAAAATGGGCTGTCGCGTCGCTGCCCGGGGCGATGCGGATCTCGTCCAGGGTGAGGCCGATGGCGATTTTGGCCGCCACCCGGGCGATGGGATACCCCGTAGCCTTGGAGGCCAGGGCGCTGGACCGGCTCACCCGGGGATTGACTTCGATGACGTAATAATCGTTGCTGTAGGGCGAGAGGGCGAACTGGACGTTGCAGCCGCCCTCGATCCCCAAGGCCCGGATGATGCGCACCGCCGCGTCCCGCAGCAGGCGGTACTGCTCGGGCGTCAGCGTCTGGGTCGGCGCCACCACGATGCTGTCACCGGTGTGAATCCCGATGGGATCCATGTTTTCCATGCCGCACACCGCGATGCAGTTGTCCGCGCCGTCCCGGATCACTTCAAACTCGATTTCTTTCCACCCGGCCACGCTGCGCTCCAGGAGCACCTGGCCCGCGGGGCTGTTGCGCAAGCCCCGGCGCACGATCTCCTCAAACTGGGCCTCAGTATTGGCGATGCCGCCGCCGGTGCCGCCCAGGGTGTAGGCCGGCCGGGCGATGACGGGCAGGCCGATGTCGTCCAAGAACGCGCGCGCCTCCGCCAGGCTGGACACGATGCGGCTTTCGGGCACCGGTTCACCCAGCTCCATCATGGTGCGCTTGAAAAGATCCCGGTCTTCGGCCCGCTGGATGGCTTCCAGGGGAGTACCCAAGAGGCGCACGCCGAGGTGATCCAAAAGCCCCCGGCGGTTGAGCTCCACCGCCAGATTGAGCCCCGTCTGGCCGCCCAAGGTGGGCAGCAGCCCATCGGGCCGCTCCCGTTCCAGCACCTGGTGCACCAGCTCGGGCGTGAGGGGCTCGATGTACACCCGGTCCGCGATGTGGGTGTCGGTCATGATGGTGGCCGGGTTGGAATTGATGAGGACGACCTCGACGCCTTCCTCCCGCAGGGCGCGGCACGCCTGCGTCCCCGCGTAGTCGAACTCCGCGGCCTGGCCGATGACGATGGGCCCGGAGCCGATGACGCACACTTTCCTCAAACCCTTGTCCTTGGGCAAAGCCTTCACCTCTAGCCCGCGACGGCCGCGAGGGCCGCTTCCAGGATCCCGACGGCCTCATCCAGTTCCTCGCGGGTGACGATCAGCGGCGGCAAGAGCCGCAAAATGGACTGGCCGATGGCGTTGACCAACAGGCCCCGTTCCTGGGCTGCGGCCATGACCCGCGGCGCGTCAACCCCGTCCAGCTCCACGCCCAGCATCAGGCCCAGGCCCCGCACTTCCCGAATCCACCCCCGCCGGCGGGCCAGCTCCTCCAGCCGCCCCCGCAGGTGCTGGCCTGCGGCCGCGGCGGCCTGGGCCAAGTCATCGCCCACCAGGGCGTCCAGCACCGCCAGGGCCACCCGGCACGCGAAGGGATTGCCGCCAAAGGTGGAGGCGTGGGCGCCGGGCGCGAAGGCGGCCGCGATCTCCTCCCGGGCCAGCATCGCTCCGATGGGGATGCCGCCGCCCAGGGCCTTGGCCAAGGTGAGGATGTCCGGCTTGACGCCGAAATGCTCATAGGCAAACATCCGGCCGGTCCGCCCCAGCCCCGTCTGCACTTCGTCCAGGATCAAGAGCAGGCCGTGCCGGTCGCACAGCTCTCGCACGCCCCGCAAGTACCCGGGATCCGCGGGGTAGACGCCTGCTTCCCCTTGCACGGGTTCCAGCATAACCGCCGCGGTCTCGCCGTCGATCGCGGCCCGGAGGGCTTCCAGATCGTTGAAGGGTACGTGGACGAACCCTGCGGGCAAGGGCGCAAACCCCTCGTGGTACTTGGGCTGGCCCGTGGCGGCCAGGGAGCCCAAGGTGCGCCCGTGAAAGGAGTTGAGGGCGGTAATGATCTTGTAGCGGTTTTGTCCCTGCCGCCGGCCCCAGCGGCGGGCCAGCTTGATCGCCGCCTCGTTGGCCTCGGTGCCGCTGTTGGCGAAAAACACCCGATCCAGGCCCGACAAGGCCGCAAGCCGGGCCGCCAGCTCCGCCTGGGGGCCAATATGGTACAGGTTGGACGTGTGCAGGATGTACCCGGCCGCCTCGCGGATGGCCGCAACCACCTTCGGGTGGCCATGGCCCAGGCTGTTGACCGCCAGCCCGCCCACAAAATCCAGATACGAGCGGCCTTCGGTGTCCCACACCCGGGCGCCTTGGCCCCGGACCAAAGCCAGGGGCAGCCGGCCGTAGGTGCGCATGATGTGCTGATCCGTCAAGGCCTGGATTTCAGAAAAGGTCCGCGCCATGATCAGCTCACCACCATCGTGCCGATGCCTTTGTCGGTAAAGATTTCCAAGAGCAAGGAGTGCAGCCGGCGGCCGTCGATGATGTGGGTGCGGGGCACGCCGCTCTCCAAAGCTTTGATGCACGCTTCCACTTTCGGGATCATGCCGCCGGAGATGCGGCCTTCGGCGATCATGCGCCGGGCCCGGTCCACCTCCAGGGCGGAAATGAGGGAGCGGGGATCTCCTTCGTCGGCGAAAATGCCCTCCACGTCCGTCAACATGATGAGCTTGTCCGCCTTGAGGGCGGCGGCCAAGTCCCCCGCGACCGCGTCGGCATTGATGTTGTAGCTCTCGCCGTCGTAGCCCGCGCCGATGGAGGCGATGACGGGAATGTAGCCCTCCTGGTTCAGCAAGTGCAGGAGGCCGGCGTTGATGGTTTCCACCTCGCCCACTAGGCCCAGATCGCCCCCGAGCTGGCGGGCGGTGATCAAGTTGCCGTCGTGGCCCGACAAGCCGATGGCCTTGCCGCCGTACCGGTTGATGAGGCCGACAATGTCTTTGTTGACCTTGCCGGCCAGGACCATCTGGACGATCTCCATGGTTTCCGCGTCGGTGACCCGCAGCCCGTTGACGAAGCGGGGCTCTTTGCCCACCTTGCGCATCCATTGGGAGATCTCCGGTCCGCCGCCGTGCACCAGCACCGGGTTGACGCCCACGTACTTCAGCAGGATGACGTCGAGGATAACCGCCTTCTTGAGCTCGTCGTCGGTCATGGCGCTGCCGCCGTATTTGATCACGAAGGTTTTGCCAAAGAAGGTGCGGATGTAGGGCAGCGCCTCGATGAGCACCCGGGCCTTGTCCACCAGCTGCTCGTTGTTCACCGCCGGACCTCCTTCACGTCCGATAGCTCGCGTTGATCTTGACGTACTCGTAGGTCAGGTCGCACGTCCACACCGTGGCCGCCGCGGGGCCCGCCTTGAGGTCTACCGTCAGCACCACGTCGGGCTCGTGCAGGATCTCCTTGGCCTTGGCTTCGTCGAAGGACAGCCCGGCGCCGTTTTGGGCCACCAGCAGTTCCCCGATGTACACATCGACCCGGTTAGGGTCGAACTCCACGCCCGCGTACCCGGCCGCGCACAAAATGCGGCCCCAGTTGGCGTCCTCGCCATAGATGGCGGTCTTGACCAGGTTGGACCGGGAGATGGAGCGGCCGATCTGCACCGCGTCCTCCTCGCTGCGGGCGCCCACCACGCGGATTTCCACCAGCTTGGTGGCCCCTTCGCCGTCCCGCACCATGGAGCGGGCCAGCGCGCCGTTGACGTAGTCCAGGGCTTGGGCAAAGGTCTCCAGCTCCGGGTCCTCCAGGGTGAGGGGCGCATGCCCCGCCATGCCGTTGGCCATTACCACCACCATGTCGTTGGTGCTGGTGTCGCCGTCCACCGAGATACGATTATAAGTCCGCTCCACCGATCCCCGCACCACCGCCTGCAGGGCCGCGGGTTCGATGGCCGCGTCGGTGGTGACGAAGGCCAGCATGGTGGCCATGTTGGGATGAATCATGCCGGAGCCTTTCGCGATGGCCCCGATGCGCACCGGGCGCCCCTTGATTTCCAGCTCGATGGCCAGCTCCTTGGGCACCTTGTCGGTGGTCATAATGGCTTCCGCTGCGTCGCGGCCGCCCTCGGTGCTCAAGAGCTGGGCAGCTTTGTGGATGCCCGAAGCGATCTTATCCATGGGCAGCGGCACGCCGATGACGCCCGTGGACGCGACGGCCACCTCCTGGGGCGCCACCCCCAGCGCCGCCGCGGTCAGCTCCGCCATGCGCCGGGCGTCGGCCATGCCCTGGGGGCCCGTGCAGGCGTTGGCGTTGCCGCTGTTGCAGACGATGGCCCGCAGGAAACCGCCCTGCACGTGCTCCCGGGTCACGTGCACCGGTGCGGCCTGGACCCGGTTGGTGGTAAAGGTGGCCGCCGCGGCCGCCCGTTCCTGGGACACGATCAAGGCCAAGTCCTTCCGATAGCGCTTAAGGCCGATGTGCAGCCCGGCGGCGCGAAAGCCCCGTGGGGCTGCGACGCTCCCCGGGACTTCTTTGTAGGATGGGGTTCCGGCTTGTTCCAACGGTACGGCCATGGGCAGTCACCCTCCTGTCTACAGATTGCCGCTACGGGTACAGGCCCGGGGCCTGCAGGCCCAGGGTCTCGTCGAGGCCAAACATCAGGTTCATGTTTTGCACCGCTTGGCCCGCGGCGCCCTTGACCAGGTTGTCGATGGCCGACAGCACGATGAGGCGGCCGCTGCGCTCGTCCACCCGGGCCGTCACATCGCAAAAGTTGGAGCCCAGCACGGCCTTGGTCTGGGGCAGGCGGTCCTCCCCCACCACCCGCACAAAGGGCTCGCCCCGATAATACTCCCGCAGGAGGTGCAGCGCGTCCTGGGTGGTCAACGCCTGCGTCAAGCGCAGGTTCAAAGTGGCCAAGATGCCCCGGCTCATGGGCACCAGGTGGGGCACAAAGCTGACCATGACCTCGCCGCCGCCCCGGGCTGCCAACAGGTGGCGGATGCCCTGCTCCATCTCGCCGGTATGGCGGTGGCCCGGCACGCCGTAGGCCCGCACGTTTTCCGTGGCCTCCGGGTAATGGTACATGGGCCCCGGGGTGCTGCCCGCGCCCGAAACCCCCGACATGGCGGCCACCACCACTGCGGCCGTGTCGATGACGCCTCCGTGGACGAAGGGCGCGATGCCCAGCAGCACACTGGTGGGATAGCAGCCGGGGTTGGCCACCAGGCGGGCCGCCTTGATGGCCTCCCGGTGCAGCTCCGGCAGGCCGTACACCGCTTCCTGCAGGAGCTCGGTCTGCTGATGGTCCCGGCCGTACCACCGCCGGTACTCCGCGGGATCCCGGAAGCGGAAGTCGGTGCCGATGTCAACGACCTTGACGCCTTGGGCCACCAGCTCCGCGGCCAGCGACATGGAGGCGCCGTGGGGCACCGCCAAGAACACCACATCGCAGCGGGCCGCCATGGCGGCGGTATCGATGGGCTCGTACTCCAGGTCCACGATGCCCGCCAAGCCGGGATGGGTGGCCGCCACCGCCTGGCCCGCCTGGTTGCGGGAGGCGGCGTACACCACCTGGGCCCCGGGATGTTGAGAAATTATGCGCATGAGTTCGCCGCCGGCGTAGCCCGTGCCCCCGACGATCCCCACCCGCACGGTCATGATCGAGGCCAACCCCTTTCCTGTCCTGCTCGCACCGGGCCGCCCGCGGGGCGCCGGCAGCCCACATAGGATGATTATACTATCGGCATGAATAAAATTGCAATCCCCGCGGGCGCCCCGGCACAAAAAAATCACCGGGGCCGTGCCGCCGGTGTTGTTGACCGCCGCGTCGATGGATGCGCCCGGGCAGGGCCGGCTATTCGATCCACTCCACCGCCACGCCCAGCCCCGCCAGCTTTTCCACCAGGCGCTCATATCCCCGCTGGATGTGCTCCACGCCGTCGATGACGGTTTCCCCTTCCGCCGCGACGCCGGCCACGATGAGGGACGCGCCCATGCGCAGATTGGTGGCGGTGACCGGTGCCCCCGTAAGCCGCTCCACGCCTTCGATCAAGGCCGTGCGCCCATCGGTCTTGAGCCGGCCGCCCAACCGGCGCAGCTCGTCCACGTGGCCAAAGCGGTCCTCGAAGATGCGCTCGCTGATGACGCTCGTCCCTTGCGCGAGCAGCAAAAAGGCCGACAGTTGCGGCTGCAAGTCCGTGGGGAAACCGGGATAGGGCAGCGTCTTGACCTGCAGGGGCTTGGGCCGGCCCGCGAGCCGGGCCGTGATCGCGTCGCCGCAGTCGGCCAATTCCACGCCGGCCTCCTCCAGCTTGGCCAGGAGGGCCTCCAGGTGGGTCGGGATGACGTTCTCCACCGTGACGCTGCCGCCGCCCGCGAGCCCGGCCAGCAGGTAGGTGCCGGCCTCGATGCGGTCGGGGATGATGGAGTACTCCACGGGACGCAAGGGGTGGCCGCCCTCGATCTTGATGGTGTCGGTGCCGGCCCCCACCACCCGACCGCCCATGGCATTGAGGAAGTTGGCCAGGTCCACCACCTCGGGCTCCTTGGCCGCGTTGTAAATGACCGTGACGCCCCGGGCCGCGGTGGCCGCCATCATCACATTTTCCGTCGCGCCCACGCTGGGAAAGTCCAGGTAGATCTCGGTGCCCAGCAGGCTGCGGGCCTCGGCCTCGATGTAACCGTGCTCGATGTCCACCTCGGCGCCCAGCTCCCGCAGACCCTTAAGGTGCAGATCCAGCGGCCGGGAACCGATGTTGCACCCGCCCGGCAAAGGCACCCGGGCCCGGCCCAGGCGGGCCACCAGGGGACCCAGCAGCAGCACCGACGCCCGCAGGCGCCTGGCCAGCGGGTAGGGCACCTCGTGCCCGATGGGGCCTGCCGTCATGACCTGCAGCTCCCCGTCGCCCGACGGGACCACGGAGGCACCTAGAGCGTTCAAAATTTCCCGCTGGACGGCCACGTCGGCGATGTCCGGCACGTTTTGCAGGACCGACGCCCCGTCGGCCAGCAGGCACGCCGGCAACAGGGCCACGGCGGAATTCTTGGCGCCCGATATCCGCACCCGGCCGTCCCGTTTCACCCGGCCCCGGATCAGCAAACGGGGAGCCACGGACACGATAGGGTTGCTTCTTGCCTGGTAAACGATACCCATGACGGCGGTATCTTCGGCGTGGATTGCCAAGTTCCTCCCTGCCATGCCAGTTCTTGTAGGTCCCGGGCCCTTCGCGCTAGGTCCCGCCGGCCGTTCCAGGACTTATGGCCCCTGCAGAGGGTAGGCCCGCGGCCCGTCCCCCGCGGGTTCGAACGCGGTCGCGGCTGCCGGTGCCGCCTGCCCGCTGAGAAATACAAAGATGCCGTGGGCGATGGCCGCCGCCAGGCGCCGCTGGTAGGCGGGGTCTTTCAAAAGCTGCTCCTCCTGGGGATTGGACAAGAACCCCACTTCCACCAAGGCCGCGGGGGCCTCCACCGCCCGCAGGATGGCCAGATCCGCCGGGCGGGCCGTGCGGCGGTTGGGGCCCAGCTGCTGGACCAGCGCCGTCTGGATGGCCACGGCCAGGCGGCGGCTCTCCTCGTCCCCGTCCCGGTAAAAGGTCTGGGCGCCGGACCAGACGGGGCTGGGGAAGCTGTTGGCGTGCAGGCTGACAAAGACGTCCACGCCCGCTTCGTTGGCCAGGGCCGCCCGCCGCCGCAGGTCTTCCCGCTGGCGGTGGGACACCCGCTCGCCTTGGATCAAGTCATGGTCGCCGGTCCGGGTCATGACCGTGTACACGGCGCTCCGGTGCAACAGCTGCTGGAGCTCCCGCGCGATGGCCAACGTGATGTCCTTTTCCCGCACGCCGGTTACCCCGATGGCCCCGGGGTCCGGACCGCCGTGGCCCGGGTCGATGGCCACCACCCGGCCCGGCACCGTCTCCGCGAAGGGTGCGGCCGCGGGCTGCGGCCGCAGCCACCACGCGGCCAAGCCCAAAAAGAGGCCGGCCGCCACGCTCGCGGCCGCGAGCCGGATGGCCACGCGGCGCCCCGGGATGACCACCAGCAGCGGTCCCCGCAAAAGCCCCATCCCACCCCTGCAGGCCGGTTCTGGAAAAGCTTATTCGCCGGTGCTGACCGCTAGACCGCCGGGCCGCCCTCTCCCTCTCGAGCCTGGCCGCGGGCTTCGTTCCAGGCCGGGCTGTCCGCTTCCTCCCCGACCGGGGCGCCTTGTTCCTCCCGCACCGCTTCCAGCACCCGGTAGCCGCCGCCCTTGGCCACTTCCCGCACGTTCCCAAACACCGCCGCCATGTGCTGGGCGAGGCTGCGGGCGCCCTGGCTGGTGCGGGCCACCATAAGGAGCCGCCCGCCGGGCTCCAGGTGGCGGTAGGCTTCCTCTACCCACCTGTACACTACCCGCTTGCCGGCCCGGATGGGCGGGTTGGAGACGATGAGAGAGAACTTGCGCCCGGCGGCGGGCCCAAACCCGTCGCCCACCACCGCCGAGGCGTTGCCGATGCCGTTGCGGGCCAGGTTTTCCCGGGCCAGGGCCACCGCCCGCTCGTTGACGTCCACCATCAGGACGCGGGCCGCGGGCGACTCCGCCGCGACGACCACGCCCACGGGCCCGTACCCGCAGCCCAGATCCAGCACGGGGCCCGCCGCGGGCAGCGGCAGGTGCTCGATGAGCAGGCGGGTCCCCTTGTCCACGCGGCCCCGGGAAAACACGCCCGCGTCGGTCACGAAGACGTACTCGCGGCCCCGCAGCGCCACCGTCACGGTGCGGGGCCGGCGGGCCGCCTGGGGTTGGGCGCTGAAGTAGTGCTCGCTCATGGGCTCCAGCGGGCGGGATCAAAGGGACTGGGCCCCGCCGGCGGGTTTCCGGTGACGTAGTCGGCGATCATTTTCGCCGTACCGGGAGCCAAGGGCAGTCCCGCCGTGCTGTGGCCCGACGCAATGAACGCGTTGGCAAAGCCCGGCACCGGCCCGATGACCGGCAACCCGTCGGGCGTCACCGGGCGCATGCCCACCCACTCCACGGCCTCAAGGCCCCGGTCGTAGTTGGGCAAGTACTCGGGGATCTTCCTGTGCAGCGCCTCGATGCGCGCCCGCTCCATGTGCAGGTTGATGCCGGAAAACTCGATGGTGCCCGCGTAGCGGGTGCCCCGGTGCAGGGGCGTGCACGCGATCTTCGCGTCAGCCAGGAACAAGGCCGTCTGCAGCCGGGGATTGGCCGTGGAAAACTGGAGGCTGTAGCCTTTGCCCGCCTGCATGGGCAACGAGTAGCCCAAAGGTTTCGCCAGCTCGCCGGCCCACGCGCCGGCGGCGATGACCACGTCGTCCGCGGCCACCGTCTCGGTCTTGGTCTTGACGCCCGTCAAGCGGTCGCCCTGCCGCTCAAACCCGGTCACTTCGGTGGAAAACAGGAGCCGCACGCCGTCGGCGGCCAGCCGGTCGGCCAGGGCCCGCAGCACCGAGCCGGGGTCCACGTGGCGCGCCTCGTGGATGAACACGCCGCCCACCACGCCCGGGCCCAGCTCAGGCTCCATGGCGCGGACTTCCTGGGCCGACAGCCGCTGGGGCTCGCCCAGGCCCAGCTCGGCCATGGTCTGGTGGTCCTTGAACCCGATCTCCCAGGCCTTCTCGTCCAGGTAGACGCTGAGCAGGCCCCGGTGGTGCATTTCGAATTGCAGGCCGTCTTCCACCAGCTGATCGTACCCGGCGTGGGCCATCCGGGTGAGGCTGGCGGTGGCCTCGCACCCCCGCCGATAGGCCTCGGGGTTGCAATACTTGAGGAACTGGGTGAACCAGCCCGTCAGCCGGGGCAGCGCGGTGGGCTTGATGTACAGCGGGCTGTCGGGCTGCATCATCATCTTGAGGCCTTCCCAATGCAAGCCCGGCGCCGGCAAGGGCAGCGCCCGGGCGGGGATGACCCAGCCCGCGTTGCCAAAGGAGGAGCCCGAGCCCAGCTCGGCCTTGTCGATGACCACCACGTCCAGCTCCCGCCGCCGGAGCTCGTAGGCAATCCAAAGGCCCACGATGCCGGCGCCGACGACCACCACTCGCTTTGTCATAGGCACATCTCCTTGTCGGGCAATTCCCACGGTGTCGTCCGAGGACGCTCGCGCCACAGGCGAGCACCGCATCGGTGGTATTCGCTGCGCTCCGGTTCAAACCCTGGCCCCCAGCGGGTCCGGGCGCCCGCAGCTACGGCGGCGCCGGATCCTGGGAAGGACGCAGGACGCCCCGTTCGGTGATGACCAGGTCGACGCGTTGATCGTGGGGGTCTTCCGGCAGCGCGTCCACTACCTGCACGGAAAAGGCCCACCCGACCCGCACGGCCCGCCGGGAAAGCCGCGCCAGGAACCGGTCGTAATACCCGCCCCCCTGGCCCAGCCGCCGCCCGGCCCGGTCAAACCCGACGCCGGGCACCACCACCGCGTCCAGCCCGGCGGGGTCCATGGGCGGCGCTCCGGCGGGCGGCTCCAGGATGCCCCGGTACGGCCCCGGCACCAGCTGGTCCCAGCTGGCCACCGCCACCGCGTCCATCTCGCCGGGGCGCCCCGGCACAAGGCGCGGAAAACACACCGTCCGCCCCGCTGCCCAGAGGCGCTGGGCCAAGGGTTGGGTGGGCGCCTCGCTGCCCGCGGCCGCGTACACCATCACACGCCGGGCCGCAGCCAACTCCGGCACCGAGAAAAAGAAGTCGGCCATGCGCCGGCCCCACGCGGCCCGCATCGCCGCGTCCACGGCCCGCCGGCGGGCCGCCAGCAGCCGGCGCCACGAGGCCTTGCCCGCCAGCGGGGACCCGGGATCTTGGCGCTGTCCACGGGTTGCGTCCTGCATAGGATCTCTCCATCCGCGGCCCTGGGCCTTGCCCCCAAGGGAGCCGGGTCCGCACCCTGCAGCGCGGAGCTCTGCCCCCAGCGCGCCGCCCCCAGAGCCCCAGCGCCGGGGAAACAAATCCCCTGGGCCATGCCCCAGGCTCCCGGGCACAGCGCCGCCCGCCGGGCGCCGCAACAGGGCGCGGGCAACGGCCCGTCCCCGGCTACCCCGTCCGGCCCCCCGTCTCCGCTGAGGCCGGCACCGGCGCCTCCTCCGGGCCCCGCCAGCGCAGGAACACCAAGATGCCCGTCAAGATCAAGGCGCCCCCGGCCACCTGGATGGGCTCGGGCACTTCCGCCAACACCAGCAAAGCCAGCAGCGTCGCGCCCACCGGTTCGCCCAGGACGCTGACGGCCACCACCGAAGCTGGCACGTGCTGCAGCGCCCAGTTGAACACCGTATGCCCTAACAGCGTCGGCCCTACCGCGAGGCCAAAAAAGATGAGCCACTCGGACGGCCCGTGCCCGGTCAGGGGGACCCCCATGACCAAGGCGGCCACCCCCAGGGTCGCCGCGGCCGCACCGTAGAGCCAGAAAACGTATACCAACAGCGGCACTCGCCGCCGCACCCGCTGCCCGATGAGCAGGTAGACGGAAACGAGGATGGCCGCCGCCACCGCCAGAGCGTCGCCCAGCAGCCGCCCGCCCGCGGCCTCCAGGGCATCGGCGCCGATGAGGTACACGCCGCCCAGGGCGATGGCGATGCCTAAGAGGGAAGCCGGCGCCGTCTTCTCCCGCCACAGGAGGTAGGCCATGAGCATGACCCAGATGGGCTGGGTGGTCACCAGCACCGTCGCGCTGGCCACGCTGGTCAGCCGCAAGGACGCGAACCACACGGCGTAGTGCAGCGCCAGAAACACCCCGGCCGCGACGGCCGCGCCTACGTCCCGGGCGCCCGGCGCCAACAGGGCTCTCCCTTGCCGGGCCAGCACCACGGGGGCCAGCAGGAGCCACGTCAGCACAAGACGGTAAAAGGCCAGCGCCACGGGGGGAGTGCTGGACAGCTTGACCAGCACCGCCGACGACGACACGGCCACCACGCCCAGGGCAATCAGCGCGTAAATGTGCCGAGGCGTTTCCGCCCTGCCCACGTCCTCCCCTCCCCTGCCGCGCGGGCCGCCCGCCCGCCACATCCCTGGCACCCCGGGCCGGCCCTGGGCGTTCCGGCCGTTGGAGCCGAATCTTTCCTAAGCTGGGCGCACGATGGACACCGCCGCCCGGTCGGGGTCGAAATGTTCCCGCAGCCGCCGGTTGGCCTCTTCTACCGTCACCTCCTGGAGCTGGTCCAAGTAGGCGAACAGGGACGCACCTAGGAAGTGATAGTAGAGAAAGCCGTTGGCAATAAACTCCAGGGAATCGAAAAACTGCACGAATTCGCCCACCGCCTGGCGCTGCACCCGCCGCAGGTCCTCCTCGGCCAAGCCTTCGCCGGCCAGCCGCGCCAGCCCTTCCATGAGCCGCCGGTGGAGCTCGTCGGGATCCCGGGTTTCACCGCCGATGACCGAGTGCCCGTAGCCCGGCCCCGCCTGATAGCGGGCCCCAAACCCGTCGTCTACCAGGTCCGCGTCGTAGAGTTCCTGGTACAGCCGGGAACTCTTGCCCAGGGCCGCGGCCAGCACCAGCGACGTGACTACGTCCCGGCGCAGCCATGCCGGACCGCCGGCGGGCGCGCCCGCGTCCTTAAAGCCCAGGGCGTACAAGGGCCGGGCCGCCGGCAGCACCGCCTCCACCCGGTCCTGGGCTACCCCCGGGGGCTCCTCGGGGTACAGCCGCTCCACCGGCGGGCGGGGGGCGTACCCCCGGGGCCCCACGTCTGCCTCCACCTGGGCCAGCACCGCCTCGGGGTCCACGTCGCCCACCACAAACACCGCCATGTTGCTGGGGTGGTAAAAGGTGTCGTAGCACGCGTAGAGCGTCTCGGGATCGATGCGCCGGATGGACTCCACCGTGCCCGCGATGTCGATGCGCACCGGGTGGGCGTGGTACAGCGCCTCCAGCAGGTTCATGCCCAGCCGGTGGCGGGGCTGGTCCTGATACATCCGGATCTCCTGCTCGATGATGCCGATTTCCTTCTGGACGCCCTCGGGCGTGAAGTGGGGCGCCTGCACAAAGTCCAGCAACCGGTCCAGCGCGGCCTCAAAGTTGTCGGTGGTGGAAAACAGGTAGCTGGTCATGGTGTGGCTGGTGTAGGCGTTGACCGACGCGCCCAGGGCCGCGAAGCTGTTGAACACATGCCCCTCTTCGTCTTCAAACAGCTGGTGCTCCAGAAAATGGGCGATGCCGTCGGGCACCTCCAGCTCCTGGCCGGTGCCCGGACGGCGAAACCGGTTGTCGATGGACCCGTAGCGGGCCGAAAACACCGCGTAGCGCTTCTGGAAACCGGGCCGCGGCATGACGAACACTTCCAGCCCCGAGGGCAGCCGCGTGAAGACGACCCGCTCTTCCAAAAGTTGGCTGTACATGGTCTGCCAGGCCATCAGTGCCCCTCCTCCTCGGCGCCCGCCGCGGGGCTGCGCAAGAAGTACACCGTGTCCGGCCGCACCCGCTGGGCCACCCGCACCACGTCGTCCCGGGTGACGGCGCGGATCTCCTCTATCAGCGCCGGCACCGGCCGCACCCGGCCGTTGATGAGGCCCACCACGCGCCCGCCGATGATGCGCCCGGGGCTGTCCCGGCCCGACAGCAGGGCGTTGATGAGCCCTTTGCGGGTATGCTCCAGCTCCTGGTCGGCGATGGCGCCGTCGGCCAAGGCCGCGACCTGCTCCCGGATGATGGCCAGGGCTTGCGGGTACTTTTCCGCCGCGATGCCGGCCACCACCGTCATGATCCCCTTGCTGGCTTCCAGGTGCGACGAGGCAAAATAGGCCAAGCTGGCCTTTTCCCGCACGTTGACAAACAGCTTGGAGTGGGGAAAACCGCCCAAGATGCCGTTGTACACCAGCAGGGCGGGGTAGTCGTCGTCCGGATAGCGGGTGCCCGTGCGGTACCCCAGGGCCAGCACCCCCTGCTGGACGGGCTGCTCTTCGGCCACCACCTGCTCCGGCCGCCCCTGCGGGTCCGGCCCCTGCACCGCGGGGATCGCCCCCTCCACCTGGCCCCGGGGCAGCGCCAGGTGCTCCTTTACCCAGCCGGCCACCGCCCCGGGCTCCACGGGCCCCACCACGAACACGTCCACCGGGCTGGAGGCCAAAAGGTGCCGGTAGTGCTCATACAGCTGGCCGGGCCCGACCTGGCCCAGCTCCGCCTCATCGCCGTACTTGTGCAGCCCGAAAGGTTCGCCCCGGCACATCTCCTCCCTGAGGCGCTTGAGGGCGTACTGGGGCTTGTGGTTGATGGTGCTCTGGATGCGCCGGCGCAGATGCTCGGCTTCCTGGGCCACATACTCCCGGCGGAAGACGCCGTCCTCGGTGGCCGGGGTCAAGAGCACCTGCCCGAGAAAAGCCAGGGCCCTTTCCGTCAGGCCCAGCTTTTCCGGGAGAAACCGATCGTGGGCCACTTCCATAAACAGCTCAATGTTTTGGGTTTCGCCGATCTTGCCGATGTCCACGCTGAACCCGGCGCCGTACATGTTCTCCAAGTGCCGCGCGATGTCCCGGACCGTGGGCAGGGACTGGGTCCCCCGGCGCAGGACGAAGGGGATGACCGCGGTGCGGGTGTGCTCACCGGCCCGGAGGCTGCGCCGCAGCACCAGCTTAATGGTGGTGGTCTTGAACTTGTCCGTGGGCGCGACGTGCAGGTGAAACCCCCGGTCGATGGCCATGGTCTCAAATTGTGCGTGCATGGATGCACCGCCCCCTCACAGCACGATGGCCACTTCGTCCCGGTCCATGCGGTCCATGCACTCCTGCAGCTTGGCCCGCAGGATGGGGTCTTCCGCGGCCGCAAAGCGCACCTGGCGCAGCAGGTCGATGCCCCGGCGCAGCGCGTAGACGATGTCGCCCTCGTCCTGGTACGCGCCTTGGAGCAGGCGGCTGAAGGCTTCGCCCCGGCTCCAGCGGTAGGCCAGCGCGGCCACATGGTCATGGAACCGCACCGTGGAAACCCCCAGGACCCGCCGCTCCACTTCTTCCAGTTCCCGCACGTGGGCCTGCACGGCGGCCACGTCAAAGGCGTTGTGGGGGTGGCGGCCTTCGGCGCGGCGCGGTTCGTAGTCGATGGAAACCGCCAGCGCGTTGATCTGGTCGGGATCCAGCCGGTGGAACCAGCCCGCGAAAAACAGCTCCGTCACCAAAAGCTCCTGGATGTTGATGCGGGCGGCAAATTCGCCCCGTGCCGTGAGGGTGTCCCCCCGCACGAAATCCAATTCCTCCAGCACTTGCCGCTTGGCCTCGAATTCCCGGATGAACCGCTCCGCGGGCGGCACCTCGGCCAGCTGCCGCTCCAGCTGCCGCACCCGGCGGGCCGCCTGGCGCCGGGACTTGCCCTGGGTGCCCTCCAGCTCCGCCAGCCGGGCCCGGGCTTTGGCCAAGGCGGCTTCCAGCCGCTCCCGCTCCCGCTCGGCCTGGTAGGTGGCGAAATTTTTCCTCAGGATGCTCCGGATCTCGTCCTGGGCGTAGCTGCGCACCAAGTTGAGGACGCTGTTGTAGCTCAAGGTGAAGCGGCTGCGCAGCGGCTCCACGTCCTGCTCCTGCATGGTGGGATACTCGTCGGGGACGAAGCGGTTGAAGTCTACCAGGGTAAACACGTAGCCCCGCTCGTCGATGCCCCGCCGCCCGGCCCGCCCGGCCATCTGGAAATACTCCCGGTTGGTCAGCGGGCGGAAGGATTCCCCGTCCCATTTGGTCATGCCGTCGAAGCAAACGGTGCGGCACGGGAAGTTGAGCCCCACCGCGAAGGTTTCCGTGCAGTAGAGCACCCGGATGAGGCGCTGCTCAAACAAGTCTTCCACGATATCCTTGACCACCGGCAAGAGGCCCGCATGGTGGTAGCCGATGCCCCGCAAAAGCAGCCGCGTCAAGGTGCCCAGGCGGGGGATGGTGCCGCCGTGCCAGCGTTCCAGGTGCCCGTCGACGATTTCCTTGACCCGCTGCTTTTCCCGCCGGGTCAAGAAATCGAACCGCTCGCCCAGCTCCACGGCGTTAAGCTCGCACTGGCGGCGGCTAAAGGTGAAAAACAGGCACGGCAGATAGCGGCGGCGGATTTCCTCGATGAGATCCACATGGGTGGTGCGGGGAAACTCCAGGCGCAGCCGGCCGTTGGGCCGCACCCGCAGCCGCTCCGCGTAGCGCTGGTAGCGCTGGGCCAGTTTGCGAAAGGTGGTGATGCCAGCGGTGACCTCAAACATGTAGTGGGTCAAGGGCACCGCCCGCTGGGGATGGTGAACCACCTGCACCGGATGGCCGTGCACCTGGGTCACCCACGCGGCCAGCTCATCCACATTGGGGATGGTGGCCGACAACCCCAAAAAGCGCATGTGGGGCGGCATAAAGATGAGGCTTTCCTCCCACACGCTGCCCCGGGCAGGATCGTCAATATAATGGATCTCGTCGAAGATGCAGTAGGCCACCGGCCCCAGGCGGGCCGGCGCCTGGTGCAGCATGTTGCGGAAAATCTCGGTGGTCATGATGAGGATGGGCGCGTCGGGCCGGATCACCACGTCGCCGGTGATGATCCCTACTTGGTCCTCACCCAACAGGCGCTTGAATTCCTTGTACTTTTGGTTGCTGAGGGCCTTGATGGGCGCGGTGTAGACCACCTGCCGGCCCTGACGGGCCATGGACTCGATCAGGTAGTCGGCCACCAGCGTCTTGCCGGTACCCGTAGGCGCCGACACCAGCACGCTGTGGTGGCGCTGGATCCAGGCGATGGCCTCCTGCTGGAACGGATCCAGCTGTTTGCCCCTGTATGCCGTGATGCCGGCAGCCACCGGCCCGCCGGCCGCGTCGTCCCCGATGATGGTGGGATCACTCCAGCCTCTGCGTAACGTTGAGCCGCGTCCACGGGCAAACGCAGCTTCATCCTAGCACAGCCTGCCGGGGCTGTCCACGGCCGCGCCCCCGGCCCAGGGCGGGCCGTGATATAATCAGTGTGCTCCTGATCTACTTCAGCGAAAGGCGGGCGGACCCTGGTGTCCCTGGAAGCCGAAATCAAAGCCTACGCCCGGGAGATCGGCTTTGATGTGGCGGCCATCGGCCGGGCGGAAAGCTACCCCCGCGCCCGCCGGGTGCTGGAAGAGCGCCGGGCCCACGGCCGCTACCCCGCCTTCACCGAGCCTGACATCGCCCTGCGCTGCGATCCCCGGCGGCTGCTGCCCTCTGCCCGCTCCGTCATCGCCCTGGGCGTGTCCTATTTGACCCCCCACCGCTCCCGGGCCACCCGGGCCGGTGACGACCCCCGGGGCCAGCTGTCCCGCTACGCGTGGGGCCAAGACTACCACCCGGTGCTGCGGGAGCGCATGCAAAAGCTCATCGACTTTCTCGCCCAGCGGGTCCCCCATCTGGAAGCCCAGGCCTTTGTGGACACGGGCCCGCCGGTGGACCGGGAAGCGGCCGCCGCGGCCGGGCTGGGCTGGTACGGCAAAAACGCCTGCCTGGATGTGCCCGGCTACGGCTCGTGGGTGTTCTTGGGCGAGATCTTCACCAACTTGGACCTGGCGGCCGACCCGCCCATCAGCCTGGACTGCGGCGACTGCGACCGGTGCATCCGGGCGTGTCCCACGGGCGCGATCATCGAGCCCTTCTACGTGGACCCCCACCGGTGCGTCTCCCACCTGACCCAGATGCCCGGCTTCATCCCCCGGGAGCTGCGGCCGGCCATGGGCCTCAAAGTGTTTGGCTGCGACGTCTGCCAGCAGGTGTGCCCGTGGAACGAGGACGCCATCGTGGCCGACCGGCCTGAGTTCCGCCCCCGGCCCGAGGTGGGCACCGCGCCGTCCCTCATCGAGATGCTGACCATGACCAGCGGCCAGTTCCGGCGGCGTTTCGGGCCCACCGCGGCCGGGTGGCGGGGCAAGAAGACGCTGCAGCGCAACGCGGCCGTGGCCCTGGGCAACACCCGCAACCCAGCGGCGGTGCCGGCCTTGGCTCAAGCCTTGGCTTCCGACCCGAAACCGGTGGTGCGGGGCCACGCCGCGTGGGCCTTGGGGCGCATCGGCGGCCCCGCGGCCCAGGCCGCCCTGCTGGCCGCCCGGGACCAGGAAGCGGACCCGCAAGTGCGGGAAGAAATCGCCGCCGCGCTGGCCGCGCTCAACGGGCGGGCGGGATCGGCATCGGCCGCGCGGCCGGTCCCGCCGGCGCCCGTCAAAGACACGCCCGCACGGCGGCCGCCACCCGCGGCACCATGTCCGCGGTCACGTGCCGGTGGGTGACGAAGCGCACCACCCGGCGGCCAAAGGGGATGCCCAGCACCCCCTGGGCCGCCAGCCGCTGGAGGAAGCCCGCGGCTTCATACCCTTCCGGCAGCTCAAACATGACGATGTTGGTTTCCACCTGGGCCGGATCGAGAACCAGTCCGTCGATGGCCGCCAAGGCCTCGCCCAGGGCCCGGGCCACCCGGTGGTCGTCGGCCAGCCGGTCCACCATCGTTTCCAGGGCCACCAACCCCGCGGCCGCCAAGACCCCTGCCTGCCGCATGCCGCCGCCCAACAGCTGCCGCACGCGGCGGGCCTGGGCGATGAAGCTGCGGCTGCCGGCCAGCACCGAACCCACCGGCGCGGAGAGCCCCTTCGACAGGGACACCATGACCGAGTCGGCGGGCCCGGCCAAAGCCTGCACCTCCACGCCCAGGGCCACCGCGGCATTGAAGATCCGGGCACCGTCCAGATGCACCTTGAGTCCCAGCTCCCGGGCGGTGTCCGCCAGGGCCGCCATCCGGTCCGGCGCCATAACGGTACCGCCGCCCCGGTTGTGGGTGTTTTCCAGGCACAACAGCCCTGGCACGGGGAAATGCAGGCCAGCGGGACGCGCGAGATCCCTCAGCTGGCCGGGCGCGGGAATGCCCCGCCGGCCGCGGAACAGGCGGGGAAACAGGCCCGCCAAACGGGTCACGCCGCCCGCTTCGTAGTAGTAGATATGGCTGTCCTCTTCCAGCCACACCTCTTGTCCGGGGACGGTGTGGCTGAGCAGCGCGATGAGATTGCCCATGGTGCCGCTGGGGACAAAGAGGGCCGCCTCCTTGCCCAGGCGGGCCGCGGCCGCTTCCTCCAGGCGCCGCACCGTGGGGTCGTGGTCCAGCACGTCGTCGCCCACCGCCGCCGCGGCCATCGCCTCCCGCATCGCGGCCGTGGGCCGGGTCACCGTGTCGCTGCGCAAATCGATGACGGGCGGCTCCTCCGGCGGCGACCCCGCCGGCGGCCCGCCCGCTCCCGCCAAAGGATCCAAGGCCTTGCCCCGCCTCCTTGCGTCGGTGTTGGCCGCCCCGCGCGGCTCCGTGGGCCCTCAGTCGATGATGAAGACCACCGCGTAGCGCCCCAGAAAGTCGTACTTCGCCAGTTCCCGCCGGATGCGGTCCGCGTCGGCCCCGCTGACGACGACGCTGGCCCGGAAAAGGTCGTCCACCCGGTCCACCGCGGTCACCACCAGGGGCAACCGGTACGGGTACAGCTCGCTGACCGCCAGGCGCGGGTGGCGGATGGCCTCGTCGGGATCCCGCACGTAGGCCACGATGCCGCGGCCGATCACCATGCTGGCGTCGGCCTCCATGCCGGTATACACCAGCCCGCCCTGTTCGTCTACGATGCGGGGCGACATGCCCCGCACGACGCCCAGGCCCCGGGCATCCACCACCAGCCCCGTGTACACGGGGCCGTACTGGGCCAAGAGGCGTTCCCAGTGGGCGGCCAGCTGCTGGGGCCGGTCGTCGATGCGCACCAGGGACACATCATCCCACCACACGGACCCCCGCATAATGCCGCCAGCCACCGCCGCGGCCCGGGCCGTGCCCGACGCGACGAACTCCAGCTCGACCCGGTGCCACCGGCCGTCGGGGGGAATGCCCCGGTGAATGCGGTGGCTGCCCGCGCTGGGATCGTCCCATTCGATGCCCAAGGTGGCCACCGCCGGGCTGTCCGCCCGCACCCAGCCCGACAGCACATACCGCCCGCCGGCCACCAACTCCAGGCCCCCTTGGCGCCAGTAGGCCTCGCCTTCCCCGCTGCCCGTCGACAAGCGCCCGCTGGCGGTGCCGCTGCGGGCCACGCGGCTGTCCCGGCCTGCCTGGTGGGCGCCCACCGCCCGCCAGCCCGCGGGCGCGGCCGTCCCCAGCTCGAAGTCGCCGTTCTCCAGCAAGTTGACACCGAAGACTTCCTCGGCCCGGGCCTCCCCCGGGGCCAGGCCCAGCGCGCACAACAGGCCCAACAGCAATGCGGCAGCCCGCATGGTGTCCCTCCGCGTCACAGGCGGTAAATCTCCCGGTACTTCTCCTCCAAGTACTGCACGTAAGGCCCGCTGTCCAGCGGCCCGCCGGTGATGTGCCGGGTCAGCTCCGCCGCATTGAGCATCGCGCCCCAGCGGTGGATGCGCTCTTGGGTCCACACCCGCAGTGTGTCAAAGCGCCCCTGCCGGATCTCCGCGGGGATCTCGGGGTGCTCCCGTACCGCCTGCGCAAAATACTGAACGCTGAGGACGTTGCCCAGCGTATAGGTGGGAAAGTATCCCCACGCCCCCATGGACCAGTGAATGTCCTGCAACACGCCTTCCGCATCGTTGCCGGGCACGATGCCCAGGTATTCCTCCATTTTGGCGTTCCACGCGGCCGGCAGATCCCGGACCTCCAGGCGGCGCGCCACCAAGGCCCGCTCCAGCTCAAACCGGACAAAGATGTGCAAGTTGTAGGTGAGCTCGTCGGCCTCCACCCGGATAAAAGATGGCTCCACCCGGTTGATGGCCCGGTAAAACCGGTCCAGGTCGACGCCCGCCAGCTGCTGGGGAAACCGTTCCGCGAGCTGCGGCAGCCAAAATTCCCAAAACCCCCGGGAACGGCCCACCACGTTCTCCCACAGGCGGGACTGGGACTCGCTGACGCCCAGGGACGTCTCCCAGGCCAGGGGCGTGCCGTCCAGGGCCGGCGGGATGCCTTGGGCGTGCAGGCCGTGGCCGGCCTCGTGCAGCGTCGCAAAGAAGCCCGACGCCCAATCGTCCGCGCGAAGGCGCGTCGTGATGCGCACGTCGCTTTGGGAAAAGCTGGTGGTAAACGGGTGAGCGGATTGGTCTTGCCGCCCCCGGACGAGATCGAATCCGATGGCCCGCAACACGTCCATACCGAAGGCCCACTGCTGCTGCGGGTCAAAGGGCTGCCGCAAGAAGGCGTCGTCCACCTGGGGCGCGCCGGCCACCGCCTGAACCAAGGGCACCAGCCGCGCCTTGAGCCCGGCAAAGAGTTGCTCCACTTCCGCCGTGGTCATGCCCGGCTCGTATTCATCCAAGAGCGCGTCGTAGATGTCGTCCTGGTACCCCAAGTGTTCGGCCTTTTCGATGGTCAGGGCGACGAGGCGTTCCAGGTGGGGGGCCAAGCGGCGAAAGTCCGCGGCTTGGCGGGCGTCCCGCCACGCGTCTACCGCCAGCGCCGACGCATGGGCCAGCTCCTGCACCAGATTCGGCGGCAGCCGGCGGGCCCGTTCATACAAGATCCGGGTGCGGCGCACCAGCTGCGCGTCCAGATCCTCCAGGTCAGGCGCGTTCCCCTCCCGGTCCCGCAACGCGTCCAGGAGCTCGCCCACGCGGGGCGCGGTGAACCGCTCGTGGGCCATGCGGGCCAGGGCAGCCCGGTGACGCGCGCGGGCTGCGGCACCGCCCGCGGGCATGTACGTCTCTTGATCCCAGCCCAGCACAGCGTCGGCCGCCCGGAGGGCGGCCACATCGGCGATGATCTCCCGCAGTTCCCGCAGCGCGTCGCCCATGGCGGCTCCTCCTGCCTCAGTTCGCGGCCGCCTGGAGCTTCTCCCGCAAGGCGTCCTTGGGGAGCAGCCCCACGATGCGGTCGACCTCCTGTCCGTTGCGGAACACGATCAGGGTGGGAATGCTCATGACCCCGAACTTGCCCGGCGAATGGGGGTTCTCGTCGGTGTTGAGCTTGTACACCGTCACGCTGTCACCCAGCTCCTGGGCCACTTCCTCCAGGATGGGCGCCAGGCGCAGGCACGGCCCGCACCAGGGGGCCCAAAAATCTACGACGACCGGCCCTTCGGCCTGCAGCACCTTCTGGTCAAACTCGGCATCGGTGACGGCCTGCACCGCAGCCATTGGCAACGACCTCCTGTATCCTGGCCGCCTTCGCCGGGGGACCCCGGCGCGGCCTGGTAGTGGGTGAGCGCCCCGGCCCCCGGGGCCAGGGGAATCCGCTACCATTATAATACACCTCCCGGGTATGGCAAGGAAACGCGTCCACTTCCATTTTCTGAACGCGTACACTATAATTCCAGGAAAAGCGCGAACTGACCGCTGTCCGGGGGAAGCCCGCCGCCCGCCGGCACACCATCCTGGCACCGCCGCCGGCGGCACCGCGCCCCAGCGCCGCTGGCGGACCGCCGCACCAAAGGGAGGACAAACCGTGACCTCGGTCAACCGCACCTATGTCATCATCGGCAACGGCGTGGCCGGCACCAATGCCGCCGAGCGCCTGCGCAAGGAGGATCCCGCGAGCCGCGTCGTCATTATCGCCGCCGAGCCCTATCCCCTCTACAACCGGCTCGCGCTGCCGCGGCTGCTCAAGCAGGAGACGCCACTGCACAAGGTGATGCTCAAGGACGCCGCCTGGCACCGGGACATGGGCATCGAGCTCTACCTGGAAACCCGGGCCGTGCAGGTGGACGTGGAGAAGCGCACGGTGGTGACGGACCAAGGACAAGAGTTTGTCTACGACAAGCTGCTGGTAGCCACCGGCGGCCGCCCCAACCGGCTCAACGTGCCGGGCGCCGACATCCATGGGGTGTACAACTTCCAAACCTTGGACGACGCCAAGGCCATTATGGAACGGGTACTGGATAGCCGCACCGCGGTGGCGGTGGGCGGCAGCTACATTGCCTACGAGTTGGCCGACGCCTTCCGGGCCCGGGGGCTGGAAACCACCTGGCTGATCCGCGGCCCCCGGTTTCTCCACCGGATTTTGGACGAAGACGGCGGCCAGCTGGTGGATTTGCTGGCCCGGGAAGCCGGCGTCCAAGTGCTCTACGGCGAAGAAGTGGCCCAGGTGGTGGGCCAAAACGGCGTCGTCACCAAGGTCATCACCAAGGGCGGCCGCACGGTGGAAGCCGACATGGTGGGCGTCGGCATCGGACAAACCCTCAACACCGAAGTGCTGGCGGGCACCGGCGTGCAAGTGCGCAAGGGCATCGTCACCGACGCGAGCCTGCGCACCAGCGTGCCCGACATCTTTGCGGCCGGCGACGTATGTGAGTTCTATGACGTTACGATAGGCGGCTACAACTTGCTGGGCACCTGGAACAACGCGTCCTCCCACGGCAAGATCGCGGCCGC
>Ga0079224_100001550_pt1 | contig 26667 bp, 22 predicted proteins | sample Stecom2015_FD_80414 | JGI IMG/M metagenome (GOLD analysis project Ga0079224, IMG submission 80414) | Agricultural soil microbial communities from Utah to study Nitrogen management - Steer compost 2015 | ecosystem: Environmental > Terrestrial > Soil > Agricultural land | place: USA: Utah... | reverse complement strand
CACCCGGTTGGTGATTTTTGTGCAACATACCGGTAGGACGGCCTGCTGACGGTTCAGTTTGGTAAGTTCTCGTCCTCGCCTCTCAAAAAAGTTCGACACCTCCGCCAACGCTTCTTCGTGCAACTGCATATCGCAGTTGAAAAAGCGGGCCAGACATTCTTTGGTCAGGTCGTCCCGTGTGGGGCCAAGCCCTCCGGTGATCAGAATAATATCGGCTCGTCGGGAAGCCTCCTTAAGGGCGTTCATTATAGACTCAACTACGTCGCCGACGGTGGTAGACCGGACTACCTTAATGCCGGTGTCGGAAAGCGTGGCGGCTATCCACTGACTGTTGGTATCTACAATGTGACCATAAAGGATTTCGTCTCCGATGGTAATTATTTCTGCGGTAGCGTTCATAAAGGCGTTTTACGCTTCAAAGTAAAGGTATTGAAAATAGCCGTGCATCTGCGGGGAACTGCAATCGGTTATTTGCCGGGCTAATTTTGTACCTTCGCTTAGGCATTTTACAAGCGTATCCATATTTATGATTAAACGATTCATCATACCACTGATTATCACGGCCGGTGCCTGCACAAGCGCCCAACTTAATCAAACCCTCGGTGAAGTGAGCAAGTCGCTGGGGGGTACGCCCTCCACCAGCGAGGTAGCGCAGGGACTTAAGGAAGCCCTGGTGGTTGGTATTTCCAAGGGAAGTGATCTGGTGTCACAGGCCGATGGCTATCTCAAGAATCCGGAAATAAAAATTCCCTTCCCACCGGATGTGCAACGTGTAGAGGAGAGACTTCGACAAATCGGGTTGGGCAGCGAGGTCGATAAATTTGTGACGGCACTCAACCGGGGGGCTGAGATGGCGGCACGCGAAGCCAAACCCATCTTTGTTGAAGCGATACGTTCGATGACGATTGAAGATGCATGGGCAATTCTTAGAGGTGAAGATGATGCGGCGACGCAGTATCTTAAGCGCACCACGTCAGGATTGCTGAAAGAGAAATTCAAGCCGGTCGTGCAACGTTCCCTTAATGAGGTGAATGCGACCCGTTATTACGGCGATATCGTGAGCCGGTATAATCAGATACCCCTTGTCCAGAAAGTGAACCCTGATCTCGACGATTACGCCACAGACAAAGCGATTGAGGGACTGTTCCTTATGATTGCCCGCGAAGAAAAAAGCATTCGGGAAAATCCGGCTGCCCGGACGACCGAGCTCCTCCGCCGGGTGTTCGGAGCGCGGTAAGCAGCCGGGGGATGATTTTTGCAGACGCTGTCAGAAAAATCATCCTCTCTATGGAATTGTTTGACAAGCACCAATCCGTGCTCACCAAAGCTGTTGAGGCTTTGCATGCGCGACAATTCTTTGCCGCTTTTCCTGAAAACCCTGCTCCGGCGATCTACGGTGATTCTGCTGATGCTCAGGGGCAGCAGGCATTCAAATCGAGATTGGGTAAACCCTTCGATCAGCTTCTTCAGAAAGATGCCGAATCCTGGATTGGAGAGGAAGAGTCTCCTTACTTGCATGAAAAGCTCGGAATCACCTATCCTGCGTACAATACCGATAGTCTCGTTCAACGCTCGAGAGCTGCCTTCCATAGTTGGCGAAAGCTTGACGTCAATCGACGCGCAGGCATTTTACTGGAATCGCTTGAACGCCTGAGAGATCGTTTTTTTGAGCTCGCCTATGCCACCATGCACACCACCGGCCAGGGGTTTATGATGGCGTTCCAGGCGTCGGGGCCCCATGCGGCTGACCGTGCGCTGGAGGCGATTGCCGCCGGTTATGAAGAACTTCGGCGTGTTCCTCAACGAGCTCACTGGGAGAAACCGATGGGCAAATACGTGGTGAAGCTGGATAAAGAGTGGCGCCCGGTACCTAAAGGTATTTCGTTGGTGATCGGATGTTCTACGTTTCCGACCTGGAACTCGGTAGGAGGGATCTATGGCAGCCTTATCACGGGAAATAGTGTCATTGTAAAACCACATCCCGGGGCAATACTCCCGCTGGCGATGTTCGTCAGCGAAATTCAGCGAGTTCTAGACGAAGAGAAACTTGATTTTAATATTTGCCAGCTCGCCGTGGACACGCACGATGCGATGAAGACCCGTGCGTTGGCAGAGCATCCCGCTGTGAAGATCATAGATTACACGGGCAGTCCGGAGTTCGGTAGTTATCTCGAGTCGTTGTCGGGAAAAACCGTATTCACCGAAAAAGCGGGCGTCAACTGCGTCATACTCGATTCGACCGACGATATTGATAAAGTGGTTTCGAATCTTGCTGTTTCCCTTACGCTATATAGTGGGCAGATGTGCACCGCTCCGCAGAACTTTCTCGTGCCGGCAGGGGGAATAAAGACCGCAGAGGGGATGACAACGTTCGATGCTTTTTCAACGAAGCTTAGTGAAGCAATAACATCTTTGGTCGACAATCCAAAGGCTGGCCCTTTCGTGATGGGTGCAATTCAGAACGACAGAACGTTCCGTCGGATCGGGGAGGCCGAGCAGATGCCCGGTAAAGTTTGGCTTCGTTCCCGGACCGTTTCCCATCCGATGTTTCCGAAAGCGAGAATGGCCACGCCAGTTGTCGTCGAACTCGATGCGTCTGACTACAACCTTTATTCGCGCGAATACTTCGGTCCGATAGCCTTCATCGTTCGTACGCGTAATACCGACGAATCGATTGAGATTGCTCAGTCTTTGGCCGAACATCACGGAGCTATTTCATGCGGAGCCTATGTCACCAATGCTGAAACAAAGGCGCGAATCGCGGATGAGATGGCGCTCTCGGCGACGCCGGTGTCGTTCAACTTAACAGGTAACGTATATATGAATCAGAACGCGGCCTTTTCTGATTTCCATGTGAGCGGAGGTAACCCTGCGGGGAACGCCTCATTTACAAATCCTCAGTTTGTATTGGGGCGGTTTAATTGGGTCGGCCATCGCGAGATGGTTCCCGCGTGAGCGTATACGTTCTTAGGTTTGCTTTACCGCACAGGAACCCGTCTGATGATTCGCGAGAACAGCGCGGGGAGAAAGCGTTTTACATATACTCCGAGAACTTCTTTACCGCCGATATAGACCTCCTCGCGGTTGCGTTCGATAGCGCGGACAATCTTTCTGGCACACCAATCCGCCGGCTTGCCTTTAAACTGAGCTTCGTCCATCTTGTTGAGCGGCGTACCGTCGCCGGTGAGTGCGGCGTAAGTGATGGGCGTGTGGATAAAGCCGGGGCAAATCATCGTTACGCGAATATTGTCGCGGTAGTGTTCGGCGCGGACCGCATCAAAGAAGCCGTGAAGCGCGTGCTTTGAAGCCGCATAGGCCGAGCGATAGGGAGTGCCGAATTTACCCGTTACACTGCTGATCGCGACATAGTGGCCCGACCTTCTCGAGATAAAATGTGGAAGAAGATGTTTGGTCAAGGCGACGGCACCAAAGTAGTTTACTTCCATGATGCGTCGGTCGACCTCCATCGATGTTTCTGAGACAAGACTGCGTTGACTTATTCCTCCGTTATTAATCAGTACATCTATGTGCCCAAAAAGTTGAATCGCAGCTTGGGTGGATACCTCGAGTGTTGAAGGTTCGGCAAGATCGATCGGCAGGATACTTATGTCGGCTTGTGCCTCCGCGGGACAGTTTCCTTTCACCCGCGCGAGTTCATCTTTCCGCCGTGCCGATAGAATCAAACGGGCTCCTTTTGCGGCCAGAACGTAGGCGAGGGCTTCGCCAATTCCGGATGAAGCACCGGTAATCCAGAAGACTTTCTTGCTTACAGTGGTCATAATTGGGTTATGCGGTCGTAGATTACGATGTCGAACGGATATTGATGACGTTCGTCAGCAGGATGATGAGATCTGCTCACCTCTTTCCAGTCGGCGGGGTCCACTGCGGGGAAGAAGGTATCACCCTCGATGTCGGCGTGTATCTCCGTCAGATAGAGACGCGTGGTATAGGGAAGGGCTAGTCGATAGATTTCCGCACCGCCAATGATGAAGCACTCATTTTCACCCTGGTTACGCGCGTGTTCGAGTGCGGATGTTATATCATGCATGACGAGACATCCCGGAGCCTTGAAGTCTTGCTGGCGTGTGAGTACAATGTTGGTACGGTTGGGAAGGGGTTTGTATTTGGGAGGCAACGACTCATAGTTTCTCCGTCCCATGATGACATGGTGGCCCGTTGTACTTTGCATGAAAAACTTCATGTCATCGGGCAGGTGCCAGGGCAGGTCGTTGTCCCTACCGATAACACGATTCGTTGCCAGGGCTGCAATGGCGGATACAATCATAGACTTAAAGCTGGTTACCGAGAAAAAAGTCGCGTATGGTCAGCCGTTTCTTCCCTTCAGGTTGCCATTCGACGACAGAGATCCATCGGTCGGAACATTTAAAATAGAGATAATTCCTGTTGTCTGTTACATAGTCGCCTGTTTCTTTCCCGGCGTCTGGGTGGTCGACTACCTGGCTTTTGAAAATTTTATATGTCTTGTTGTTGAGTTTTATCCAGGCGCCCGGATAGGGCGAAAGGCCTCGGATGAAATTGCGGACGGCATGTGCGGGGCGGTTCCAATTTATCTCACAGTCTTCGCGAAATATTTTGGGGGCTGCCCTGAGAACTTCCTTGTCGGATTGCGGGACGGGGGTATACTCACCCTGCTGAATAGCCTTCACGGTCTTGAGTACAAGCGCAGCGCCCTTTTCCATAAGGCGTTGATAGAGTGTACCGGCATCATCGTTGTCGTTAATTGGCTCTGACTCCTGAAAGATAATGCTGCCGGTATCGATTTCATGTTTGAGGAAGAAGGTGGTGACTCCGGTTTCTTTTTCGCCATTGATGATCGCCCAGTTGATAGGGGCCGCTCCCCGGTATTGGGGAAGGAGCGATGCGTGGAGGTTAAACGTGCCTAGCGGTGGCATGTTCCACACTACTTCGGGAAGCATCCTGAAGGCTACGACTATCTGCAGGTCGGCAGCATAACTGCGAAGTTCCTCGACGAAGTCGGAAGCTTTTAGATTTGTGGGCTGTAACACCGGTATATCGTGATTGAGCGCACACGCTTTCACGGGTGAGGCGACGATTTTTTGCCCGCGCCCCTGCGGCTTGTCTGGCGCCGTTACCACGGCAACGACATTGAAGTTGTTAGCGACAAGTATCTCGAGAGAAGGCACGGCGAATTCGGGCGTGCCCATAAACACAATTCTTAGCGGAGACTGCATATGTCGGCAAATATATGGCTTGAGCGGAGAGTTACCAGAACAACGACGACTAGCTGCGCAGGCTCTTTCGCATGTATTTAGAGCAGATGGGGCAATTCTCCCAGATATGTCCCCGGGCTGGACAATATTTTCTGCCGAAGTAGATGATCTGAAGATGGGCCTTGTCCCACTTCTCCTGAGGAATCAGTCGTTTCAGGTCGCGCTCGGTTTGCTCTACGCTTTTTCCGTTCGAAAGGCCCCATCGGTACGCGAGGCGGTGGATGTGAGTATCGACGGGGAACGCCGGTTGTTTAAAGACCTGTGTCATCACCACTGACGCTGTCTTGTGGCCTACACCCGGAAGTTCTTCCAGTTCCTCAAAGGTTTGGGGGACTTCCCCGTCATACTTGTCAATTAGAATCTGCGATAATTTACTGATGGCTTTCGCTTTGGCAGGTGAGAGGCCACAAGGCTTTATGATCTCGCGAATCTGATCGACCGGGATTTTCGCCATATCAAAGGGATTGTCGGCGAGTGCGAAGAGATGCGGGGTGGTTTTGTTTACGCGTTCATCAGTGCACTGTGCTGACAGCAGAACTGCAATCAGCAGTGTATATGCGTCCTTGTGATCGAGTGGGATGTCAGGATCCGGAAAGTGTTCGTCGAGAATTCGGAGAATATCTTTTACTTTTTCAGCCTTCGTCATAAGAACATCGTGACCATCAGGGGTACAGCAAATATTTTTTTCGCATAGCCTTGAAGGCGTCAAGTTCGGATTGCCAGCTTTCGCGGATCTGCTCTTCGGTCATGCCCTCGATAATTTGCTGCTTCAATTCCGGAGTTCCGGCCAGGCGATCGAATGAGCCGATGAAAAATTTCTCTTTGTCTTCATAACGATTGTAGAAGTCGATGATGTACTCCAGGGTAATACGGGGTTGTACCTCCACGGCGCTGAGGTCAAGTCCATAGCATGTTTCTCCGTTGTGAGGAGGGTGGGTAGACATGTTGGCGATCGGGCGTGGAGTAAAGCTGTAGGGCATGTCCTTGAACGTCGGGTTTCCAATCACAAGAAAAGGTTGTTCCGTTCCTCGTCCTACGCTGATAACGGTACCTTCGAACAGACAGAGCGAAGGGTACAGTCGCACAGCCTGGTCGTTAGGCAAATTGGGAGATGGTTTTACCGGCAGCGAATATCGGTCGGCGTGGGTCCAGTTCTCCAGAGTGATAACCTCCAGATCGCATCTGACTTCGTTCTCCAGCCACCCCTCGCCATTGATCATGTTAGCCAGTTCCCCAACAGTGAGTCCATGGACAACGGGGATGGGGTGCATACCCACGAACGACTTGAGCTCTGGAACGCGGACCGGGCCATCGACAAAATCGCCGTTGGGATTAGGGCGATCGAGGACGATCATTTTCTTGTTTTGTTCCGCGCATGCTTCCATTGCATAGTGCATGGTACTGATGTAGGTGTAGAAGCGTGTTCCGACATCCTGAATGTCGAAGATCACCACGTCAACATCGGCCAGTTGCTCCGGGGTCGGCTTGCGGTTTGCGCCGTAAAGTGAAATGATAGGCAAGCCGGTGCGTTCGTCAATGTCGTCGCTGATTTTTGCGCCGTCAGGGGCGGCTCCGCGGAAACCGTGCTCGGGGGCAAAGACTTTCGTTACCGCAACGCCGGATGCGAGGAGCGTGTCGGCGAGATGCGTATTGCCAACGAGCGACGTATGGTTCACGACCAGCGCTACATTCTTGCCGTTGAGGAGGGGAAGCAGCACGTCAAGTCGTTCCGCACCGACGCGTACGGAGACATCGTTCTGCGGGACCGACGCGGCTGGCTTCACGGTGCAGTTAGACGAAACTAAGGAAAAAAACAGCAGGAGGGTGACAATGATATTTTTCATAATTTCTGGTTCGTGGGGGGAGTTTGCAGGTAATGGTTTAATTTGCAAACGTCCGGAAATATAGCAAAAGTTTGAACCTTTCTTATTTCATATCGAAGCGCATCAGCGGGGGTAGCCAGAACGGATTTTCGACAACGATTCACAAGATAGCCGTTGTAAGTATCGCTATCGGCCTTGCAGCATCGATCGTTGCTTTCCTGATTATGAAGGGATTTCAGGAAACGGTGATGGACAAAATCTACAGCTTCAGCGGCCACATCAGTGTTACTAAGTTCTCAATGAACAACTCCATGGAGCAACAGCCTATGGATTTCAAGATTGATCTTTATAAAAATCCCCAGGATTACCCTTATATCCGACACGTTCAGGAGTATGCGACTAAGGTAGGTGTTGTGAAAGCTGATGATGAAGCACTCGGCGTGGTGATCAAGGGAGTAGGCGAGCGCTTTCATCGTGAAATCTTTTCAGAGAACCTGGTTGCCGGGCGTTTCCTCACGTTCTCGGATTCCGGGTACTCGAACGATGTTGTTCTGAGCAAGGTCATCGCCACAAAATTGCGCAAGGACGTGGGGGATGACATTATTGTTCACTTCTTTCAGAATCCACCGCGCTTTCGTCGGCTAAAAGTGGTCGGTGTGTATGAAACCAACTTGTCGGAATACTTCGACAGCCGGGTCGTTCTCTGCGACATTGGCTTGATTCAACGCCTGAACGACTGGCCCGATAGCGTGGCGGGTGGTCTTGAAGTGTTTGTGACCGATCCTACCCGTGTCGATGAAGCAGCTTTCGCCCTTGGCGACAAGATTGATTTTGATTTGAATATCGAGAGAATCAGCGACCGGTTTATTCAGGTGTTCGAATGGCTGGGTTTGTTGAGTCGCCAGGTCAACATCTTGCTTGGGATTATCATGACGGTTGTATGCGTCAACATGATCTCAGTCGTCCTGATCCTGGTGATGGAGCGAACGCAGATGATCGGCATGCTCAAGGCCCTGGGGGGAAGTAACGGACTGATCCGCTCGATATTTGTATTCAATGGCGTCAGGCTTATTCTGAAGGGCCTTGCGCTGGGGAACATCCTCGGCCTGGGCGTTTGCTTCCTTCAGGATCGATTCAAAATCATCAAGCTGAATCCGCACGACTACTACATGAGCTTTGTGCCGATCAGCTGGCACTGGGATATCGTCCTCGCTCTTAACATCATCACGCTCGTTCTGGTCACTATTATTCTGGTCATACCTACGATGGCTATTTCACGCATTTCTCCGATTCGTGCGATCCGGTTCGATTAAGTCAATTCGCCACCGTTACAAGGGCAGAAATTCTATTATTGCGCCATATTGACTGATTTGAATTCCCCAATTGCTCCGAAAGAAGACAATTTGTCTTGAAAAGGTCTACGGCACGTTATTCTCAATGAGGGGAATCGAATTCGGACATTAAACAACAATAGTCATGAGCATTACACGTTATAACCCTGTGTGGGCGGATTTTACTCCAACTTCCTTTGGCCACCTGATAGATCGGTTTTTCAACGACCCTATTAGTCGGTCGGGCGGAACCGCCTATGCGTTTTCGCCTCAGGTTGACATCATTGAAAGGGAAAAGGATTTCACCCTTCAGGTTGCTGTTCCGGGCATGGACAAGGATGAGTTCAAGATCAGCGTTGATGGCGATCGACTCACGGTAGCCGGCGAGAGGAAGCAGGTGACTGAGTCGAAAGATTTTCGTCATCGCGAACTAAGGTACGGTGCGTTCAGTCGCTCATTTGTCCTTCCGGATGAGGTAGACAAGGAGCGGATCGAGGCACGCTATGATAAAGGAATTCTGTCGCTGGTTATTCCGAAGGCGGAGAAGAAGCTTCAGAAGACTACGATAAAAGTAGCCTGACCAGCACACCTGCAGGATTAAGATAGGGGTTTAAGTTTAGTAGGTGTAAAGCGTCCCGGTTCGGGGCGCTTTTTTTTGTTGTTAAAACCCTATAGTTGATTTTATTCGTTTAACTTTCCTATAAAGGGATCTGATATGAAGCGCTCGGCCTTTCTTTTACTTATTGTGCTGGTAGCGGGGATCGGCGGCGTGCTAGGCGCGTACTTTACGATTCGCTATTTGGGTATTTCGAACCTCAGTTATAATTCTATTGAGGAGCGACAGCAGCTGGTTCTGACAGGCCGTCCTGTAGACACATCTTATCAAGTCCCCAATCACATCAACTTCCTCAACACCGCGAACAGGGTTGTATCGGGAGTGGTTCATATACGAACAGGTTATGGGCCGGGGGTCTTCAGTCTGAATCCTCTTCAGCAGTACGAGCGTCCGGTACATTCGTCTGGTTCGGGGGTTATCATTTCGGACGATGGCTACATTGTGACGAACAACCACGTGATAGAGGATGCCACCAATATTGAGGTGGTGATGAACAACAACCAGCGTTTTTACGCCAAGCTGATCGGCGCAGATGCCAGTACCGATTTGGCGCTTTTGAAGGTGAACGCTTCCAATCTGCCCTTTATCCCTTATGGAGATTCCGATCTCTTGCAGCCGGGTGAGTGGGTCCTCGCGATTGGTAATCCTTTCGATCTCAATTCGACGGTGACTGCTGGGATTGTGAGTGCCAAAGCCCGCAACATTGGTATTCTTCAGGAGCGGAGTGGACTCTCCGTGGAGGCCTTCATTCAGACGGATGCAGCGGTGAATCCTGGCAACAGCGGCGGGGCGCTGGTTAATCTGGCGGGCAAGCTGGTAGGGATCAACACCGCGATTGCCACCTCGTCGGGCAGCTACCAGGGATACTCATTTGCCATTCCGGTGAGTTTGGTGAAGAAGGTGATGGACGACCTTCTGGAGTTTGGAAGGGTTCAGCGTGGACTTCTGGGAATCAACATTGGGGACGTGAATGCGAGTCTGGCCGAGCAGTACGGCCTGCCTGTGAGTCAGGGAGTGTACGTGAGCAATGTTCTTCGGGGTAGCGCAGCCGAGGAAGCAGGGATGCGGCCGGGTGATGTTATTGTTGCAATTGATGATCGTTCAGTGAACTCTGTGTCTGAATTGCAGGAGTGGGTTGCGCGGAACCGGCCGGGGAGTGAGATCGCGGTTACTTTCCTCCGTCAGGGTGATCGGCGACAGGTGAGAGCCAGACTAAAGAACGGCAATGGTGATCTTTCTCTTCAGCCCCGGGAGGTCAGCTATGAGCTGGGGGGAGGTCGGTTTGAAGACATACCGTATCGCGAACTCAGCCAGTTCATGATCGATGGCGGTGTAAAGATAGCGAGAGTATCGGGCGGGAAATGGAAGGAAGCCGGCATTCGTTCAGGGTTCATCATTGTCTACATTGATAAGGTACCTGTAGACAATGTTGAAGACCTCAACCGCATTCTGGAATACAAGCGTGGCGGAATGCTCGTCGAGGGTTTCTACCCCAATGGCGAGAAGGCGGTGTACGGTGTCGATTGGTAGTTCTGCTCTGACAATCATGCGTAATCCGGGCCCCGAAAGGGGCCTTCTTCATTTAGACGGTAATTCATTTCCATAAATAAATCCTTAGTTTTGGGGCGCTAACGGAAAACTCATGAAAAATTTCGGCATTAAAGACGCATTATCAACCCTCGGTGTAAGAAGAAGCAATCCGGGCGTGTCAACCGGTACAGCATGGCTGCGGACAACAGGCGACCGTATAGATTCTTTTTCTCCGGCCGACGGGAAACTCATAGGAACGGTTCAGCTCGCGGATGAGAAGGCTTATGACCGTGCGGTGACCGCAGCAGCGGAAGCGTTTGTCGAGTGGCGCAGCTGGCCTGCGCCTAAGCGTGGCGAAATTGTACGTCAAATCGGAGAAGCCCTCCGCGAATACAAGGAACCCCTTGGTAAGCTCGTCTCCTATGAGATGGGAAAAAGCTACACCGAAGGACTTGGCGAGGTTCAGGAGATGATTGATATATGTGATTTTGCTGTGGGTCTTTCCCGGCAGCTGCACGGGCTTACCATGCACTCTGAGCGTCCTGAGCATAGGATGTACGAACAGTGGCATCCGCTGGGTGTTGTCGGCATTATCACGGCCTTCAATTTCCCGGTGGCTGTATGGTCATGGAACAGCATGATTGCGTGGGTATGTGGAAACACTTGCGTATGGAAGCCTTCGGAAAAAACTCCGCTGTGTTCCATAGCATGTCAACAAATCGCTGCAGAGGTTTTTGAACGCAACGGTGTTCCTGAAGGTGTATCATGCCTGGTTAATGGTGACTATAAGATAGGTCAGATGCTCGCGGCCGATGAGCGGATCGGACTTATTTCGGCAACCGGTTCTGTACGTATGGGCAAGGCGGTAGCACGCACTGCAGCAGAACGCCTGGGCCGAACCTTACTTGAGCTCGGCGGAAACAATGCCATCATCATTACACCTAATGCCGATCTCGATATCGCTATTCGCGGTGCCCTCTTCGGAGCGGTAGGTACTGCGGGGCAGCGTTGTACGACCACCCGTCGACTCATTATTCACGAAGATGTGTACGAGGAAGTGAAGTCCCGCCTCGTATCGGCTTATGAGCAGCTGCGTATCGGCAATCCACTGGATCCGGCTAATCATGTCGGACCGCTGATCGATAAGCAAGCTGTGAAAATGTACCGCGATGCCTTGCGGAAGATTAAAGCAGAAGGCGGTAACATCGTGGTAAAAGGCGGTGTGCTCGAAGGAAAAGGGTATGAGTCGGGATGTTACGTCCGACCGGTCATTGCGGAAGTGGAGCCTCATTTCGAGATCGTTCAACAGGAGACCTTTGCACCCATTCTCTATTTGCTTCGCTACAAGGAGCTTGAAGAAGCCATCGCGATCAACAATGGCGTGAAGCAGGGGCTGTCATCAGCTATCATGACGAACAATATGCGGGAATCGGAAGCATTCCTCTCGCACGCCGGATCTGACTGTGGTATCGCTAATGTTAATATCGGTACTTCAGGTGCGGAAATCGGCGGAGCGTTTGGTGGCGAGAAAGAAACCGGAGGTGGACGTGAGTCGGGATCCGATGCGTGGAAAAACTATATGCGCAGGCAAACCAATACAATCAACTACGGAAAATCTCTTCCTCTTGCCCAGGGTATAAAGTTTGCAGTTTAACGCTGTTTGGATTTCATACCCAAACGTGTATTTTTATAAGCGTTCAACTACACGACGACTATGGCTGGAAAGAAATACAGAGCGGTCATGCTGATCGATGATAATGAGATTGACAATCTTATCAATCAGAAAATGATCGAGGCAGCCTCTGTCGCGGATAGCATCTACACGCATACCGGTGCCAAGAGCGCTATTGAGTTCTTGCGCAATATGGAACAGCTAGAAGTAGCCGAACAGGTTCTGCCAGATGTGATCTTCCTCGACATCGACATGCCATTGATGGATGGTTTTCAGTTTCTGGACGAGTTTGAGAAACTGTCGAAAACCGTTAAGAACAAATGTCGGATTGTGATGCTGACGTCATCCATCAACCCTCAGGATTTCAATCGGTCCAAGAAGTATGAAAACGTGAAGCTCTATCTCAACAAGCCGCTATCCCACGATAGCATCATAAAGCTTGATGTTTGAGATCGGGTCGATTCCGTTTGATTCCTCAGACTTCCGTTAGCAATTTGATGAACTTTTCGTCCATCTTGATCAGGCGTGTTGGGGCGAAGTAGGCAACCTGCACACTGTTCAATCGTGGAATAATAGCCGCAATTTTCTTGGCTTTGTCCTTTTTGGCCTCACTCGTAGCGATCTTGAGTATCTTAAGAAACAGAGTGATATTCTCGCAGGTGTCTTTCCCGTAAAGTCGGATCTGACGCTGAATGCTATTTGACAACTGATTAAAGAGCTCGTAATCGCGTAGCAGGACGTATTGCAGGGCAAGAAGTGACTTCGTTTCAAGCTGCGCGAAGGGATATTTCTTTAGACTGACTTCGTTGAGCAAATTGTTAATGGTCTTTGCCGCCTCGTCAAACCTGTCAGCGTAATAGCAGGACAATGCGCGATACAGCACGTAAATCACGTGTTTAGGCACATCCTGCGGATCGGCCTCGTAGTCCTCAAAAACGGTCTCGTTTTCTGCATAGAGGTCGGCTTCCGATCCGTTCCGAAGATGGCGCTCTATCTTCGAGATCAGGAATTGGGCCGGGAAAGTATAATTCGAGTAATTCACCAGCAGGTTGGCGCAGGCATCGTTCACCTCTTCAAAGTACTTCTCCGCCTGCCTGTACACCTTGTAATGGTTGTAGTATTCAAGCTTCAGGAATTCAAAGACCAGATTCAGGTGATAGTAGATGGAATCAAGGTGATAGCTCTCGAATATCTTCTGGACTTTCAAGAAAATGTCTTCAATGGGTTCGCCATCGCCTGAAGACTCTTCCGGTTCGACGAACAAGCGGTGAAAGACATACATGCAGCTTTGGTATACGTAGAGCCGATGTGATTCATAGAGATTTGCTACGTTTTGCATTTCCTTCATGACGAGGGTGAGGCCCAGTTTCTCGATTTCACCCCCGTTTAGAAGATATTCGCCAAACTTTTTGAAGTAGTCTGCAAGCAAATCCTCCGCCTTGTCTACCGCGAGCATGTAAGCGACGTGGCGGTTGTATAACTGCGAGTATTGGAAGTAGTCGGGTGAATGGATGTTCAGCCGCTTGAGGGCTTTGTAAATAACCGTTAATTCGTTGGCCAAGTCGTAGTCCAGTAGTTCCTTTTCAAGCTTTTTGAGGGTCGCGATCGAGATAGCCTTTTTCTTGGTAAATAGCACTTCATTTACGTTGGCCACTTTCCGCAACACGTCTGTTCGCGGACTCTCCAGTTGCTCCATCAGGTACTCTTCAATCTTAAGATTGAGACGTGAACGCAGGGTGTAGTATGCGTTGGCATTTACGTCCAACTCCGTCATGATTTTGCTGTCTGAAAGAGAACGTTCACGAAGGGCCTTGAGAAGGTAAGCTGATTTTTCAGCATTGCTTTCAATGAGCGAATTATGGATGGCTGAGAAGTCTTTTTCGGAGAGTTGCTTGATGATATTCTTTAACTTGGCCATGCAGTGTTCTTTACTTGGGAAAATTTACAAAATTTATTCCTGTAAGCAATAGGCTCGGTTGGATCGCCCAGTCGGGCAAAATTGCAACGATAAAAGGGTCTTACCAAGTAATCTAACCTGCTGCGAAGTTTGTAGTTTTGATCATGAAGTAACGTTTGTGAAGCTCGAAACCATTTTCGTTCTCGCTTTTTTACTGGTCGCGGGTGTGGCCACGGGTCAGTTGGCTAATCCGGTTGAACGAACTTTGCGCAAGGATATCGACAAGCAACGCTGGGACAGGGCGAAGTCACGGTTTCAGAAGGCGCTGGCCAAAGACTCAGTCAATCCTTCGGCGCGGTATGGGCTGTCTTTATTCTTTCTTTATCCCGACAATCCGGAGCACAACCTCGACTCTTCCTACTTCTATGTGGTTACAGCTCTTAGAGACTACACGCATGTCGAGTTGCGCTCAAAGGAGCGTCTGATTAGAAGCGGCCTTGATAGTCTCCTTTTCGTACGCCAGCGGGCCCGAATTGATAGTATTGCGTTTGAGGAGGCCCGACGCATTCATACGGAAGCGGCCTACCAGGAGTTTCTTCAGCATTTTCCTCAAGCGGAACAGCAGGTGCTCGCGCGGAGGTTGCGGGATGAAGTCGCCTACCAGGATGCTGTCAATGAGAATTCTTATCGGGCGTTCCAGCGGTATATCGAACGTTACCCCGACTCGGAGCGAGCAGACGATGCAAGGGCGAATTATCACAGCCTTCTGTATGAAGAAAAGACCCGTGACCAACGTTTAAGCAGCTATATCCGATTCCTTGAAGAACACCCGGACTCACCGTACCGGCAGGAAGTGTACAAACAGATCTTTGAGCGGTCGACGGCCGATGGGAATGTAGAACGGTTTATATCGTTCATGCATCGTTATCCGGTAAGCCCCTTGTCGCGCAAAGCCGCTTCGATGGCCTTTCATATACTCGCCGATACGGACCATCCGGAATGGCCGGAAGGTTTCCTTACGGATTCGCTCCTCCATGTATTGAAGTTGAATGAGACCTATTGGATTCCCGTCTATTCGAATGGCCGCTACGGCTTTATGGATGCGATGGGGGTTGAGATGCTCGCTCCGGATTTTGAGGAGATCGATGCCGACTACCTGTGTGGTGGGATCGTTGACGATGTACTTTTCGTGGATGGGAAACTCATTGGTCGCAACGGTGGTGTCATTTACGATGGAAAGGTTGAACGTTGGGATGACCTTGGACTTGGGCTTCTTCTCGTCGATGCCGGAGATACACAGCGGGTGATTCACAAGTCGGGGGACCTTATCATTGACAGCGTTGACGACGCCCGGATAATCGGCTCGCGGTTCCTCTCTGTAAGGCGGGAAAATCAGTGGACGCTACATGCCCTGACCGGCCGCCAGTTGGACAGTCGGACGTGGGACGACATTAGCATGCTGCAGGGGCTGATTGTTTTTCGAAGCGGAGAGAAACGTTTCATCGCGCCGCCCGACGCGCTCATTGTATCCGGTGAGACTCTTGCAGTCTCCGTGTCGGAGCCGTTCGACGAACTGCGACCGTGGATGGAGGGTTTGTTGTGGGGACGTTCGGGGGAGTTCGAAGGAGTGGTCGATGGCGACATGAATACAGTGATTCGGTTTGATCGTCATCGTCTTACGGAGATTGCGTCGGGCGCCGTAGCGCGGGCGGGTGATAAATGGGTGATTTACGGGCGGAACGGGCGACGGTCGTCGACGTTAAATGGCTATGTAGTGGCTGGACGCATGGTGGGCGGAAAATACAACGGCGCATGGTACGCGCTCGATCAATCTTCTCTGCAATCGGTCGGCCTTGCTTGCGATTCGCTATGGGCAGAAGGCGCTTTCCTGGTCGGGTACCGACGCGATTCAGTTGTGGTGCACTTCGAAGGACTCCGGGCCAGAGTATTTCCGCATGCGACCCGTATGCTCTTCATACCCGGAAGAGACTCGACCTCCTTCCTTGCCGTCCAGCATCGCGGCAGGGACTATGCTGTATATGACCTGCGTGGTGATGTTGTGCTTGCCGCTGCATTTGACGCGATTGAATATGCAGGTCAGGGAGTTTTCGTCGTGACGCAGCGGGATAAAAAGGGACTTGTTGATTTGCAGGGAAAGACACTGTTACCCGCAGAATACGATGCGATTGGAAGTGTGCGCGATGGGGTAATTTCACTATTGCGCAACAAACGCTTCGGGGCATACAACGTGGCCAGGCGAAGTCTTATCAAGCCAAGGTATGATCGCAACGTAGTACCCTATGCGCGTGACTGGGCGGTGTGTTATCGACAAGGAGCTTATGGGTTTTGTCGTTGGGATGATCGGGAAGTGAGTGGCCTGGAGTTTGATGAGGTTCAGCATTGGAATGATTCTATCGCTCTCGTCAGGCGTGGGGGGCAATGGAGCTTTTATGATATTGCAGAAGGAACTTACAAAGCCCAGGGACTGCGCGCTGTCTCGCCCTTAAGAAACACCAAAGGCGAAAAGCTGGCGATCGTGCAGCGAGACAAGTCTTACGGAGTTGTTGATGCTCAAGGGGATGAACTTATTCCTGCGACATTCTCCGAAGTTGTTAACCTCGGTAATCCTGAGACACCTCTCTTTTTTACTGAAAAACATATTCGCGAGGCGTCACTGTTCGTAGTGATCTACTATGATCACACGGGGAAAATGCTTCGAAAGGAGATTTATGACGATGTCAACGATTATGACAAAATCTATTGCACTGTTAACTAAAAAGTCTTAACTCACACCGTTGTAAAAAGTTTACCCATTTATTTAACCGCTGTGAAGGCATGAAAATCAGATTCTTAATGGTTGCGTTCCTCTGCTCGGCATTCGCTGTTGCGCAACCCTCGATGGAGGAAAAGCCGCCCAAGCTTGTTGTGGGAATTATAGTAGATCAAATGAGGCAGGAGTACCTTTACCGGTTCTATCCCAAATTTGGTGAAGGCGGATTCAAGCGTCTTATGAACGACGGGTTCATGGTTCGCAATGGACACTACAACTATGCGCCTACCGTTACAGGACCCGGCCACGCTTCGGTGTATACCGGATCGACTCCTGCAATTCACGGAATCATTGGTAACTCCTGGTATGACAAGGAGCTAAAGAAGGAAGTCAACTGTGTGAACGATCCGCGCTTCGCGCCCGTCGGAGTCAAGGAGGGTAATGGCACTGTTTCTCCGTGGCGTCTCAACGTGACTACCATTACAGACGAACTGAAGCTGGCGACGCAAAAGCGCGCTAAAGTAATCGGAATGTCTGTCAAAGACAGAGGCGCTGTTTTGCCTGCCGGACATATGGCTGATGGTGCATACTGGTACGACGGAAAAACCGGGCGCTTTATCACGAGTACTTACTACCGGGAGAAATTGCCCGATTGGGTGGAACGCTTTAACGCGCGCAACCTTCCGGAAAAGTATCTCTCACAGGAATGGAAGACGGTTTATCCTATTGAACAGTATGTGGAAAGCGGACCCGATGATACGCCGTACGAGGTTCGCATCGGAGGAAAAGATAAACCTGTGTTTCCGTACGATCTGAAGGCGCTGCGGAAGCCCAACGATTACGGACTTTTGTCGACCACTCCTTTCAGCAACGAACACCTGGTCGAGTTTGCCAAGGCTGCCGTCGATGGAGAACAAATGGGAAAGGATGACATTACCGATTTTCTGACCATTTCGTTCTCGGCTACGGATGGCCTCGGCCACGGAGTAGGGCCCAATGCAGTGGAAATTCAGGACATGTATATCCGACTGGACAGAAGTCTGGCTGACTTGTTCAAAACGTTGGATTCAAAGGTCGGCCAGGGAAATTACACCGTCTTTCTTTCTGCCGATCATGCGGTCGCCGACAATGCTCAATTTTCAATTGATAACAGGCTTCCCGGTGGTTTGATCGATGGAGGTGCGATAGCAAAAGGCCTCAAAGAACATTTGGCGAACTACTTCCCTGACAGAGATATTATTGAAGCGTTCAGTGGTGGGCAAGTGTATTTCAATCAGCAGGCTTTTGAAAACGATCCCAAAGCATCGGGTGTTGAGTTGCTCATTGCCACTGAGCTTACTGTCAACTATCTCATGAATCAGCCGGGTATAGCCCAGGTTTATTCCGAGAATGTTTTGCGTCAAAGCCAATATAGTGAAGGTGGCCCGAAAGGTATGGTTACTCGGGGTTATCACGCCAAGCGTGGAGGTGATGTGGTGATTGTTCCTGAATCCGGCTGGTATATGTCGACCAGTAAGACGGGTACAACGCATGGTTCACCCTGGACTTACGACACGCACGTACCGATCCTTTTCTACGGTAAGGGTATACGCAAGGGGACCTCGGCCAAATATCAGAGCATTACCGACATAGCTCCTACCATTGCTGTATTGTTGAATATCAAGTTTCCGTCGGGTTGCACGGGGCAACCTGTAGTAGATGCACTGAAGGACTAGTCGGCAGAGGTCAGCGATGACTGAGCGGAAGTTCAAACCGGTATTGAGTCTATGGGATGCTACCATGGTGGTAGCGGGCTCGATGATAGGCTCGGGAATATTTATCGTCAGCGCCGACATTGTTCGCAATGTCGGCAGCGCTGGCTGGCTGCTCGCTGTGTGGGGAATCACCGGATTCATGACCATTATTGCCGCCGTGTCCTATGGTGAGCTTAGTGGCATGTTTCCCCGCGCAGGCGGGCAGTACGTTTATCTTAAAGAGGCGTACAGTCCACTCGTTAGTTTTGTGTATGGGTGGAGTTTCTTCGCCGTAATTCAGACGGCGACTATCGCGGCGGTAGGGGTGGCGTTTGCGCGATTCTCTGCCTATATTTTTCCCGTCATGGGTGAAGAAAATCGCCTGGCGAGTTTCCTCGGTATCGACATTTCCGGCGCACAGGTCACATCCATTCTCATGATTGCCTTACTAACCTGGGTGAACACGCGGGGGATTCGGGAAGGAAAAATCATACAAACTACATTTACCGTATCGAAAGTGCTCGCGCTGGTCGGTCTCATGGTGTGCGGCTTCGTCTTTGTCAGCGAGAGTCATTGGTCGGAGAACTGGCAGACCGGTTTCCGCGCTATGCAGGACTTGGGCACAGCAGGACGCGAGCCGACGGGATGGACGGCGATTAGTGGCGTTACCTTATTAGGTGCGATAGCCGCTGCGATGACGGGTTCACTCTTCAGTAGTGATGCGTGGAATAATGTAACGTTCATCGCCGGTGAGATTAAGAATCCTCAGCGCAACATCGGCTTGAGTCTTTTCCTCGGGACATTGATGGTTACGGTGCTTTACATGCTTACGAACGCGATGTATCTGCACGTGCTTCCGCTGGATGAGATTGCATTTCCGACTGCCGATCGCCTGGGTGTCAGTGCTGCCGACAAGATATTTGGCAACCCTGGGATGCAGCTTATTGCCGTGCTCATTATGGTCTCAACGTTTGGATGCAACAATGGCCTTATTCTCGCAGGAGCCCGCGTGTATTACACTATGGCTAAAGATGGCCTCTTCTTTCGTCAGGCGGGCAACCTCAACCGTAACGCGGTGCCGGCCTGGGCGCTCTGGGCGCAATGTCTGGTCGCGTCGGTGCTGTGTCTCAGTGGTGAATACGGAAATTTGCTGGATATGATTTCGCTGGTCGTAGTGATATTCTATACGCTGACCATTGCCGGGATTTTCGTCTTGCGGGTGAAACGCCCGGATGCGCATCGTCCCTACAGAGCTTTTGCTTATCCTGTTCTCCCTGCCCTCTATGTGGTGATGGGGCTAAGCTTTTGCGTGCTGCTCGTGATCTACAAACCGACGTTCACGTGGCCGGGACTGATTATTGCGTCAATGGGAATTCCTATTTACTATCTTGTTCGGGGACGACGAGCCCAAACGGATAACAGCGAAGGACTCTGAGGTTACCCTCCTGCGTCGAGTGTGACGTGACCAATCTGACGGGCAAGGATCGAGAGCCCTTCTTCGAACGAGTGAGGTTCGTAGCCCAATTCTTTCCGCGCTTTTTCAATAATGAATCCCGTACGTGGCGGACGCTTTGCTGGCTGCGTAAATCGGGCTGAGTCAGTAGGCTTGATAAGTGATTTGTCAAGCTTAAAGAACTCCGCTGTCTTAATGGCGATGTCGTAAGGCGAAAGGAAGTCTTTACCCGATATATTGTAGATACCGCGGGCCTTTTTTAGTGCGGCCAGGCAGCAGCCTCGCGCCAGGTCTTCGGCGAGCGTGGGTGTTCTCCATTGATCGTTGACAACATGGATTGTCTTGTTTTGCTCGAGGTTATTCTTGACCCAGAGGACAATGTTTGATCGGCTCATGTCACTGTTGACACCATAGACGAGCACTGTGCGAATGATCGTCCATGAAATTCCGCTTTGCTGTATCAGATTCTCAGCAGCGAGTTTGCTTTCACCGTAATAGTTGACCGGGTTTGGCTTTGCCTCTTCGTCGAGCGGACCATTTTCGCCGTCAAAGACAAAGTCGGTCGAGAGATGTATAAGATGTACGTTCAGGGCTTTGCAGGCATCCACGATATGACTGACGGCCTCTACGTTGGTTTTCCAACAGTCTTCCCGTTGTAGTTCACAGTCGTCGACTTGCGTCATGGCTGCGGTATGGATAACGACGTCGGGCATGGTCATTCGCAGAACGTTTTCCACATGCTGACGATCCGTGATGTCCATTGTGTGGTATTCGCTGTTGGCTGGTTTAATGGCAGCAGGGCGGCGCGCGGTGGCGATAACTTCCACGTCGGGCGTGTCGTGCAACTGCAGGATGATTTTTTGTCCCAACAGGCCATTAGCACCGGTCACTAGTATTCGCATCAGTTCGGGTATTGGTATCCGTACTTTTTTTCAATTGCTTTTCTCGACATTTTTTCGACGACAACCGTCATACGCACGTCTTCCACAGGTCGGTCGGCCGGTCCGCGAGGCTGCGAGGCAATTTCATCAATTACTTCCAGTCCGGCGATGACCTTCCCAAAAACGGTGTACTCGCCATCGAGTTGCGGCGTGCCCCCCACAGTGGTATATACTTCCACAGCGCGGGGATCCACTTCACGTTCCACAGAAATGCCAAGCTGTTCCTCGACAACGGGACGGAGGCGTTGCATAAAGGCATTATATCCTTGTTCGTCGCGTGCCTGGAAAAAGGCGTTTACCGAGTCGAAATAAACTTTGTTGTCGGCGTTCTGGAAAAAACGCTGCAACGCCTGTCCATACTTCTGCTGATCTATCAACAACTGTTCCCGGGTGTGGAGACGTCCCTGGACGATGTAGAATTGGCTTCCACTGGATTCTTTCTTGGGGTTCATTGCGTCGCCGAGTCTTGCTGCGGCGAGAGCACCCCGTTCGTGGAAGAGCTTTGCATTGAACTCGGGCGGAATCGTGTAGCCGGGACCTCCATTGCCCAGCGGTTGGCCGGCACTTGCCTTCCGGGAATCGGGGTCACCTCCCTGAATCATGAATCCCTGAATGACCCTGTGAAACAACAAGCTGTCGTAATAGCCTTCACTGGCGAGTTTAATGAAGTTCTCTTTGTGCTTCGGCGTCTCATCGTAAAGAATCGCCACCATGTCACCGTACTTCGTCTTTATTGTAACCACATAGTCATTCTGTGCACATCCCGTAATCATTAACGAGAAGCACGCCAGCACCAGAAGAAAAGTCTTATTCATCGAAGAAGGGGTTTAACAACTGTGTTATTACTGTCCGCTCATTTTTCTGCGAATCTCATGAAGGATGCGATCACCGCCCTTGGCAAGCACTTCATTGGCGATAGCTTTGCCCAGTTCGGGACCATCCACAGCAGACGCCGAGCGCTTGATCTTGATAACTTCCTGACCGTCGAGGGAAATGATTCCTGCTTTGAGCGTGACGATGTTTCCGTCGAGCGATGCATAGCCGAACGAAGGGATGCTACACCCCCCCTCGAGCGTTTTTAGGAAGGCGCGTTCCGTTCTCAGACAGAATTCGGTAGGTACGTGGTTCACCCACTGCTGCAGGACTTCCTTTTTCTCGAACGAAAGTTTTTTGTGAATTTCAACAGCAATACTTCCCTGTCCGACCGGCGGGACAAAGTAGCTTGTGTCGAGCCGTTCGGTGATCAAGTGGTCATATCCCATTCGGTGGACGCCAGCGTACGCAAGCAGAAGCGCATGGCAAGTTCCGGCTTCCATCCGTGAGAGGCGAGTCTGCAGGTTGCCCCGGACCGGTACTGTCTTGATATGCGGGTAGAAATGATTGACGAACGCTATTCGGCGATTAGAAGAAGTTCCCAGGATAACTCCTTCGCGGTCGAGCCGGAATTCAGGGTCAAAACTCAGGATAATATCGTTGACGACTTCCCGTTCAGTAAACGCGATCAGCTCAAGTTCGTCGGGGATGGTTGATGCGACATCTTTTGCGCTGTGCACTGCGATGTCGATGCTTCCATCGAGGAGTCGTTCTTCAATCTCTTCTGTGAAGACGCCTTTGCTTCCGATTTTTGAAATGGTGACATCCAGCATTCGGTCCCCCTTCGTTTCGATGGGGACAATCTCAGTCTCAAATCCCGAAGGCCTGATAAGGTCGGCCACATGATTGGCTTGCCACAAGGCAAGGCGGCTTCCGCGGGTTCCTATACGAATCAACTTATTCATCATCAGAGGTTCAATGTACAACGTTATACCGCCCTGAGAGTCTTGGCTATTTGCAAGGATAGGTCAAGAAATATCATTTTGGGACTTCCGTTCCTTTCCAGATGGTAGCCGGCGTCGTTGAGTAGTTGTACAGATTTTTCAATTTTTTCGAGATCGAGTTGCTGGCTGAATTTTTCAATGAAGTCACGTTCCTCGCCGCGCGTCCGGTTGATAGCGTGTGCCCCTCCGGTGGTCAACAGTGCTTCGCGCATAAGGTTGAGGCTATAGGAGATGACGTTCCGCTGATTGATTTTGTCGAGCGCGTGATATTGATCAGCCATTGTGACGAGCGTGCCATATCGATGGCCGAAACATGCACGCATCCATTCAGCGAAGAAGCTTGCGTGGGTATCTTGCGATTGTCCGATAAGACGTATGGCGCGGTTGATATCGCCATCCGCAAGCTGGACGATGCGTTCGGCATCCTGGGACGCAACCCCGAGCTTGTCGACCAGATGATGACGGATATCATCGTCGTGAAGCAGAGGTATCGTTACCATCTGCGTTCGTGACAAGATAGTAGGCATGAGCTGGTCAGGGGCGTTGGTGACCAGAATGAAGAAAGTGTTGGGGGATGGTTCTTCCAGGATCTTCAGGATACCGTTTGCTGCCGAGACGTGCATTGTCTCAGGAAGCCAGATGATCATCACTTTGTTGACACTTTCGAAGGGTTTCAACGATAACGTCCTTACTATCTCCCTGCTGGCTTCCTTGGAAATAATGGCGAGCTTGTCTTCACCTCCATAGAACGTGCACCAGTCGTCGAGATTCCCGAAGGGTTGTTCGTGAAGAAATGTCCGCCATGATTTTGTAATGTCTGCCCGCAGTCGTTCGTCGTCCTTTTCGTTCTTGACATTGCTTAACGGAAAGACGAAGTGCGTATCAGGGTGAATGTATTTCTCACTCTTGACACATGCTGCACACGTTCCGCAAGCATCATCGCCTTTATTTTCGCAATGCAGATAGGTCGCATAAGCTAATGCGAGGGGTAGATTGACCGCACCTGCCGCCCCGGCAAAAAGTTGCGCATGGGCGTTGTGATTCGTTCGCACTGCGTCGATCAGCAATTGTTTTACCTCGGCGACGCCGGGAATATCACTGAATTTCATTTCTTACACTGTCTGTTTATGCTCCCAGTTTCTGTGTAACGCCGTCATATGGAAAACATGTTCCAGAATTCCGCGCTCGGTGTCGTCGAATACTTTCTTGCGACGTTCCATCATCCTGGCCGCAGTCTCCAGAGCTTTGTCGAGCCGATAAGTGGATAGCTGACGCATACCTCCCCAGGAAAACGAGGGAATATAGTTTCGGGGAAAACCTTCTCCGAAGACGTTAGCGCAAACATCCACAACCGATCCGGTATTAAACATCGTATTGATGGAGCATTTGCTGTGATCACCCATCATCAGCCCGCAGAACTGCAGCCCGGTTCCCAAAAAGCGGTTTTCTGCATGGTTCCAAAGTTTGACCTCGGCGAACGTGTTTTTCAGGTTCGATGTATTGGTGTCAGCGCCCAGATTACACCACTCACCGATAACGGAACAGCCGAGGTAACCATCGTGTGCTTTGTTACTGTTTGCAAACATCACTGAGTTGCTGACTTCGCCGCCTACGCGACATCCGGGACCGATAGAAGTATCGTTGCGCATTTTTGCTCCCATTCCTACGTGACCCTCCGCTCCCAGCGAAAACGGACCCCGTATGATTGCCCCTTCGTCGACCATGCTATTGCGGCCCAGAAAAACCGGACCGTTTTCAGCATTTATGATTGCGGCTCTGATAACAACACCTTCCTCGACGAAAACATTCTCAGGTCCATATACGCGGGTGTAAGGATCGGAAATTCCAGCCGAATTTCGTCCGGCCGTAACGAGTTTGAAATCGGCCCTGATCTGCGCACCGTTCTCGCTGAAAATTTTCCAGGGCCGATCGATGAGGGTCAGATTTCCCGAGTAGGAAACCGTATTGCGGTCATTCATCTCACCCTGCGGAGCCCGCGCGGCGATTAAGAGTTGATCTTTGACGAGGAAATAACCCTCATGAAGGTCTTCAATGGATCGGACAAGTGCCTCGTCCGGACAAACCGCACCGTTGACGAGTAACGCACCTTCGGCAGACGGCGCCTTGGGAAATTTTCCCTCGAGGTAAGCCGCGGTTTGAAAGGTGGGCGTTGTCTTCAACCAACGCTCCCATTTTTCAGTAAGGGTCAGAATTCCCACCCGAATACCGGCAACGGGGCGGGTATAGGTAAAGGGAAGAAGGTTAATCCGGATAACCGGGTCATCAAAGAGAATTAGATTCATGCGCAGTTAGAGGGTTCCTGTTTTCTATGCGTGATGTGTCACTTCCTGACGTCCCAAAAATAAAAAAGGTCTTCACAGGAAGACCTTATTTTATGGTATTTTGAAGACTATCAGGCTTTGTCCTTCTTCTGATACTTGTTGCGGAACTTCTCAACGCGTCCGGCCGTATCAACAAACAGTTTCTTGCCGGTATAAAACGGGTGAGATGCGGAGCTAACCTCCAGCTTAATCACCGGATATTCTTTACCGTCTTCCCACTTAATAGTTTCTTTCGTGTCCTGCGTAGAGCGGGTCAAAAACTTGAAATCGCTGGATTGGTCCCAGAAAACGACTTCTCTGTATTCCGGATGGATATCTTTCTTCATGACAGATGATACTTTTCGATAAAGGACTGCAAAGATAGGCATTACACCTCAAAATTCAAGGAGTCGCGTATTTATTTGTCCGGGACCGGCGCAAGCTCTAGTTTTACCGCGCTAACGGACCGTTTTTACGGTACTAAATAATCCGCTGATGCTGAAAAGCCGTCGACGGCGGTGCGCAGGGCGACTGGCCCAGCGTGCGTCTAACACCCCGAAGTACATGATAACCACTTTGTTACGAGCAGGGTGGCTGTTTTTATTCCTGTTGGTCATAGGGTCAGCAGCACTGGGACAAAGCAGCTTTGCGCCGCTCGACAATGATTACTACCATCGCATCAGTCGCTACGAAACGAAATCGGGGAGGCTCATGCCCCACCTTTTTACAGGGATTCGCCCCTATGCCCGGTCATCCATCGCTGCATTCGCAGATTCATTGTCGAGCCTGGGGATGTTTGATAGCCGCGTGGACCAGTTCAATCTCCAATATTTGCGAAACGATAATTGGGAATGGACGGATTCGGCCTCCTATGAAAGCCAACGGCCGCTACTTCGGCACTTTTACAAGAGCAAGTCCGATTTCTACCATGTGCGCACGTCTGACTTCGACCTACACGTTAATCCTGTCTTATACGTAGGTGCGGGGAGCGACTCGCGACGCGACGATGCGCTTTTTGTTAACACCCGCGGGGTGGAGGTACGGGGTGTGATCGACAATAAGGTGGGTTTCTATACTTACCTGGCTGACAATCAGGCGCTCCTGCCCTCGTGGGTAGGCGATGCCATGACCCTGAATGCCCTGGTCCCGGGGGAGGGATTCTGGAAGCGGTTTAAACAAGGACCGGGGGTCGACTACCTGCATGCCCGCGGGTACATCACTTTTCCAGCGACCCAAAGTATTAACGTCCAGTTCGGCCACGATCGGATGTTCCTGGGCAACGGAAATCGGTCACTGATCTTTTCCGACTTTGCCCCCCCGTTTCTTTTTCTGAAGGGCAACGTTAAAGTCTGGAAATTGAATTATGCCACGATGGTGGGGAAGATGACGGCTTCCCGCCAGGGTACGGTGATTGGCGTCTTCCGCGCCTATCCCGAAAAGCATGTAGCGCTACACCATCTTAGTGTGAACATTGGAAAGAGACTAAACATCGGGAGCTTTGACTCTGTTGT
>Ga0079224_100001549_pt1 | contig 26672 bp, 21 predicted proteins | sample Stecom2015_FD_80414 | JGI IMG/M metagenome (GOLD analysis project Ga0079224, IMG submission 80414) | Agricultural soil microbial communities from Utah to study Nitrogen management - Steer compost 2015 | ecosystem: Environmental > Terrestrial > Soil > Agricultural land | place: USA: Utah... | reverse complement strand
GTTTGGCGGCCGCTCCAGCGTCGGGCTGCACCAGGCCATCGGGGCCAAAGAGGGCGTCAAGATCGAGCGGGAGGGCCAGACGCTGACCACCATCACGTTCCAGAACTACTTCCGCAGGTACAAGAAGCTGGCGGGCAGGACGGGCACCGCCAAGACGGAAGAGGAAGAGTTCCGCAGCATCTACGGCATGGACGTGGTGGAGATCCCCACCAACAAGCCCATGATCCGGGTGGACTACCCTGATGTGGTGTACAAGACCGAGGCGGCCAAGTTCCGGGCGGTGGTGGACGAGATCGAGGAATGCCACCGGCGGGGCCAGCCGGTGCTGGTGGGCACCGTCTCCATTGAAAAATCCGAGCGGCTGAGCGCCATGCTCAAGCAGCGGGGCATCCCGCACCAGGTGCTCAACGCCAAGTACCACGAGAAGGAAGCGGAGATCATCGCCCAGGCGGGCAAGAAGGGCGCGGTGACCATCGCCACCAACATGGCGGGCCGCGGCACCGACATCGTCCTGGGCGGCAACCCCGCGTTCAAGGCCCGGGAGGAGATGCGCCGGCGGGGCTACAGCGACGAAGAGATCGCGGTGGCCGCCGAGCCTTACGGCAACGATGCGGACCTTTCGCCGCGCCTGCAGGAGGCCCGCCGGGTGTACCGGGAGATCCTGGAGGAAATGCGCCAGGCCATGGCCGCGGAGCACGACGAGGTGGTGGCCCTGGGCGGCCTGCACATCATCGGCACCGAACGGCACGAAAGCCGGCGCATCGACAACCAGCTGCGGGGCCGCGCCGGGCGCCAGGGGGACCCGGGCTCGTCGCGCTTTTACGTGTCCTTGGAGGACGACCTCATGCGCCTGTTTGGCTCCGAGCGCATTGCGGGCTTGATGGAGCGGCTGGGCTGGACCGACGATCAGCCCATCGAGCACAAACAGGTCACCCGCGCTATCGAGAACGCGCAGAAGAAGGTGGAAGCCCGCAACTTCGAGCTGCGCAAGCAGGTGCTGCAGTTCGACGACGTCATGAACAAGCAGCGGGAAGTCATTTACGACCAGCGCCGGCGCGTGCTCCTGGGCGAGAACTTGCGGGACAGCATCGTGGAGATGATGCGGCGCCTGGTGGGCGAGTACGTGGACACCTACTGCGCCGAGAAAGTCCCCGTGGACGAGTGGGACCTCGAGGCCTTGGTGGAGCGGGTGCAGGATCTGGCCAACCGGCAGCTGACCGTGACGGCGGCGGAGCTGGAGGGCCTTGACCGGCCAGCCCTGCGCTCAAAGCTGGAGGAGGCCCTGGTGGCGGCCTACGCGGCCCGGGAGCAGGAGTTTGGCCCGCTGGCCCGGGACATCGAGCGCCATCACCTGCTGCAGTTCATCGACAGCAAGTGGATGGAGCACCTGCGGGCCATGGACGACTTGCGGGAAGGCATCAGCCTGCGGGCCTACGGCCAGAAGAACCCGCTCTTGGAGTACCAGTTTGAGGCCTACGAGATGTTCCAGAACATGCTGCGGGCGGTGCAGGAGGACACGGTGAAGGCGCTGTTCCGCACCCGGGTCGTGGTGGACGGCCCGCCCCGGCAGCAGCCCGGGACCGACCTTTTGAGCCGGGCCGCCTACCACGGTGCCGGCGATGCCCCAGGGGCCCAGCGGCGGCGGGCGCCCCGGCGGGTAGAGGCCAAGGTGGGGCGCAACGACCCCTGCCCCTGCGGCAGCGGGAAAAAGTACAAGAAGTGCTGCGGCGCGGCGTGAGGGCCCTGGGCGCGGCCGCGCCGGCCAATGATGGAGGAGGCAGTGACTTTGACGACGGTTTATGTGAGCGAACTCCGCGAAGGCTTGCGGGACTTGGGCAAGCGCATCCGCGAAATGGGGGTCTACCTTTGACATAGAGGCCAAGCGTGAGGAAGCGGCCCGGCTGGAAGAGCGCATGGCGGAGGCCGACTTCTGGAGCGATCCCGACGGAGCCCAGGAGGTGCTCAAAAAGCAAAAAAGTCTCAAGCGCGAGATCGATCAGTGGGACCGGGTTCACCGCCAATGGGAAGACCTGGAGGTCCTGGTGGAGCTGGCCGTGGAGGAAGACGACGAAGCCGCGCTGGCGGAAGCGGCGGAGCAGTGGCGCCAGCTGGAACGGGCCGTGGAGCGGCTGGAGCTCACCACCCTCCTCAGCGGCGAGTACGACCACGCTGACGCGATTTTGTCCGTCCACGCGGGGGCCGGCGGCACCGAGGCCCAGGACTGGGCCCAGATGCTGATGCGCATGTACACCCGCTGGGCCGAGGAAAAGGGCTATCAGGTGGAAATTCTGGACATCTTGCCCGGCGAAGAGGCGGGCATCAAGACGGTGAGCCTGTCCATCAAGGGCGACCTGGCCTACGGCTATCTCAAGGCCGAGCAGGGGGTGCACCGGCTGGTGCGCATCTCGCCTTTTGACGCGTCGGGCCGGCGCCACACGTCCTTCGCGTCGGTTTCCGTGGAACCCGACGTGGAGGATGACGGCGAGATCGTCATCGACCCCAACGACTTGCGCATCGACACGTACCGGGCCAGCGGCGCGGGGGGCCAGCACGTCAACAAGACCGAGTCCGCGGTGCGCATCACCCACCTGCCGACAGGCATCGTGGTGCAGTGCCAGAGCGAGCGCTCCCAGCACGCCAACCGGGACCGGGCCATGCGCATGCTCCGGGCGCGCCTGCTGCAGCGGCGCCTGGAGGAACAGCAAAAGAGGATGGAGGAGCTGCGGGGCCAGCAGGCGGAAATCGCCTGGGGCAGCCAAATTCGCTCCTACGTGTTTACTCCGTACACCATGGTGAAGGACCACCGCACCGGCGTCGAAACCGCCAACGTGCACGCGGTCATGGACGGCGACTTGGATATGTTTATCGAATCTTTCCTGCGCCACAAGCAGGCGTGACGGGGCGGATGGGATGCGGGCGCTGCTGGCGGGACTGCTGATGATCGCTCTGGCCGTGGCGGCCGGCGCGGAGGCGTGGGTGCCGGGCTTTCTCGCGGCTCGGGTGGCCGACGGGCTGCAGGCGTCGTTGGGCTCGGCGACGGTGCAGGTGCAGCTGACCGGGTTTCCCGCGCTGCGGATGTTGTGGGGACGCGTGGACCGGCTGACCGTCACCGTGGCGGGACTGGAGGTGGACGGGCTCGCGCTGGAGTCGCTGCGCCTGGAGGCCGCCGGCGTCGAACTGGATGTGGCGGCTCTGCTGCGGGGGCAAGGCTGGCAGCCCGGGGACGGGGACGAGGTCACCGTGGAAGCCGTCATCCGCGAGGAGGCCCTCGCGGAGCTGGTGCGGGCCCGGCTCCCCGCCGAACTGGACGTGCAGGTGGCGCTGGCCGCCGGCGGCATGGAGCTTAGGGGGCGGACGTCGGTGCTGGGCTTGCCGGTGGACGTGGCCGTCCGGGGCCGGATGGCGCCCGAGGCCGGGGGCACCCGCATCGTCTTTGTGCCCGAAGAAATCGCAGTGGGCGGCCAGGTTTTGGCCGAGTGGATCGCCGCTGGCCTGCGGCAGGCGTACACCGCGGCGGTGGACCTGGGGGCAGCCCCCGTACCCTTGGTGGTGGAGGCGGTGGTCCACGAGCCCGGACGCGTCATCGTGACCGGGCGGCCGGCCTTTAGCGGATGAGGGGGAACCGTGGTGCGGCGGGGGCTTTGGCTGTGGGCCATCATCGCCGGAGCGCTCATCATCGCCCTGCCGGCCATCGGTCAGCGGGCGGCCCTGGAGCGGGCGGACCGCACCGTGGAGCTGGTGGCGGACCTGGAGCGGATACAGGCCCTCAGCGAGCAGACGGGCGTGCCCGTGGCGGATATTTTGTCCCGCTGGCGGGCCCTGGGCGTCACCGGCCTCGCGGTGCAAGACTTGGCGGGCGCCCGACAGGCCCTGGCCGCCGGGCTGCGGGTAGTGCCCCGGGATATGGCGGTGCTGGCCCCGGCCAGCCTTTACGGCTGGGAAACCGGGCCGGCGGTGTTTCTCGGCGACCGGGTGGGGGGCTATCCCGACCGCCTCGCCTCCACCGCGGCGCTGCTCGTGCGCTTGGAAGCGCCCTTGGGGTTAATCGAATTTGCCGGGCAACACGGGGCTTTGGAGCTGGCCCGGCTTTTGGACTACCGGGTCGTACGAGTGCACTCCATTTCCGTGGAAGAACTGGCCCGCCTAAGTGATGCCGACGCCGCGGCCCGCCTGGCCCGGGCCGCGCGGGAACGGCGCGCGCGGGTGCTGTACGTGCGGCCGTTGCTGCGGGGGCCGGCCGAGGGGATGCTGGCCCGCAACGACGCGTATTTGGCCGACATCACCGGCCGGCTCGCGGCCGCAGGCCTCGAGCCCGGGCCGGCCCGGGCCCTGCCCTTGTGGCGGTCGTCGCCTTGGGTGCCCGCCGCGGCGGCGGCGGCGGCCGCGGCGGGCGCCGCGCTGCTCTTGGGCCGGCTGGTGCCGCTGCCCGGCTGGCTGGCGGCCGGGGCGGTCCTGGCCGCCGGGGCGGTGGTGTATGGGCTTTGGGGCGTGGCAGACGGGGCCTTGGCTCGGCAGATCGCGGCCCTGGGGGTGGCCTTGGCGTTTCCGCCCTTGGCCCTGGCGGCGGCCACGGACGCTGGGGGCGATGGCCGGCGGGGCAAGGCGTTGGCCTGGATGCTGGCCGTGGGCGTGTTTGTGGTGGTCACCGCTGGGGGAGCGCTGCTGGTGGCGGCCGCCCTGGGGGACACCCGGTTTCTGCTGCAGGTGGAGCAGTTCCGGGGGGTCAAGCTCGCCCACGTGGCGCCGCTGGCTGTGGTGGCGCTGTTTTGGATCGGGGACCATTACCGGGGTGCGTGGGGCCGCTGGCTGCAGGAGCCGGTGCGGGTTTGGCACCTGCTGGTCGCGGCCGGAGTAGCGTTTATTGGCTATATCTACGTCGGCCGCACCGGCAACGACATGGTGGCGGTGCTGAACTTGGAACGGGCGCTGCGGGTGGGGCTGGAGGATGCCCTGATGATCCGGCCCCGCACCAAGGAGTTCCTGCTGGCCTATCCTGCGCTCTTCATCGGCCTGGGGCTGTGGGTGGGGGGCCGGCGGGCCGCAGCCTGGCCTTGGCTGCTGCAGGGCTCGGTGGCCGGCATCTCCGTGATCAACACCTTTGCCCACGCCCATTCCCCCTTGGCGGTCAGTGCCCTGCGCAGCGCCTACGGGCTGGCCGGCGGGGCGGTGGTGGCCGCGGTGGCGGTGCTCTTGGGTTTCATCGCCATGGGCCTTCCGCCGGTGCGGCGGCGGGCGTCCCAGGGGAGCGGGGAGGCGCCGGGGGCGGGTACGCCGCCGGGGCCAGGCACGGCATCGGGGGCCGGCAGGGCACCCGGGGCGGGTGCGGCGCCGCGGGCGGGGGCCACGTCCGGGACGGGCAGGACGGCGGGGGCCGGCCCGGGATGAAGGTGGTCATTTCGGGATACTACGGTTTCGACAACGCGGGTGACGAAGCGGTGCTCACGGCCATGCTGGCCCAGTTGCACCGGCTGCACCCGGGGGTGCGGCCCGTGGTGCTGTCCAGCCGTCCGGAAAAGACGGCCCGGCGGCACCGGGTAGACGCCATCCCCCGCCTGTCGCCGGGGGCGGTGGCCCGGGTGCTCCGGGGCGCCGATCTGTTCATCAGCGGGGGCGGGACCCTGCTGCAGGACGCGACGGGATGGGGCAGCGTACCCTATTACGGGGGGCTCATGCTGTGGGCCCGCCGCCTCGGGGTGCCGGTGTTTGTGTACGCGCAAGGGATCGGACCGCTGCGGCGCCCCGCCTTGCGCCGGCTGGCGGGGCGCGCCTTGGCCGGGGCGGCGGCGGTGACGGTGCGGGACCGCGCGTCGGCGGCCGCTGCCCAAGAGCTGGGCGTGCCGGCGGAGCGGCTGGCGGTGACGGCCGACCCGGTCTTTGGCCTGGCCCCCGGCCCGGCAGAGATCGGCGCCCGGTTTCCCGGCCCCGCGTTGCGCGCCTGCGGGCCGGGCCGGGAGGAAGCGGCCGCCCGCTGGCTCGCGGCCTTGCCGCCGGGTCCGCTCATTGGCGTCAGCCTGCGCCCTTGGCCCGGGTCCGCCACCGGGCAGCGGCCGCGCGGGGGGGATTCCATCCCGGATGGGCTCTCCCTGGCAGAGCGGGTGGCGGCTCTGCTCAAGTCCCGGCTGGTTGGCTGCGAAGCCCGGGTGTTGCCGCTGCCCCTTTATCCTTCTCAGGACGGGCCGCTGCTGGAACGGTTGGTGGCCGCCTTGGGCCCCTATGCCGTGGCGTGGCCGGAGGAGGTATCCCCTGCGGACTTGTCGCCCTGGGATTGGCTGGAACTTTTCGGCCGCCTGGATCTATGCCTGACCATGCGCCTGCACGGCCTCATTTTCGCGGCCTGTGCCGGCGTGCCCTTTGTGGCCTTGGGCGATGATCCCAAGCTCGCAGGCCATGTGGTCGAACTGGGATTGCCCCAGGACCCGTTTTTGGTGCCCGGCCTGGATGGACCTGAAGCGACGGACAGGGTGGCGGCAGCCGTGGCAGCCCTTTGGCACCAGCGCGCGGCGTGGGGGCCGACGGTGGCCGCGGGGGCCGCGCGGCTGGCCCAGCGGGCCCGGGCCACGGCCCGGTACGCGCTGGCCGCGGCCAAGGGGGCGGCGGCGTGAGGCCGGCGGGCGAGAAGCCGGCGGGGTGGCCATCGGATGGCTTGCCGCCGGGTGCGTCCCCGCGTTCCGGCGAGGATAGCGTCCCTCCCCGGGTCGCCATCCTGGGGACGCCTGTGGACGCGGTGACGATGGCCGACGCCGTGGCCCGGGCCGAGGCCCTCCTCCGGCGGGGCCGGCCGTCCATGGTGGTGACCACCAATCCCGAGCTGGTGATGCACGCCCAGCGGGATCCGGAGCTGGCCCGGGCCCTGGCCCGGGCGGAACTGGTGGTGCCCGACGGCATCGGCGTCGTGTGGGCGGCCCGCGTCCTGGGCCATCCTGTGCCCCAGCGGGTGCCGGGGGTGGACCTGGCCGAGGCGCTGCTGGCCCGGGCGGCCGCCGCGGGGTACCGGGTGTATCTGCTGGGCGCCGCCCGGGGGGTGGCCGAGACAGCCGCCCAGCGCCTCGCGGCCCGGTTTCCCGGGCTGGTGGTGGCCGGCACCCACCACGGCTATTTTCGACCTGAGGAAGAGCCCGCGGTGCTGGCCGCGGTGCGCCAGGCCGCGCCCCACATCTTGTTGGTCGCCCTGGGGGCGCCCCGGCAGGAGCTTTGGATCGCCCGCCACAAGTCCGCCTGGGACGTCCCCCTGGCCTTGGGGGTGGGCGGCAGCCTGGATGTATTTGCCGGGCGGGTGCGCCGGGCCCCCCGTTGGGTGCAGGCGGTGGGGCTGGAGTGGCTGTACCGCCTGGTGCGCCAGCCGTCCCGGACCGGCCGCATGCTGGCTTTGCCCCGTTTTGCGGCCCGCGTGCTCTTGGACGCGGCCCGTAGGAATTTGCTATAATGTCGATACATAGACGAATGGTGGTCCCGGCTGCCAGGTCAAAAGTCAGGTGATCCCCTTGTACAAACGCCAATTGCGCTTTGCCCTCGCTCTCCTGATGGTTCTGGGCCTCACTGCGGGGGTTTTGCTGGCCCAGCAGCGCACCGATGACGGCGGGCCGGGCCAGCGGGCCAGTCTGGGCACGGTGCTGGAAGTCATCGCCCTGCTGCGCTCCTATCATGTGGAGGACGTCGATACGCTTACCCTGGTGCGCGCGTACCTGAGGACCGGCACTATCGACGGCATGCTGCGGGAGAGCCTGGAAGACGATTACACCCGCTACATGACGCCCCAGGCCTACAGCCGGTTCCAGGAGGATACGGTGCGGGCGGAGTTTGGCGGCATCGGCATCATGGTGGGCATCCGCAACGAGCGCCTCACCATCATCGCGCCCATCGCGGGTACGCCCGGCATGCGGGCGGGCTTGCGGGGCGGCGACCTGATCGTGCGCATCGATGGCCAGCCCACCGAGCACATGTCCTTGGAAGAGGCGGTTGCCCTGATGCGGGGCCCCGAAGGGGAGCGGGTGGTGCTGACCATCGAACGGGGCGAAGAGATCTTTGACGTAGAGATCATTCGCGACCGCATCCAGGCCATCAGCGTGCAGCGCTGGGATGTCATCACCCCCGAGCAGGCGCCGGAGCTGTCGGCGCCGGTGGGGTACATCCACCTGAGCAGCTTCAACGAAGCCACCGCGCGGCAGTTTGACCGGGCCGCGGCCGAGCTGCGGGAGGCGGGTGTGCACGGGCTGGTGCTGGATTTGCGCCACAACCCGGGCGGCCTGCTGACGGCGGCCTTGGAGCTGGCCGACCGGTTCTTGGACGGCGGTCCCATCGTGCACGTCGTGTCCGCCAACGGCGAGCGGCGCACGTACACGGCCTCGCCCGGGACAGCGTTGCCGCCCATGCCCATGGTGGTGCTGCTGGACCAACACTCCGCGAGCGCCTCGGAAATTTTGGCGGGGGCGCTGCGGGACAACGGCCTGGCCGTGCTGGTGGGCGAGACGACCTTTGGCAAGGGCTCGGTGCAGACGGTGGTGCCCTTGCGGGACGGCTCGGGCCTCACGCTGACGACGGCCCACTACGAAACCGCGGGCGGGCATTTCATCCATGACATCGGCATAGAACCCGATGTGCGGGTGCCGGTGCCGGAAGAGGAACTGGAGGCGTTCTACCTCCGCTTCGACAGTCAGGAACTGGATCTCACCGATCCCCAGCTGCGGCGGGCCCTGGAGGTGCTGGACGGGCTGATGGCCGAAGGGCAGCGGCAGGCGGCTTGAGGGGGATCCCATGTTTCCCTGGCGTGAACTGATCGAACTCATCCTGCAGTCGGTGCCGGTGTTCCTGCAGCGGGGCGAGCTGCTGATCATCCTCACCGTTGTCCTGTTCCTGGTGCATTCCCAATACCAGCGGGTGGCGGCCCTGGAGCGGGCGGCCTTTGGCCGGCCTCTGACGGATCCGCTGCGCAATACACTGGTGGCCCTGCTGTACGGCCTCGGAGGCGGCGTGTTGGGCACCGCGGCCTTCCTCTTTTTGGGGATCTCCCTGGTCGAGGTGGGCGTGCTGTATCTGTGGATGCTGGCTCTGGTGCTCATGGCCGTCCATCCCCGCTTCATCTGCTTTGCTTATGCCGGCGGGCTGTTGTCCTTGTCTCATTTGCTCTTTGGCTGGCCGGCCTTGAGCGTGCCGGCGGTCATGGGGCTGGTGGCCATCTTGCACCTGGTGGAGGCGCTGCTCATCTGGGTGCACGGCCCTGAGGGCGCGACGCCCGTCTACGTGCGCCGCAGCGACGGGCGGGTGGTGGGCGGTTTCACGCTGCAGAAATTCTGGCCCTTGCCCTTCATCGCGCTGGTGGGCTTTTTGATGGCCCAGGACCTGCTCACCGACGCGGTGTTGCCTATGCCCGATTGGTGGCCCCTCATCGAGCCCCTGGGCGAAGCCCCGGAGGGCCAGTCCTACGTGTACGTGCTGTTTCCCGTCATCGCGGCGCTGGGCTACGGCGACATCGCCATCACCCGCCATCCCCGGGAGAAGGCGCGGCGGACCGCGGCGTCCCTGCTGGCCTACAGCTTAGTGCTGTTGGGCCTGGCGGTCTTGGGCAGCCAAGGAGCGGGGTGGCAGTGGCTGGCGGCCCTTTTTTCGCCCCTCGGCCACGAGCTGGTCATCCACCTGGGCCGCCGCTCCGAGGAGCAGGGCGAGCCCCTTTTTGACGCGTCCCACGGAGCCGTGGTCTTGGGCGTATTCCCCGACAGCCCTGCGGCCCAGATGGGCTTGCGGGCCGGCGACGTCATCCGCCGCATCAATGGCTTTCCGGTGGCGAGCAAGGCGGATCTGGCCGAGATTCTCACCCCATGGGCGGTGGGTGTGACGCTGGAGCTGGAAAATCTGGTGGACCAGACGCGGCGCACGGCCCATTATCCGGGCAAGGTGCCGCCGCTGGGGGTCATCTTGGCGCCGGCCGGGACGGATCCGGGCTTTATGGATTTGCGGGATCGCAGCAACTACGGCTGGCTGTGGCGCCGGTTGGGGCGGCGGGTGACGGCCTGGCGGGAGGGGACCCGCCGTGGGCCGTGAGGGGCTGCCCTGGTGGCCGGTCTTTGTGGGTGTGGCCTTGGTGGCCATCGTGGTCGCGGGCGGGATGGGCCTCATCCTCCTGCGGGAGCAGCCGCTGGCCTTTACCGTGGCTCCGGCAACGCCGGTCCCCCGTGGGGAGCAGCCCCGCGTGGACGGCGGGTTCCGGGAAGCGCCCGGCGCTCCACCGGCGGTCGCGGGGGCGGAGGAGCTGCCGCAGGCGGGAGACGGTGGCCGCGGCGGTTGGCAGCCCGCGGCCGCCGGAGGGGCGGGCGGTGGGGTCGGCGTCCTGCCGAACGGAGGGTTGCCGGGCGGGGCGGGCAGCGGGCCTGGCGGCAGGACAAGCCCCGGGCCGGGGGGCGTGCCGGAGGCGCTTACGGGCCTTGGGGCCGGCGCTGGGCCATGGGCCATGCCCATGCAGGATGGCGGGCCGGGGTCCCAGCGCCTGCCCGGACCGGATGGAGGGTCGGCGGGCGACTTCCGCCGACCGTGGGAAGGCGAACCCGGGCCTGGCTTCGAGCTGCCGGAGCGGTTTCCCCGGCCCGACGGGACCCGGGGTCCGGCGGCGGATCCTGGCCCCCGCATCGCGCTGATCATCGACGACTGGGGCTACGACTGGGAGGCGGCCGACGCGTTCTTGTCCTTTCCCGAGCCCCTGACCATCGCGGTGCTTCCCCATCTGCCCCGCTCCGTGGAACAGGCGCTGCGGGCCCAGGCGGCGGGCTTTGAAGTGATCGTCCACATGCCCATGGAGCCCTTGGATCCCAGTTTGGACATGGGACCCGGCGGCATCGCCGCATCCATGGCCGATGAGGATATCGTCGCCGCGGTGCGGGCGGCCCTGGCGGCGGTGCCCGGCGCGCGCGGTCTCAACAATCACATGGGATCCAGGGCCACGGCGGACCCCCGGGTCATGCGGGCCGCGCTGCAAGTGCTGGCCGAGGAAGGACTGTTTTTTGTGGACAGCTACACGGCGGCCAGCACCGTGGGCTTCCGGGTGGCCCACGAGATGCAGCTGCCCTATGCAGTGAACCAGGTATTCTTGGATCACGTGGATGACGAGGAGGCCATCCGCCGGCAGATCCGGCGGCTGATGCGCCTGGCCCTGGAGCAGGGCGCCGCGGTGGGCATCGGCCATGTGCGGCCGCGGACTTTCGCCGCCTTGGTGGACATGCTGCCGGAGATCCGGGCCGCGGGCATTCGCCTGGTGCCGGTGTCCCAGCTGCTCACCCGACCTGGGCGGGAAGGGCTGCCCGTGGCCGGGTTGACTGACCAGGCGGCGCCGCCGCTTAACCCGGAGCCGGGCTCTGCCGTCAACGGCTCCGGGCCGCCCGCCGATCCCGGCACGCCCCCGGCCAGTGCCGCCGAACCGTCCTCAGCCCGTGGCGAACCGCCTGAGGCCCCCGATGAACCCTGGACAGCCCCCGGCGAGGGGCCTGCGGACCCCGACGACCCGGCGCTGGCGCCTGACGCGCCGGCCCTGCATCAGGACGAAGGGCCGAATTCGGTCCAGTAGGCGAACGGGTGTGCGTATGCTATAATTGGGTCCGTGACAGGGGGGCGTGTCCGTGGCCAAACAGCGAGGACCTGCCAAGGGCCGGCCGGCTGGAGCGCCGTTGCCCGTGGAGGCAGCGCGCCGGCGCCGGCCGGAGCTGCCGCCGGCCAGCGGCGAGCAGCGGTTTCAACTGGTGTCGGAGTTTCGCCCGCAAGGGGACCAGCCCCAGGCCATCGAGGCCCTGGTGGATGGGATCGAGCGCGGTTTGCGCTACCAGACCCTGCTGGGGGCCACCGGCACCGGCAAGACCTTTACCATGGCGTCGGTCATTGAGCGGGTGCAGCGCCCGACGCTGGTCATCGCCCACAACAAGACCTTGGCGGCCCAGCTGACCAGCGAGTTCCGGGAGTTTTTCCCGCACAATGCAGTGCATTATTTTATCAGCTACTACGACTACTACCAGCCCGAGGCGTACATCCCCCAGACCGACACCTACATCGAAAAGGACGCCTCCATCAACGACGAGATCGACCGGCTGCGCCACGCGGCCACCAGCGCGCTGTTTGAGCGGCGGGACGTCATTATCGTGGCCAGCGTGTCGTGCATTTACGGCCTCGGTTCCCCCGAGGACTACGTGGGGATGAAGCTGTCGCTGAAGCACGGCGACATCCGGGACCGGGACAACATCCTCCGGCGGCTGGTGGGCATCCATTACCAGCGCAACGACGTGGGGTTTAAGCGGGGCACCTTCCGGGTGCGGGGCGACGTGGTGGAGATCATCCCCGTGTACGAGGAAAACGTGATCCGGATCGAGTTCTTCGGCGACGAAGTGGACCGCATCGTGGAGGTGGACGCCCTCACCGGCGAGATCCTGGGCGAGCTGGAAGAGGTGCGCATCTACCCGGCCACCCACTTCATCACGCCCGAGGAAAAGATGAAGCGGGCCATCGCCTCCATCGAGGCCGAGTTGGAGGAGCGCCTCGCGTGGCTCAAGGGCCAGGGCAAGCTGCTGGAGGCCCAGCGCCTGGAGCAGCCCACCCGCTACGACCTGGAGATGCTGCGGGAGGTGGGCTACTGCCAGGCCATCGAGAACTACTCCCGCCATCTGGACGGCCGGGCGCCGGGGGAGCCGCCCGCCACGCTGTTGGACTATTTCCCCCGGGATTTCCTGGTGATCATCGACGAATCCCACCAGACCATCCCCCAGATCCGGGGGATGTACAACGGGGACCGCTCCCGCAAGGAAACCTTGGTGGAGTTCGGTTTTCGGCTGCCTTCGGCCCTGGACAACCGGCCGCTCACCTTCGAAGAGTTCGAGGCCCGGCTCAACCAGGTGGTGTTTGTGTCGGCCACGCCGGGACCCTACGAGCGGGAGCACAGCCAGCGCATCGTGGAGCAGATCATCCGGCCCACGGGGCTGGTGGACCCCGAGGTGGTGGTGAAACCGGTGGAGGGCCAGATCGACGACCTCATGGAGGAGTGCCGCCAGGTCATCGCCCGGGGCGAGCGGGTGCTGGTGACCACCTTGACCAAGAAGATGGCCGAGGATTTGACCGACTACCTCCAGGACATGGGCATGCGGGTGCGCTACCTGCACTCGGAGATCACGGCCCTGGAGCGGGTGGAGATCCTGCGGGGCTTGCGCTTGGGCGAGTTCGACATTCTGGTCGGCATCAACCTGCTGCGGGAAGGCCTCGACCTGCCCGAGGTGTCCCTGGTGGCCATCCTGGACGCGGACAAGGAAGGCTTCCTGCGCTCGGAAACCAGCCTCATCCAGACCATCGGCCGGGCGGCCCGCAACGTCAACGGCCGGGTGATCATGTACGCGGACACCATCACCGAGTCCATGCAGCGGGCCATCGACGAAACTAACCGCCGCCGGGCCATCCAGATGGAACACAACCGCAAGCACGGCATCACGCCGGAAACGGTGCGCAAGGCGGTGCGGGACATCGTGCAGCAGGAGCGGGCGGCCGAGGAGCGGGCCCGGTACGAGACGGCCCGGAGCGCGCTGGAAGAGGCCCGGGCCATGACCCCCGACGAGCTGGCCCGGCGCATCAAGGAACTGGAGCGGGAGATGTTCGCGGCCGCGGACGAGCTGCTCTTTGAGCGGGCCGCGGAGCTGCGGGACCAGATCAAGGAACTGCGGGAACTGCTGGTGACCCTGGACGCCACCGGGTGAGGCCCGGGCCGGGGCTGCCGCCCGGCGCGGGTTTCCGGATTTCAACAAATTGGGTGCAAGTCCAAGGCCCAACCTATTGGGTGACGGTACATGGCCAAAGACAAGATCGTGATTCGCGGCGCACGCCAGCACAACTTGAAAAACATCGACCTGGAGATCCCCCGGGACAAGCTGGTCGTGTTTACCGGGCTGTCGGGGTCGGGCAAGTCGTCGCTGGCCTTTGACACCATCTACGCGGAAGGGCAGCGGCGCTACGTGGAGTCCTTGTCCGCGTACGCCCGCCAGTTCCTGGGACAGATGGACAAACCCGACGTGGATTTCATCGAGGGCTTGTCGCCGGCCATCTCCATCGATCAGAAGACGACCAGCCGCAACCCGCGCTCCACCGTGGGGACCGTCACCGAGATCTACGACTACCTGCGGCTCTTGTACGCCCGCATCGGGCATCCCCACTGCTACCGGTGCGGCCGGCCCATCCAGCAGCAGACGGTGGAGCAGATCGTGGACCGGGTCATGGCCCTGGGCGAGGGGACCCGGCTTCAAATCCTGGCGCCGGTGGTGCGGGGCCGCAAGGGCGAGTACCGCAAGCTCCTGGAGGAAATCCGCCGGGAAGGCTTCGTGCGGGTGCGGGTTGACGGCGAGCTGCAGGATTTGGGCGAGCCCATCGAGCTGGACAAGAACAAGAAGCACACCATCGAGATCGTGGTGGACCGCATCGTGGTGCGGCCCGGCATCGAAGGGCGGCTGGCTGATTCCTTGGAAACCGCCCTGCGCCGGGCCGACGGCATCGTGCTGGTGGACGTCGTCGGCGGCGAAGAGCTCCTGTTCAGCGAGAAGCTGGCCTGCCCCGACTGCGGCACCAGCTACGAGGAGCTCGCGCCCCGCATGTTTTCGTTTAACAGCCCTTACGGGGCGTGTCCCAGCTGCGACGGGCTGGGCGTGCGCATGGAGATCGACCCGGATCTGGTCCTGGATCTGCGGCGCTCCATCCGTGAGGGGGGCATCCTGCCCTGGGCCCACATCCAGAGCAAGTGGCACCACGCGATCTTGGAAGCCGTCTGCCAGCAGTACGGCATCGACATGGACGCGCCCCTGGGGCAATTGTCCGCGCAGCAGCGCCACGTGTTGCTCCACGGCTTGGGGGACCAGCGCGTTGCCTTCCGTTATGTGAACCAGGCGGGCCAGGAGCGCACCTTTGAGTCGGTCTTCGAAGGCGTCCTGCGCAACCTGGACCGGCGGTACCGGGAAGCCCAGTCCGACTGGGCCCGGCAGGAGATCGAGCAGTACATGAGCGCGCGCCGCTGCCCCGCGTGCCGGGGCGGGCGGCTGCGGCCCGAGAGCCTGGCCGTCACCGTGGGTGGCCTCAACATCATGGAGGTCACGGCCCTGTCCATCCGGGAAGCCCGGGAGTTTTTCGGGCGCCTGGAAGAGCAGCTGACGGAGCGGGAGCGGACCATCGCCCACCAGGTGCTCAAGGAGATCCGGGCCCGGCTCGGATTTCTGGTGGACGTGGGGCTGGAGTACCTCACCTTGGACCGCACCGCGGGCAGCCTGTCGGGGGGCGAGGCCCAGCGCATCCGCCTGGCCACCCAGATCGGATCCCAACTGGTGGGCGTGCTCTATATTTTGGATGAACCCAGCATCGGCCTGCACCAGCGGGACAACGAGCGGCTGCTCAACACCCTCAAGGGCCTCCGGGACCTGGGCAACACCTTGATTGTGGTGGAGCACGACGAGGACACCATTCGCGCCGCGGACTACATCGTAGACATTGGCCCCGGCGCCGGCGCCCACGGCGGGCGGGTGGTGGCCGCGGGCACCTTGGAGGACATCTGCGCGGCGCCGGAGTCCATCACCGGGCAGTACTTGTCGGGCCGGCGCTCCATCCCCGTTCCCCGGGCGCGCCGCCGGGGCAACGGCAAGAAGCTGGTCATCCGCGGCGCCCGGGAGCACAATTTGAAGAACATTGACGTGGAGATTCCCCTGGGCGTGTTTGTGTGCGTCACCGGGGTGTCGGGATCGGGCAAGAGCACCCTGATCAACGAAATTCTCTATAAGCGGCTGGCTCAGGAGCTGCACGGCGCCGCGGTGAAACCGGGGGCCCACGATGGGATCGAGGGGCTGGAGCACCTGGACAAGGTCATCGACATCGACCAGTCGCCCATCGGGCGCACGCCCCGCTCCAACCCCGCCACGTATACGGGGGCCTTCGACGGCATTCGGGAAGTGTTTGCCCAGGTGCCTGAAGCCAGGATGCGGGGCTACAAGCCCGGGCGCTTCAGCTTCAACGTCAAGGGCGGCCGCTGCGAAGCGTGCAAGGGCGACGGCATCATCAAGATCGAGATGCACTTCCTGCCCGACGTCTACGTCCCTTGCGAGGTGTGCAAGGGCAAGCGCTACAACCGGGAAACGCTGGAAGTGCGCTACAAGGGCAAGTCCATCGCGGACGTGTTGGCCATGCGGGTGGAGGAAGCCCTGGACTTCTTTTCGGCCCACCCCCGCATTCACCGCAAGCTCCAGACCTTGTACGACGTGGGCCTGGGGTACATGGAGCTGGGGCAGCCGGCCACTACGCTATCGGGCGGCGAGGCCCAGCGGGTCAAGTTGGCCACGGAGCTGAGCCGGCGCAGCAACGGCAAGACTTTGTATATCCTGGACGAGCCCACCACGGGCTTGCACACCGCGGACATCGAGAAGCTGCTGCAGGTGCTGCAGCGCCTGGTCGACGCCGGCGATACCGTCATCGTCATCGAGCACAATTTGGACGTGATCAAGACGGCCGACTACATTATCGACCTGGGCCCCGAGGGAGGCGACGGCGGCGGCCGGGTGGTGGCCACGGGCACGCCGGAAGAGGTGGCCCAGGCGCCGGGCTCCCATACGGGCCGCTTCCTGCGGGCCATCCTCGGCCAGGGGACCACTGATGTCCGGGACTGCGGTGGCGGTGGGGCCAAGGCCGCGGGGCGCACCCGGGGCCGCAAGGCTCGCTCGGATCAAGCCGCCGCCGCGGCGCTGCCGTCCTAGCGGGACCCCGCGGCCCGGCGCCAGCCGCCCGAAGGGAGCCGCGGAAGGCCTGTGCTATAATGAACCGGGTGATGACGGTTGCCGAAGCGCGTCGCGCCGGACCGTCCCGGCGGGCGGGATCAAAAGGGCCGGCAGGTCGACGAGGTTTCAGAGCCCGCCGGCCCGGCCCAAGATGGCCAGTATGAGGCGTTTTCCACCGGTGACCACCAGGAGCCGCCGTCCCGGGCCGATGGGGACCGGGAGGGCGCAGGGTGGGCCGGTGACCAACGCGAAGACGAGCTGCGGGAGAAGCTGCGGCTGTTGCCCGACCGGCCCGGCGTGTACTTGATGAAGAACGCCGCCGGCGAGGTCATCTACGTGGGCAAGGCGGTTTCCCTGCGCAGCCGGGTGCGCAGCTATTTCCAATCGCCCAGCGGCATGTCGGCCAAGGTGCGGGTGATGGCGTCCCACATCGCGGACGTGGACTATATCGTCACCGACTCCGAGGTCGAGGCCCTGATCCTGGAAGCCAACCTCATCAAGGAGCACCGGCCCCGCTACAACGTGCGCCTGCGGGACGACAAGGCGTATCCGTATCTCAAGATCACCTTGGGGGAGCCTTTCCCCCGGGTGGTGGTCACCCGGCGGGTGGAGCGGGACGGCGCCCGCTACTTTGGCCCCTACACCAATTCCAACGCGGTGCGGGAGACGACCCGCTTTTTGCGCAAGCTGTTTCCCATCCGCACCTGCTCCCTGGATCTCAGCGGCGAGCTCAACTACCGCCCGTGCCTGTTGTACCACATCAAGCGGTGCGTGGGGCCCTGTGCGGGCAAGGTGAGCCCCGAGGAGTACGACCGCCTCATCGACCAGGTGAGCCTTTTCCTGGAAGGCCGCCACGACCGGCTGCTGCCCGGGCTTTACCGGGAGATGAAGGAAGCGGCCCAAGCCTTGGAATTTGAGCGGGCGGCCCGCCTGCGGGATCAGATCCGCGCGCTGGAGGCGGTGGCGGAACGGCAGAAGGTGGTCAGCGAGCGGGCCGTGGACCAGGACATCATCGGTTTCGCCCGGGAAAAGGACTTGGTGTGCGTGCAGGTGTTCTACGTGCGGGGCGGCCGCCTCATCGGCCGCGAGCACTTTTTCCTGGAAGCGGTGGCCGAGGACGAGCCCGCAGAGATCATGACCGCCTTTGTGCAGCAGTACTACCAGCGGGCGCCCTTTGTCCCGCCGGAGGTGCTGCTGCAGGTGCCGGTGGAGGACCAGGACGTGGTGGAGGGCTGGCTGCGGCAGCGGCGGGGCGGTGTGGTGCGGCTGCACGTGCCCCAGCGGGGCGAGAAGCGGCGCCTCATGGAGATGGTGGTGGAGAACGCCCGCCTGGCGCTGGAGGAGCGCCTGGCCCAGCTGGCCCGCCGCTCGGAGGAGGCCGAGCGGGCTATGGCCCACCTGGCGGAGGTGCTGGGCTTGCCGGCCCTGCCCCAGCGCATCGAGGCCTTCGATATTTCCAACATCCAGGGCAACCAGGCGGTGGCCTCCATGGTGGTGTTTGAGGACGGGCAGCCCAAGCCGTCGGATTATCGCCGCTTCAAGATCCGCACCCAGTCCACCCCCGACGACTACGCGATGATGCGGGAAGTGGTGCACCGCCGGTTTCTGCGGGGACTGCGGGAGCAGGCCGACGAAGTGGAGGCCCGGGGCTTTGGGCAGTTTCCCGACCTGGTCCTCATCGACGGCGGCAAGGGCCAGCTCAACGCGGCCCGGGAAGTGATGCGGGAGCTGGGGGTGGAGGACATCCCCACCGTGGCCTTGGCGGAGCAGTTCGAGCACGTTTTCGTGGAGGGCCGCGCCGAACCCGTGATCTTGCCCTGGGCCTCGCCGGGGCTGAAGCTGCTGCAGCGCATCCGCGACGAAGCCCACCGCTACGCCCTCACCTACCACCGGCACTTGCGGGATCAGCGCGCGTCCCAATCGGTGCTGGACGAGATCCCGGGCGTTGGCCCCCGCCGCAAGCGGGAGCTGCTCCGGCGCTTCGGCTCGGTGGCCGGGATCCGCCGGGCCACCGTGGAGGAGCTGGCCGCGGTGCCGGGCATCTCCCGCTCCCTGGCCGAACGCATTCTCCACCATGTGCGCGGCTGACGCCCAGGGCAGAGGACGGCGCGCGGGCAAGCCGCCGCGCGCCGCGCGCTTGTGGTGCGGCCTGCGCCGGGCCCATTGGCCCGGGGGGGCCGCCGATTTGTTTTGGCCATCCGTTGACAGGCCCACCCTGTTCCCCGTATGATTGAACCGTGACATCAACAAATTAAATACGACAGGTTGAAAACAGCTAGCACCACAGTGAGAAGGTGATGGATGTGGCCCATCGCACCATCGGGCGGTGCCCCGTATGCCACGACACCCTTGAGGTGCGCCGCCTGGAGTGCGTCAACTGCGGGACGGCGGTGGAAGGGCGTTTCGCCCAGTCCAAGTTCGACCGGCTTACGCCGGAGCAGCAGGAATTCGTGGAGGTGTTTTTGCTGGCCCGGGGCAACATCAAGGAGGTCGAGCGGGTGCTGGGCATCTCCTATCCGACGGTGCGCAACCGCCTGGACGGCGTGCTGGAGGCCATGGGGCACAAGGTGGAGCGGGACGCCCCCAGCAGCGACCGGCGGGCGGAGGTGCTGGCCGCCCTGGACCGGGGCGAGATCACGGCCGCGGAGGCCATTAAGATGCTGAAGGGGTGAGGCCCGTGAAAGAAGAGCGGATGATGATCCTCCAGATGCTGCAGGAAGGCAAGATCACGGCCGAAGAGGCCGCGGAGCTGCTGGAGGCCCTGGGCCGCGGTCCCGACGAGCGCCGGGACAAGACCGTGTCGGATCGGGTGGCCGAGGTCGTGGAGCGGGTCGAGCGGGCCCGGGACCAGGTGGAGGAAAAGCTGGAGGCCGCCCGCCAGCGCCTCGAGGAGGCCCGGGCCCAGCGCCTGGGCGAGGACGTGTTCCGGGGCATGGAAGAGGTCTTCAGCAACGTCGAGCGGGGCGTGTCCCGCATGCTGAGCGAACTGCCCGAGGCCATCGGCCGCTGGTTTGACAGCTTGCGCTTTTGGCCCGAGCAGACGGTGGAGCACACCTACGAAGGGGAGTTTCCCGACGCAGTGGCGGAGGCCGAAATCACCCTGGTGACCCGGGACGGCCCCATTACGGTGGAGGCGGGTGACGGGCCCGGGTACCGGGTGGAGGTGGTCAGCCGCATCCGGACCGATGATCCGGAGATCGCGGCCCAGCGGGCAGCCGAGGCCACCCGGTGGGAAACCAGCGAGCGGGGCTTCCGGCTGGTGGCCGGTGACCGGTGGGATGTGGAGGCGGCGGTGCGGGTAGTGCTGCCCCGGGGGCTCAGCTACCGGCTGGACTGCCAGACGGCCGACGGGTCGGTGCGCTGCCGGGACGTGCGGCTGAGCCGGGCCAAGCTGACCACCGCCGACGGCAGCATCCGCCTCAGCGGCGTCCAGGCGGAGGAACTGGAGGCCAGCACCGCCGACGGCAGCATCCGGTTTGCCGGTGCGGTCCTCCGGGCCCGGTGCACCACCGCCGACGGGTCCATCGAGGGCCGGTTTGAGCGGGCCGGCACCGGCGCCGGGGCCGCCGTCCAGTGGGACCTGCGCACCAGCGACGGGCGGATCCGGGTGGTCCTGCCCACCGGCGACGACGTGGGCTATCGCCTGGATCTGGAAACGGCCGACGGGCGCGTGCGGGCATCGCTGCCCGGCATCGACAGCCGGGCCGGCGGGCGTCACAGCCTGCGGGCCGAAACGCCCGGTTTCGCCGAAAAGGGGCTGCAGTTGACGGTGCGGGCGCGGACCGCGGACGGCTCCATCGTGGTGAGCGCGGACGAGGAAAGGAAGCCGGGCGAGCAGGAGGATGCTGGCCATGGGCGATGAGCGGCTGCAGATCTTGCGCATGGTGGAGGAGGGCAAGATCTCCGCGCAGGAGGCCGTCAAGCTGCTGGAAGCCTTGGAGGACGGCAAGGGGGCGGCGGCCGCGGGGGGACGCCGGCGCAACCGGTTTCTCCGGGTCCGGGTGGTGGACGGGGACAAGACCCGGGTCAACGTCAACGTGCCCCTGGAGCTGGCCCGCATTGCCCTGCGGTTTGTGCCCCGGGACTCGCTGAAGGTGGGGGAGGCGGACCAGCCCCTGGACCCCGAGGAGATCTTGCGGCTGCTGGAGGAGGGGCTGGAAGGCAAGATCGTGGACATTGAGGATGAAGACGGGCGCACCCGCGTGGAGGTCGTGGTGGAGTGAAGCCCCGGGCCAGCTTCTTGCTGGTGCGGGTGCGCCTGCAAGGGTGGCCGGTGTCCCTGGTGGTGCCGGTGCCGCTGTTTGTGCTGGAGGACGCCCTTGAGGCCATCGCGTTGCTGTTCCGGGTGCTGGGCTGGGCGGGGGTGAGGCCGGCCGGGCGGTGGGCGGCGGGTCTGCCGGCGGACCTCTGGCGGCACGGGGCGGCCTTGCCCGCGGCCCTGCTCCGGGAGCTGCGGGGCCAAGGCCGCTTGACGCTGGCCGAGGTCCAGGATGGGGCGACGCAGGTGTCGGTGCGCTTGGTGTGAGCCCGGGTGGCGGCGTCGTCCCGGACGGCGCCGGGCTGGCCGGGTTCCTCCGGCGCGGGAAGCGGCGGAAGGGAGGGACGCATCGTGCCTTCGTGGGTGTTTCGCTGGCTCGTGAACACCTTGGCCCTGCTGCTGGCAGCGGCGGTGCTCAAGGGCGTGGAAGTTGACGGTGTCCTGTCGGCCATCGTCGCGGCGGGGCTGTTGGTGCTGGTCAACGCCAGCGTGCGGCCGGTCTTGATCCTTTTGACCCTGCCGGTGAACCTGCTTACCTTGGGGCTGTTTACCCTGGTCATCAACGCCCTGATGCTCATGCTGGTGGCCTGGCTGGTGCCCGGTTTTATTATCGAAGGTTTTGGCGCGGGTCTCGCGGCCGCGCTGCTGCTGGCCATGGTCAATGCGGTGGTCAGCTGGTTGGCGCCGGCCCGGTGGTACGTGTACCGCTACCGCTGAAAGGGGCGCGTGGGGGCGCTCTGCGGGCGTTGTCGAGTTGGGAAAGTTCGCGCTGCCAAGGAGGATAGGAGCGAACTCGGGCCGAATGGTATAATGTCCAGCGGGGGAGGACGTTTCGCGGAACGAAAGGGGTTGGAGCCTTGGCCAGGGTGGTTTTGGAAAACGTCACGAAGCGGTACGGCAACGTGGTGGCCGTCAACAATGCCAACCTGGTGATCGAAGATGAGGAGTTCGTCGTCCTGGTCGGGCCGTCGGGGTGCGGCAAGTCCACCACCTTGCGGATGATCGCCGGCCTGGAGGAAATCAGCGAGGGCAACATTTACATCGGCGACCGGTTGGTCAACGACGTGCCGCCCAAAGACCGGGACATCGCGATGGTGTTCCAAAACTACGCCCTCTACCCCCATATGGACGTGTACAACAACATGGCCTTCGGTCTGAAGCTGCGCAAGTTCCCCAAGGATGAGATCGACCGGCGGGTGCGGGAAGCCGCGCGCATGCTGGGCATCGAAAACTTGCTGCACCGCAAGCCCAAGCAGCTCTCGGGCGGCCAGCGGCAGCGGGTGGCGGTGGGGCGCGCCATCGTGCGGGAGCCCGCCGCGTTCCTTATGGACGAGCCGCTGTCCAACCTGGACGCGAAGCTGCGGGTGCAGATGCGGGCCGAGCTCAGCAAACTGCACAACCGCCTGCGCACCACCACCATCTACGTGACCCACGACCAGACGGAAGCCATGACCATGGGCGACCGCATCGTGGTGATGAAGGACGGTTTCATCCAGCAGGTGGGCGCGCCGCTGGAGATTTACGAGAACCCCAACAACGTGTTTGTGGCGGGCTTCATCGGCAGTCCGGCCATGAACTTCCTGAACGCGGTGCTGCGCCGCGACGGCGACGACATTATCGTCGACTGCCAGGCCTTCAAGCTCAAGGTGCCTAAGGAAAAGGTGGCGCAAAATCCGCGCATGCAGGAGTACCTGGACAAGCCGGTCATCTTTGGCATCCGCCCCGAGGATATCGAGGACGCGCAGCTGTTGCCCGAGGATCAGCGGCAGCAGGCCATCACCGCCCGGGTGGACGTCACCGAGCCCATGGGCGCGGAAGTGTACGCCTACTTCTCGGTGGGCGAGCACACCTTCATCGCCCGCTTGGACGCCGCCACCAAGGCCAAGGACGGCGAGCCCCATCAGGTCGTTTTCAACATGAACAAGATGCATCTGTTCGACGCGGACACGGAGATGGCCATCCGCTAGGCCCCGTCGCGCGGGAGGCCGGGGCCAGGACGGCCCTCTCCTCCGTCTCGACGATGGCCACCAGGCCACCAGGCCCCGCCGGCCGCGGCGGGGCCTTTTTGCCGGCGCAGGGCGTTGCCGGAACACGCATCTGCGAAAGCCAGGAGGTGCGCTGTGGAACAGGAACGGTACCATGCGGAAGACGTCATCCCCGTCGTGCTGACCCTCATCATCGCGGTGCTGCTGGTGCTGGCGGCCTCCAGCAGCCTGCGGGCCGTGACCTTGGCCGACCAGTGCGGGCCGGCGGGACTGGCCAGCGCCCGGGCGGAGGTGGCCGCCATCTTGGACCGGGAGGGGACGAGCTACCGGGTGGAGACGCCGGAGGGCGGCAGCTGGCTCCCGCAGGATGCCCGGCTGACCCGGGTGCAGCTGCGCCAGGTGCTGCACTCCACCATCGCGCCGTGCGTCGAGTACTTGGGCCCGGCAGCGGGCTGGGAGTGGCGGGCCCTGCACGACCAGGTCACCGCGGCCATCGCCCGGAGGGAACAGGCGGGAGCGTGGCGGTAACGGCGGCGGACCGCCGGACCCGCCGGCTCCCGGGACGCGGCAGCCCGGCCCAGGACTGGCGCCCGCCAGTCCAGGGGCCGGGCCTTTTTTGTGCTGGATAGAACCGACAGGGGACCCAACTATTCCCCGCGGTTACGCGGCAGGAAAGACCTATAGCTCGTAGAAATGGCTCAGCAGACAAGGATGGTGCAACACAACCAAACCAGGAGTGCAGGGCGTCACGGAGGGCTCGCCATCGGTCGAGCCCCTTTTTATTGCCCTGGTTGCCGGAGAACACAGTTTGCCCGGCTCCCCACCAGGCCTGGCCTGGGGCAGCGAAAGGAGGTGAAGGGGCCCCCGAACCCCCAGCCGGCCGGAGCGGGCAATTAGACGACGCAGCGACCATCGCAGCCAGGAAGGGCCGGGACATCGGGCGAGGAAACATGGCGACTCCCAGGTGGCCGGCGCTTCCGTCAACGGGGCACAACGATGCAGCAATCAACGCCGCCTTCGTCCCAATTCCAACATCTATGCGTCGCAGCATCATCGCAGACACCAAGGGGGATCACCATGAGGAAAGCAGCTGTTGTGTTGACCTCGGCGCTGGTCTTGGCGCTGGCAACGCCGCTGGCCTTCGCCGCGCCGGTGGACGTCACCGGCCAGGTGGAGACCCTGATCGAGTACAAGCAGGATGACAGCGGCCAGTACCGCCTGGACGGCAAGACCGGCATCAAGCTGACGCCGCGGCTGACCGCGGGCAGCCAGGTGCAGCTGGGCATTGAGCTGGAGACCAAGCCCAACGACTTCAACGACGACGACGAACCGACCCGCGACTTCAACGCCCCCCACGGGCAACTGTCCACCACCCTGGACAAGGTGTGGCTGGAGACCAAGGGCCCGTGGTGGAACGGCGGTCCTGAAGTCACCACCACCGTCGGCGACAAGAAGCTGGAGTGGAACAGCTGGGTGGCCCACATGGGCGACCGCCGCGGCATCGCCGTGGAAGGCATCGACCTGGGCATCGCCAACGCCGACGTGTTCTACGTGTGGGAGAAGGACGCCGAGGACGGCCGGCCCATCGGGCTCCGGATCAACTCCGGCATCATCGAGGGGTTTGACCTGAGCGCGATGGCGGTGCGGCGGGGCGACAAGCTGGACGCGGCCTTGAGCGCGGCCACCGAGCTCAGCGGCGTCCAGCTGGACGGCACCGTGGCCCTGGATGCCGACCGGCGCTACGCCTTCAAGGTCGAGGCCGCCATGAACCCGGTGGAGGACCTGACCCTGAAGGCCGGCTACCGGCAAATGCAGGAGGGCTTTGCGCCCATGTACCCTGAGCGGGACGAGGACACGGGCTACATCAAGGCCTTCCACCCCGACAGCGACGCCAGCGGCTTCTTCATCGGCGTCGAGACGGTGCAGCAGGGCATTACCTTGGCCGCGGAGTACGACCAGCCCACGGACAAGGCTGTCCTGAGCGCCGCCAAGACCTTCGATGTGCATGGCCATGCCATCGAGGGCAAGTACGAAGTCACCCTTCAGCGGAATGAGGACGTGAAGCACGAGGTCGAGGCGTCCACCAAGACCGACGTGATTCCGTACCTCCAGGGCCTGGGCATCAACGCCAAGCTCACCGCGCAGGGCGGCGACTTCGAGTACGAAGTGGGCACGACCTACGAGGCGCCCAACGGCCTCAACCTGGGTGTCAAGTACAACTCCGAGAAGGGAGCGGTCGTGTCGGGCGGTCTGAAGGTCAGCTTCTAAGCGGACCGGCTGGGGGAGACGCGCCGTTTCCCGCCTAGCGACCAGAGGACGCCATGCCCACGCAAGGCCCCGGGGGAGCCCTTCCCCCGGGGCCTTGTGCTATACTCAGACCAGCGCACGCGGCTCCCCCGGGCCGAGGGCCGCCTTTCCGCAAAACTTTGGGTTTCCTGTTTGAACTTTGGCCGCCATGGCATCGTCTTACCCGTAGGAGGAGGGGCGCACCCGTGACCAGCCGCAAGACCGGTCCACCACCTGTTGGCGACCTCATCGCGCGCTGCTTGACGGGGGATGTGCGCGCCTTCGAAACGCTGGTAAGGACCCATCACGACCAGGTGTACGGCTACGCCTGCCGCATGGTGGGGCCCGATGCGGCTGATGACGTAGTGCAAGAGGTGTTCCTGCGGGTTTACCGTTCCCTGCACACCTTCCGCAGCGAATCGGACTTCAAGACGTGGCTGTACCGCATCACCACCAACGCCTGCCTGGACCACCTGCGCCGCATGCGCCGCCAGCGGGGCCGGTTTGTGCCCCTGGAGGGCGGCGGGGGCCACGCCGACGAGGGCGGGCCGGCGTGGGGCGGTCCTGAACGGCCCGACCCTGGCGCGGTGGATCCGGCCCTGCGGGCGGAGCAGCGGGAGCTGGCCGAGGCGCTGCAGGCGGCCTTGGGCCGGCTCAGCGACCATCACCGGGCGGTGCTGGTGCTGCACGACATGTACGGGTTTCGCTATGACGAGATCAAGGACATCCTCCGCTGCAGCCTGGGCACGGTCAAGTCGCGCCTCTTTTACGCCCGGCGGGCCTTGCGGGAGCAGCTGCGCCCGTACTTGGACGCGGCGGGCGATTGGCCGGCGTCGGGAGCGTCATCGGTGTCGTGACGGGTCGGGAGGGTTGCAGGTTGCGCTGTTCGTCGGAGCTGCTGTCTGCCTACATGGACGGTCAGCTGCCCGGTCCGGTGCGGGCGCGGGTGCGGTCCCACCTGGTCCGCTGCGCCCCGTGCCGCCGGGAGCTGGCGGAACTGGAGGCCCTGCGGCAGCTGCTGGCCGGCGCGCCGGCGCCGCCGCCTCCCCCGGGACTGGCGGAAACCATCGTGGGGCACGTGCGTTTCCGGGAAGCCGAGCGGGTGCGCCGGCGGCCCCGGGTGCGGTTTTGGCAAGGGGCCATCGCGGGCGGCGTGGCTGCGGTCTTGGTGGTGGCCCTCTGGTGGGCGGGCCTGGACGGCCTTAGCCGCATGGGTCACGGGTCGGCGCCGCCGGCCGTGGAGGCGGCCTTGATGGAGCACAGCCTGTACGCTTCGCTGCTGGAAACCGGCGCGGGCGACTGGGTCGACTGGGCCCTGGTGCCGGCAGGCGATGGGCGATGACGGCCCCACGGCCGGGCAGGCTGGGCCCCCTCCTGGCCCTGGCCCTG
>Ga0079224_100001548_pt1 | contig 26674 bp, 25 predicted proteins | sample Stecom2015_FD_80414 | JGI IMG/M metagenome (GOLD analysis project Ga0079224, IMG submission 80414) | Agricultural soil microbial communities from Utah to study Nitrogen management - Steer compost 2015 | ecosystem: Environmental > Terrestrial > Soil > Agricultural land | place: USA: Utah... | reverse complement strand
CGGAGCCGGCCCCTGAGCAGCCCGCGCGGGCAGAGGGGGCGGCGGGGGAGCCGACCGACACCGCTTCGCCGGAGGGGGAGACCACCGCTGAGGGGGAGACCACCACCGGGGTCACCCGGCGGCGCCGTCGGCGGCGGCGCAAGAGCGGTGCGGCCACCACGGAGCCGGAGACCACCACCGAGGACGGCATCCCCACCGTGGTCAAGGTGCGGGAGCCCCGTCCGATCGAGGACGAGGTCCGGGGGGTGACCGGCTCCACCCGGCTCGAGGCCAAGCGGCAGCGCCGGCGCGGCGGACGCGACCAGCGCCGGACCCGGCCACCGGTGTTGACGGAGTCGGAATTCCTGGCCCGCCGGGAGGCGGTGGACCGGGTGATGGTGATCCGGGACAACGGGCCCGGCCGCTCGACCCAGATCGCGGTGCTGGAAGACGGCATCCTGGTGGAGCATTACGTCAGCCGCGCCAATGCCGCCTCCATGGTGGGCAGCGTCTACCTGGGCAAGGTGCAGAACGTGCTGCCCAGCATGGAGGCCGCGTTTGTGGACCTGGGGCGGGGCCGCAACGCGGTGCTGTATGCCGGGGAGGTCAACTGGGAGGCGTCCGGGCTGGCGGGGAAGTCCCGCTCCATCGAGCAGGCGCTCAGCCCCGGCGACTCGGTGTTGGTGCAGGTCACCAAGGACCCGGTGGGGCACAAGGGGGCCCGGCTGACCAGCAACCTCGCCCTGTCCGGGCGGCACCTGGTCTACACCCCTAACGGCAGCGCCTCGGGGATCAGCCGGAAACTGCCGGAGAACGAGCGGCGGCGACTCCGGGGGATCCTCAAGGACCTGGTGCCGGAAGGGGCGGGGGTGATCGTGCGGACCGCGGCCGAGAACGCCACCACCGAGGACCTGTCCCGGGATGTGAAGCGACTCCAGGCCCAGTGGGAGGACATCCAGGCCAAAGCCGCCACGGCCACGGCGCCGGCGCTGCTGTACTCCGAGCCCGACCTGGTGGTACGGGTGGTGCGCGACCTGTTCAACGAGGACTTCCGGGAACTGGTCATCGAGGGGGACGAGGCGTACGAGACGGTCGAGGCGTACCTGTCGCACGTCTCCCCGGATCTGGTGCCGCGGCTGCGCCGGCACACCGGCACCACCGATGTGTTCAGCCATTACCGGATCGACGAGCAGATCCTCAAAGGGCTGGACCGTAAGGTCTACCTGCCTTCGGGCGGGCACCTGGTGTTCGACCGCACCGAGGCGATGACCGTCATCGACGTCAACACCGGTAAGTACACCGGCACCGGCGGCAACCTGGAAGAGACGGTCACCCGTAACAACCTGGAGGCGGCCGAGGAGATCGTCCGGCAGCTGCGGCTGCGGGACATCGGCGGCATCATCGTCATCGACTTCATCGACATGGTGCTGGAGTCCAACCGGGAGCTGGTGCTGCGCCGGTTGATCGAGTGCCTGGCCCGGGACCGCACCAAGCACCAGGTCACCGAGATCACCTCGCTCGGTCTGGTGCAGATGACACGGAAGCGGGTAGGCGCGGGGCTGCTGGAGGCGTTCAGCGAGCCGTGCGAGTGCTGCAAAGGCCGCGGCGTGGTGGTCCACACCGAACCGGTGGGGGACAAACCCCGGAACGCCAGCAACGGGGAGAAGGTCCGCGCGGTGGCGGCCGGCGGCAGCCGGCGCCGGAGTCGTCGCAGCGAGGCCCGGGCCGGCCAGGACACCGAGACCGAGTCGACCGGGAAGAGCGCGGACGACGACACCATGGGCTACGACCTGTCCCGGTACGAGGAGGCGCAGGCTCCGGCGCCGGAAGTGGTGCGCCGGGATCAGGTAGAGCCGGTCAACCCGACCGGTGCCGCCTCCGCCAATGCGGTGACCGCGGTCAACCTCGGGGAGGAGAACAACCAGCGACTGGTGCCGCCGGAGGAGGCCGGGTTGACCGGGATGTTTCGCCGCCTGCGGCGGCGGGGCGGCAAGCACCGCGCGCCCTGACCTGGTGGCGGTGAGTGATCAGAGTTGAGCTGGCCGGGACCGGCGCAGTTGTCCGGTCCCGGCCAGACTGGTCTCTGGTTGCGCCTGGCGCGTACTCTCCATGGGCATTGTCCGATCGAAGGAGGAGCGACAGGATGCGGCGGACAGCGGTGCTAGCGGCGCTCGCGGCCGGGGTGCTGGCGGTGGCCGGTTGCGGAGGCGACGAGGGCAAGGACAGCGACGGCAGCGTCGAGGCGATCTGCACCTCGATGCAGAGTGTGGCCGAGCCGCTGGATGACGAGTTCGGGCCGGCGCTGACCGAGGCCGGCATCGCGGGCGCTCAGGGTGACCAGGAGGCGCTGGCGGAGGCGATGACGAAGCTCGACCAGGTCACTGAGCAGATCACCACTGCGGCCAACGAAGCCGCCGATCGCGCGGATGACCCGGAGTTCGCGCAGGCGCTGCGGGACTGGGGGACCGCGCTGGAGAACCTGGTCGCCAACGTCGGGGAAGGCAACATGCCGGACCTGGCGGAGCTGGAGGCGGCCAGCACCGCGGTGGGTCGCTTCTGCGGGGAGTTTGAGTCCACCAGCTGACCAGGGTCAGCAGGCCCGGGGGGCGGGCGGGGCCCCCCGGTGCCGGGGCGCGCCCTCGGGTGGGCGCCCCGATTGGGCATGTCGTATCCTGTACCACGGCGCACTGCTGTGCGCCGGGCTGTCCGGGTGCGCATACCCGGTCATCGAGCCAATCCGAACCACCAGCGTGACGTTGACAGGGAGCCGCGTGGCTATGTACGCGATCGTCAAGACCGGCGGCAAGCAGTACAAGGTCGCCGAAGGCGACGTGATCGAGGTCGAGAAGCTCGCCGGGGAGCCCGGTGAAGCGGTGTCGCTGCCCGCGGTGTTGCTGGTCGACGGCGACCAGGTGGTGACCGACGCCGAGCAGCTGGCGAAGGTCTCGGTGACCGCCGAACTGGTGGCCCACCGTAAGGGGCCGAAGATCCGGATCCACAAGTTCAAGAGCAAGACCGGCTACCACAAGCGCCAGGGGCACCGGCAGCGGCTGACCCAGGTGAAGGTGACCGGCATCTCCGCGGGGAAGTAGGGGACTACCGAGATGGCTCACAAGAAGGGTGCGTCCAGCTCCCGGAACGGTCGGGACTCGCGCTCCAAGCGGCTGGGTGTGAAGCGGTTCGGCGGTCAGTACGTCAACGCCGGTGAGATCCTGGTTCGCCAGCGGGGCACCAAGTTCCACCCCGGTGATCTGGTGGGGCGGGGCAGCGACGACACGCTGTTCGCCCTGGCCGCCGGGCAGGTCAAGTTCGACGTGCGGCGGGGACGCCGTACCGTCAGCGTGATCGCCAGCTGAGACTGGCGGGCCGCCTCCGACCGGGGCCAGGCGACCGGATCACGGGTACCAGCCGAGGTGACGGCGCCCACCGGGGACTGGACCGGAGGAGGTTTCACCACCGATGACCACCTTTGTCGACCGCGTGGTCCTGCACGTGCAGGCCGGCAACGGCGGCAACGGCTGTGTCTCCATCCACCGGGAGAAGTTCAAGCCTCTGGGCGGCCCGGATGGCGGCAACGGCGGCCGCGGTGGCGACGTGGTGCTGATGGTCGACCCCGGGGTACACACTTTGCTGGACTTCCGGTATCGGCCGCGGGTCAAGGCCCCTAACGGGGGGCACGGCGCCGGCTCCCGGCGGGACGGCGCCAATGCGGAGGACCTCATCCTGCGGGTGCCGGATGGCACGGTGGTGCAGACCCTGGACGGTGAAGTGCTGGCTGACCTGGTCGGCGCCGGCACCAGGTACCACGTAGCCCGGGGCGGCCGGGGTGGGCGCGGTAACGCGGCGCTGGCCAACGCACGACGCAAAGCCCCAGGGTTCGCGGAGCTGGGCGAGCCCGGGGAGCAGCGGGACGTGGTGCTGGAACTCAAGAGCGTGGCCGACGTCGGCCTGGTGGGTTTCCCCTCCGCGGGCAAGTCCTCGCTGATCTCCGCCATCTCCGCGGCGAAGCCGAAGGTCGCCGACTACCCGTTCACCACCCTGACCCCGCACCTGGGGGTGGTCCGGGTCGCTGACACCACCTTTACGGTGGCGGACGTGCCGGGTCTGATCCCTGGCGCCGCCACCGGGCGGGGACTTGGGCTGGAGTTCTTGCGGCACATCGAGCGGTGCGCGGTGCTGGTGCATGTGATCGATACCGCCGCGCTGGAAACCGACCGGGATCCCTTGCGGGATCTGGACGTGATCGAGGCGGAGCTCGCCGCCTACGGGGGGATGGAAGACCGCCCCCGGTTGGTAGCGCTGAACAAGGTGGACATCCCGGACGGTCGTGAGCTGGCCGAACTGGTCCGACCAGATCTGGAAGCCCGAGGGCTGCGGGTGTTCCCGGTCAGCGCGGCTACGCGGGAGGGGCTGCGGGAGCTGGTCAACGCGATGGCCGAGCTGGTCGCCGACGCCCGCGCCACCCGGGTGGTCGAACCGACCCGGCAGGTGATTCGCCCACCGGCGGTCGACGACACCGGATTCACCCTGGAGCAGGTCGACGACGACACGTACGTCGTCCGGGGGGCCCGTCCGGAGCGGTGGGTGCGGCAGACCAACTTCGACAATGACGAGGCGGTCGGCTACCTCGCCGACCGGCTGGCCCGGCTGGGGGTGGAGGAGGAGCTGACCCGGATCGGTGCCCGCCCCGGCTGTACGGTCCGGATCGCCGACTGGGAGTTCGAGTGGCAGCCGGCGATCCCCGCCGGCACCGGCTACGTCCCCCCGATCCGGGGGCAGGATGAGCGGCTGGCCGAGGATCGGCCGCGTCGGCGGACCGCGGCGGAGCGGCTCGCGGCCCGCAAGGCCCGACGCCGCCCCACTCCCGATCTGCCACCGCGGTCAGAGTCGCCTGAGCAGGTTGAACCGGATTAGGCACAGGATTCCCTGACATCGAGGGATGCGCGGGGGCAGAAGGTGTGGCACTATCACCGCCTATGACCGAAACCCCGGTTCTGGATTCCCCTGAAGCCATTCGTGAACATTTGGAGCTCGCACTTGATCCGGCCGAACGCAACCAGCGCGGGGTCCGGTTCGTACTCTGCGATGCCAACAACCGGGTGATGGTGCACTGTCCGGTCGATGATGTCCCCGCCGAGGTGGATGCCGAAGACTGCGCGCAGTTCATCGGGGTCTTCGCCGCCGCGTTAGCGGAAGGGGACAAGGGCGGAGGCATTCTGGTGGCGCTGACCCGCCCCGGCACCGCCGCCATCACCGACGTCGACCGGACTTGGTTCCGGGTCACGCACCAGGTGTGTGCGCAAAAGCGGGTGCGCGTGCTCGGGGTGCACCTGCTCACCCCGGCGGAGCATCGTGAGATTCACCCGGACGACGCCATTTGAGATGACCGTCACCTCGTCCCTTCGCCCCTGACCGCGGGGCTCGCTGGCAGGGGCCGACCCCGGCGGGTGGAGCGACCCGACCGCAGCGTGGTGGTCATACGCACCGGCGGTGTCACCACCTCACACCAGTCGCGGTCGGTGACCACCAGATGGCCCAGGAAGCGCAGGCCGGTCGTGGCCGCCGCCTGGCGAACCGCGAGGGTGGCCGCGACATCGGCGGGGCTGGCCACCGCCGGCCCGGCCGGATGGTTGTGGGCCAGCCAGAACGCCCGTCCGTCCCGGCGGAGCACGGTCACCAGCGCCTCCCGGACCGGCAGCAACGTGTGATCGGCCGCTCCTTCGGTCAGCACGTCGTGCCCGAGCACCTGGCCGGCTCCGTCACAACTGACCACCACCATGCGTTCGCGACTGCGGCCCCGGAGCAGCGGGGCGACCACCGCCACCACGTCCGCGGGCCCGGTGATAGTGACGGGCGGCGAGCCCGACCACATCCGCCGCCCCAGCTCGAACGCCGCCGACAGCACCGCGGCCTTCGCAGGGCCGATCCCCGGCACCGCCGCTAATTCCGCCGGATGGGCCCGAGCCAGTCTCGCCAAGGACCCGAATCGAGTCAGCAGCCCCTCCGCCAACCGGTGCGCCCCGACGCCGGGGGAACCCCCTGTGCCGAGCACCACCGCCAGCAGCTCCCGCTCGGTCAACGCCCCGGTGCCCAGCGCGGCCAGCCGCTCCCGTGGTCGCTCATGCACGGGCAGGTCTGCGATCCGCATGCCGGCACGGTAGGGCCTGGCTGTGACATCTCATCCAGCCCAGTGCCACCCCATCGCACCCGTATCGGGCAGGATGGCCATGTGCGTAGTCTCACCATGCTGGAAGCCCGCTCCCGTGCGGGACTGTTGACCGTGGACGGGTATGAGCTGGATGTGGACCTCACCGGTGGCCCGGACACGTTCCGCTCCACCACCACGGTGCGGTTTCGCGCCACTCCGGGGGCGGACACGTTCATCGAGCTCCGACCCCACACCCTCCGGGCAGCCCGCCTGAACGGCCGCCAGTTGGATCCGGCCACCCTCGCGGAGGGGCGGTTGCCGCTGCCGGGGCTGGCCGCCGACAACGAACTGGTGGTGGAGGCGGACTACCCGTACTCACGGTCCAGCGAGGGTATGCACCGGTTCGTCGATCCCGCCGACGGGAAGGTCTACATCTACGCCCAACCTTCCATCACCCAGGCTCCTCGGTTCATGGCCTGCTTCGACCAGCCGGATCTGAAGGCGCCGGTCACGCTGCGGGTGACCGCTGATCCGCAGTGGCTGGTACGGGCGAACGGGGCCGGTCGGCAGGTCGCGCCGGGGCGGTGGGAGTTCGCACCGACCCCGCCCCTGGCCACGTACCTGATCACGCTGGCGGCCGGGCCGTACCACAAGCTACGGGCAGAGCATGACGGCATCCCGCTTGGGCTGTACGCGCGGGCTTCGCTCGCGGGGCACCTGGAGCGGGAGGCTCCGGAGCTGTTCGAGGTGACCGCTGCCGGCCTGGACTACTACCACGACCGGTTCGGCATCCGGTATCCGTTCGGCGACTACGATCAGGTGTTCGCGCCGGAGTTCAGTTGGGGAGCGATGGAGTTCCCCGGCTGCGTCTTGATCCGCGACGAGCTGGTGTTCCGGTCGGCGGTCACCGACAGTGAGCGGGAGCGGCGGGCGGTGCTGATCGCCCACGAGATGGCCCACATGTGGTTCGGTGACCTGGTCACCATGCGCTGGTGGGACGACCTGTGGTTGAACGAGTCGTTCGCGGACTATCTGGGCTGGCGGGTGACCGCGGAGGCGACGCGGTTCCGGACCGCCGCGGCCAGCTACATCGTGTCCCGCAAGAGCTGGGGGTACGCCGCTGACCAGCGGCCGTCCACGCATCCGGTGGCCCCGACCGAGGTGGCCGACACCGCCCAGGCGCTGGCCAACTTCGACGGGATTTCGTACGCCAAGGGATCGGCGGTACTGCGGCAGCTGGTGGCCTGGGTGGGGGACGAGGCGTTCTGGGCCGGCCTGCGTTCCTACTTCCAGACGCACGCCTACGGCAACGCGACCTTGGCCGATCTGCTGGACGCGTTGTCCAAGGCGAGCGGCCGGGACCTCACCGAGTGGGGGGAGCAGTGGCTGCGTCGGTCCGGGGTGGACACGCTCCGGCCGGAGGTGGAGATGGATGATGCCGGCCGCTGGCGTACGGTCCGGATCACCGCCACTGGCCCAGACGGCCAGCCCGCCACCCGCCCGCACCGGGTGGCGGTGGGGGTGTACGACGAGGTCGATGGCGCCGTCACCCGCCGCGCGCAGGTGCTGGTGGACGTGCCCGGCACCCCGGGCCCGGTGGAGGTACCGGCGCTGGCCGGCGCACCGGCGGGGCAGTTGTTGCTGGTCAACGACGACGATCTCAGCTACGCCAAGCTGCGACTGGCGGGGTCGGGGGACCCGTTGACGGTGCTGCCTCGGTTAGCGGACCCGCAGGCGCGGGCATTGGTGTGGGGAGCAGCGTGGGACGCCTGCCGGGACGCTGAGCTGCCGGCCAGCCGGCTGGTGGAGCTGGCCGCGGCGGCGCTGCCGCACGAGACCCACCTGCCGCTATACGAGACCATGTTCGCCACGGTGTGTGATCAAGTAGTGGACCGGTATCTGCCCCCGGTCCGCCGGCCGCTGGCCCTCGCCACCATGGCGGGCGTGGCTCGGCAGGTGCTGTCGGCGGCCGAGCCTGGGAGCGCGTGGCAGCTGGCGGGCGCCCGCGGCCTGATCCGGTGCGCCGGCGCGGAGGACGTGGACTGGCTGAGGGAGTGGCTGGCCGGGCAGGTGCCGGACGGGTTGGCGCTCGACCCCGACCTGCGGTGGTTGATCGTGGGGCGGCTGGCGGCGCTGGGGGCGGCGGCGGAGGAGCTGATCGCCGCCGAGGAGGCGCGGGATCCCAGTGCGCGCGGCCAGCAGCAGGCGCTCTGGTGCCGGGCGGCCCGCCCGGAGCCGGAGGCCAAGGCGGAGGCGTGGCGGCTGATCACCACCGACCGGACCTTGTCCAACCGGCTGTTGACGGCGGCGGCCGAGGGATTCTGGCAGCCGGGGCAGGCGGAGCTCACCGCCCCGTATGTGGCACGCTACTTCGACGAGATCGGCGCGACCGCGGAGTGGCGGTCGGAGCAGTTGCTGGAGGCGGTGACCCGGGCGGCCTACCCGCGGTACGCGGTGTCCGAGACCACCGTGGCCACTGCTACCGCGGCGCTGGCCACCGAGGGGCTGCACCCGGTGGTATGGCGGGAGATCGTCGACGCGACCGACGACCTGCGTCGGGCGCTGGCCGCGCGCGGGCGGGAGACAGAGGGGGTGGCGGGCCGGTGAAGCGGCGGATCGGGATCATGGGCGGTACGTTCGATCCCATCCACCACGGTCATCTGGTCGCGGCCAATGAGGTGGCCGATCTGTACGAGCTGGATCAGGTGGTGTTCGTGCCCACCGGACAGCCGTGGCAGAAAGGTGACCAGGTGAGCCCAGCCGAGGACCGGTACCTGATGACCGTGATCGCCACCGCCTCCAATCCGCAATTCCACGTCAGCCGGGTGGACATTGACCGGCCCGGGCCCACGTACACCGTCGACACCCTGCGGGATCTGCGGCGGGAGTACGGCCCCGACGCGGAGCTGTACTTCATCACCGGGGCGGACGCGTTGGCGCGGATCCTGTCCTGGAAGGACGCGGAGGAGGTGTTCGGCCTGGCCCACTTCATCGGGGTCACGCGTCCGGGGTTCCCCTTGTCGGATGCCCACCTGCCGGCGGATTCGGTCAGCTTGGTGCAAGTGCCCGCGATGGCGATTTCTTCTACCGATTGTCGGGCCCGGGTGGCCGCCGGTAAGCCGATCTGGTACCTGGTGCCGGACGGGGTGGTGCAGTACATCTCCAAGCGGAAACTGTATCGGGCAGATACTGAATGATCCGACAAACCGGGCGGCTGTCGATCGGTCGCGTGTGAGAGGCTGGAGACCCGAGGACGAGGAGGGAACCCATTGCCCGCATCCGAACGCGCCCGCTTGTTGGCGCTGACCGCGGCCAGTGCCGCCGCGGACAAAAAGGCCGAGGAGATCATGATCATCGACGTGTCGGAGCGGCTGGTCATCACGGATGCGTTCGTGATCGCTTCCGCCGCCAACGAGCGCCAGGTCGCCGCGATCGTCGATGAGATTGAGGCGCGGATGCTGGCCCTGCCGGAACCGGCCAAACCGGTGCGCCGGGAGGGGGAGCAGGAAGGGCGGTGGGTGCTGCTGGATTACGCTGACGTCGTGCTGCACATCCAGCATCGAGAGGACCGAGAGTATTACGCGCTCGACCGACTCTGGAAGGATTGCCCGACCATCCCGTTCTCCGCTGATCCGAGCCTGGCGGGGACTGGCCAGGGGGTGGAGGGAGCCGAGTCGTGACCACCCTGCTCCTCTGGCGACACGGCACCACCGAATGGAACAGTGAGCGTCGGGTACAGGGGCATACGGATGTAGCGCTCAGCCCCCTCGGGCGCACCCAGGCCGAGCAGGCGGCGCCGCTGCTGGCGGCGCGCCGCCCCGCCGCGATCATCTCCAGCGATCTGCGCCGCGCGCTGGACACCGCCCGGCCGCTGGCGGAGCTGACCGGGCTGCCGATCCAGCGGGATCCGCGGTTGCGGGAGCGCAGCTACGGCGAGTGGGAAGGCCTGACCATGACCGAGATCGCCGAGCGGTTCCCGAAGGCGCACGCGCGGCAGCGGGCCGGTCACCACGATCTCGGCCACGGGATCGAGCAGCCGACCGACGTGATGAAGCGGGTGGGGGAGGCGCTGCGCGAGGCGGCCGAGGCCAACCCCGGCCGGACGACGGTGGTGGTCACCCACGGCGGAGCTGCGCGGTACGGCATGTTCGACTTGTTGGGGTGGCCGGTGGAGCAGCTGGGAGCGGTGGTGGTGCTGACCAACTGTCACTACACCGAGCTGCGGCTGGACCCGGTGCGGGGATGGATGCTGCACGCGCACAACGCGGGCTGGGCTGAGCAGGGGTTGGCCGGGTACGAGTGACCTACCCGGCGCCCGACGGCCTCGGCGGAACCGTTCCAGACAGTGATACGTCTCATCATCGTGCGACCTCAACCCCTCATCCTCGGTGTCGTCGCCGTCCTCGCCGCCAGCCTCCTGACCGGCTGCGGGGAAGGGAGCGACGGCTCTACCGCCCCGTCCCCGACCAGCGTGACCTCGGTCCCACCCACCGAAGCCCTTCCGGGGACACCGCCCACCCTGCCCAGCCCGGAGCCGATCCGCCCCGGCGACCCGTCGCTGTCTCCCCAGCCCAGCGGGGAGGTGGTGGTGACGGGAGAGGTGTTCGCGGGAGTCGAGCCGGGCTGCACCCTGCTGCGTACCGACACCGGTGACTACCTGGTGTTCGGTCCCGTGGCCGAACAGTTGCGGGTAGGCAGTACGGTCACGGTCCGTGGCCAGGTACGGTCCGATCTGCTCACCACCTGTATGCAGGGCACGCCCCTGGAGGTGCAGGAGGTCCTTGACTGACCGGGCCGGCCGGCCGGTGCGTTACCGTGCCAGGCATGGCTGTTGCCGTGGTGACCGACTCAACCGCGTACTTACCCGCTGACCTGGCCGACGACATCACGGTGGTGCCGCTGACCGTGATCATTGACGGGGTGGAAGGGCTCGAAGGCGAGCAGATCGGCCCGGCGGAGGTGGCGACCGCCCTGGCGGAGCGCCCGGCCGGGGTCACCACCTCTCGGCCGGCCCCGGAACAGTTCGCGGCCACCTACCGGCGGTTGCTCGCCGCCGGCGCCGACGGGGTGGTGTCGGTGCACCTGTCCGCTGAGCTGTCCGGCACGTACGAGGCGGCCGCCCTCGCCGCCGCGGACGTGGCTCCGGACCGGGTGGTGGTGGTGGATTCCCGCTCCACCGGGATGGGGCTCGGATTCTGTGCCCTGGCGGCCGCCCGGGCCGCGGCCACCGGCGCGGAGCTGACGGCGGTCGCGGAGGCGGCGCGGGCCGCGGTCGCCGCTACCACCACCTTCTTCTATGTGGACACCCTGGAGTTCCTGCGCCGGGGTGGCCGGATCAGCGCCGCCTCCGCGCTGCTCGGCACCGCGCTGTCGGTCAAGCCGATCCTGTATGTGGCCGATGGCGCGATCGCGGTCCGGGACAAGGTGCGGACCGCCTCGCGCGCGCTGAGCCGGTTGGTGGATCTGGCGGTGGCCGCGGCCGGAGAGGGGCCAGTGGACGTCGCCGTGCACCATCTGGTGGCCGGCGAGCGGGCCCGGTGGGTGGGGGAGCAGTTGGCGAGCCGGCTGGGGGAGCGGCTGGGTCAGCAGTGGACCTCAGAGGTGGGGGCGGTGGTGGCCGCCCATGTCGGACCCGGGCTGGTCGGCGTGGTGGTCCACCGGCGCACATAGCACATTGGTGGGGTGCGCCGGTGGTTGTCCACAGGCGCCACCGTTATCCCCAAAGTAGAGGTGATCCGGTCCACGCTCCGTCACCGCGGCCTACGGTCGCGCTGTGTCTGCACCGTCACCACTGTCCGTCTCCGCACGGGACCGCCTGCGTCGCCTACTTCCGCCGACCGTCGAGGCAGGGGCGATCCTGTCGCGCAGCCCGCTTGCCCCGGCCGACTCGGTCGAACCCGCCGACCCTGGGGAGCCGGTGGATGCCGGCTCACCCGGCGTCCTCACGCGATTGACCGGTCGGGCGTTCGACCCCGGCCGACCGGGGCTGCGGGCGCTGGCCGTGGTCGCGGTGGTCGTGGCGGTGCTGGCCGGTGGCCTCGCGTGGTGGTCCCGTCCCCGGCCGGAGCCGGTGGAGCCGCCCCGAGCGGCGCCACCGGCCTCGGCCAGCCCGACCACGCCCGCCACGGTGGTGGTGGCGGTGACCGGGCTGGTGCGTTCCCCCGGCCTGGTGGAGTTGCCGGAGGGAGCGCGGGTGGCGGATGCCATCGAGGCCGCCGGCGGCGTGCTACCAGAAGCGGAGATCGATCACCTTAACCTGGCGCGCCGGCTCACCGACGGTGAGTTGATCGCGGTGGGAGTGCCACCCCCACCGGACGCCGCACCGGTGGGGGCGGGGCCGGGTGGCCTGGTCAATCTGAACACCGCTACCGCCGCTGAACTACAGACCCTGCCGGGGATCGGGCCGGCGCTCGCCCAGCGGATCATCGATTACCGCACCAGCCACGGCCCGTTCACCTCCGTGAGCCAGCTGCGGGAGGTGCCGGGCATCGGGGAGGTCCGGTTCGCCGAGCTGGAAGAACTGGTGACGGTATGACCGGCTTGGCCGCCCGGAGGGAGCTAACCGGACGGTGGGACCTGCGGTTGGTGGGGGCTGCGCTGGGGTGCTGGCTCACCGCGCTGGTGGGGCTGCGGCTGTCCGCCACCGCGGGATGGCTCGTCGCCGGGGTGGCGGTGCTGGCCGCCTTGATCCTGGGGCGGCGGGCGGCCGCCGGCATGGTCTGGGCATCGGTGGCGGCCGCGGTACTGCTCGGGGTGGCCTGCGGGGCGGCCGCTACCGGTGCGCGGGTGGTGGCGCGGGACGCGCCGGAGGTGCGCGCACCCGTCCAGCAGCGGGCGCTCGTCGTCGCCGAATTGACCCTGCGGCGCGACCCGCACCGGTTGGACCGCCCCGCGGCCGGCCCGCCGGTCTGGCTGGTACCGGCCTGGCTGCATCGGCTCGCCCCGGCCGATCGGGACCGCGCCCAGGAGAGTCCCGGCGAGGCCGAGCAGCAGACCCGACTGCGGGCCCGGGTGCTGGTATTCGCCCATGATCCGATGTGGCAGGACCTGCTGCCGGGGCAACGGATCCGGGTCACTGGGCGGCTGGGACCGCCTCGGGGTGGAGATCTGACCGCGGCCGTGCTGTCGGTGCGCGGCCCGGTGGAATTGCTCGGCGAGCCGTCCTGGATACAACAGGCGGCCGGGACGGTCCGGGCCGGGCTGCGGCGGGCCGCCGCACCGCTGCCGGATCGGCCCGGCGGACTACTCCCGGGACTGGCCGTGGGGGACGACAGCCGGTTGGATCCGGGGCTGGCGGCCGACTTCACCGCTACCGGCATGACGCATCTGCTCGCGGTGTCCGGGTCCAACGTGGCGATCGTGGTGGGGTTCGTGGTGCTGCTCGCTCGTGCGCTGCGGGCTCCGCCTTGGGCGACCACCGTGGTCAGCGGGATCGTATTGGTCGGCTATGTGATCGTGTGCCGGGCGGATGCCTCGGTGATCCGAGCCGGAGTGATGGGTGCGGTGGCACTGGTGGCCTTAGCCGCCGGTCGCCCTCGGGCGGCGGCCCCCGCGTTGGCGACCACCGTGTTCCTGTTGGTGATCGCCGATCCCGACCTGGCCGCTCACGCGGGGTTCGCCATGTCGGTCCTGGCCACCGGGGCGCTGTTGTGGCTCGCACCCCGGTGGCGAGACGGGTTACGCCGCCGCCGAGTCCCACCAGGGGTGGCGGAGGCGCTCGCGGTGCCGGCCGCCGCCCAGATAGCGGTCGCCCCGGTCCTCGCCGGACTGTCCGGCTCGATCAGCGTGGTGGCGGTCGCGGCCAACCTGCTCGCCACCCCGGCGGTGGCGCCGGCGACCGTGCTGGGGGTAGCGGCCGCGGCGGTGTCACCACTGTGGCCGACTGGGGCGGCGTTCCTCGCCTGGCTGGGCAGCTGGCCAGCGTGGTGGTTGGTGTTGGTCGCCGAGCATGGTGCCCGGTTGCCGGGGGCGGTGGTGCCGTGGCCGGCCGGGGTGGGCGGCGCGCTGCTGTTGGCCGGCCTGACTCTGGCCGGACTGGGGCTGGCGCGCCATCGCCGACTACGAGTGCTGGCGGCGGTGGTGGTGGGAGCCGCGGCGCTCGGGGTGGTGCCGGTCCGGGTACTGGCTGTCGACTGGCCACCTGCCGGGGCGGTGGTGGTGGCCTGCGCGGTGGGGCAGGGGGACCTGATGGTGGTGCCGGTCGCGGCCGGCTCCGGAGTGGTGATCGATGCCGGCCCGGACCCGGTCGCGGCCGACCGCTGCCTCCGTGACTTGGGGATTCGGACCGTTCCCTTGCTAGTCATCACCCACCTGCACGCCGATCACGTAGCGGGGGTGGACGGAGTGCTGCGGGGCCGGCGGGTGGGGGCGGTCCTCATCAGTCCGTGGCCCGAGCCGGCCGACAGTTATGCGCCGCTGCGGACGGTGGTGGCCAACGGGCAGCCGCCGCTGTGGCCGGCCCAGGCCGGGGCCACCTATCACGTGGCGGATGAGGTGACCCTGACCGTGCTGGGGCCGCTGGCCCCGCTGACCGGCACCCGCTCCGACCCGAACAACAACTCCGTGGTCCTGCTGGCCACGGTGCGGGGGGTGCGGGTGCTGTTGACCGGCGACGCCGAGGAAGAACTGCAACGGACGCTGCTCGCCACCCACGGCCCCGCGCTGCGGGCGGAGGTGCTCAAGGTGCCCCATCACGGCAGCGCCTACCAGGACCATCAGTTCCTGGCGGCGGTGGACCCGCTGATATCCCTAATCCCGGTCGGCCAGGACAACGGCTACGGTCATCCGGATCCGGCCCTGCTGGCCCACCTGGCCGCCGAAGGGCGTCGAGTGTGGCGTACCGACCTCGACGGGGACGTGGCGGTGGTGCGACTAGCCGACGGCCGGTTGGCCGTGGTGACCCGCCCACCGCCACCCGGGGCAAGGCGGTAGCGTGTCGGCCTGACGGCCGCAGGCCTGGCTGAGGCGACGGACGGTGTGTGCGGCGAGCCGATTCGACCCGTGCGACCATAGCGGCGTGGCCCTGCCGACCCCTGTGTTGTTGGTGCTAGGTGAGGAGGAGTACCTCGCCCACCGGGCAGTGACCGACGCGATCGCCGCTGCCCGAGCCGCTGACCCCGCGGTGGAGGTGCGTACCTACGAGGCGGGTGGGCTGTCCGCCGGTGAAGTGTCCGAACTGTTGAGCCCCTCGCTGTTCGGCGGTGCACGGGTGGTGGTGATCCGGCAGGGGCAGGACGCCCGTAAGGATCTCGCCGCCGCGTTGCTGGCCTACGCCGCCGCTCCGGATCCAGAGGTGGCATTGATCGTCACCCACGCGGGTGGGGCGAAAGGCCGGGCGCTGGCGGATGGGCTCCGCAAGGCCGGTGCCACCGTCGTGTCCGCGGCCCGGCTCACCCGGCACCGGGATCGGGTGGAGTTCGTCCGGCAGGAAGTGCGCCGACTCGGCGGCCGATGCGGAGAGGACGCGGCCGAGGCGCTGCTAGCGGCGGTGGGGAGCGACCTGCGGGAGCTGGCGGCCGCCTGCTCCCAGCTGGTGGCGGACACCGGGGGCCGGATCGACGCCGACACCGTCGCGCGGTACTACCGCGGCCGGGCGGAGGTCAGCGGGTTCACCGTCGCGGATGCGGCGATGGTCGGAGACAGCGCCGGGGCGCTGGAGGCCCTGCGGTGGGCGCTGCAGATCGGGGTGCCGGTAGTCCCGATCGCCGACGCCTTGGCTGATGGGATCCGGACCGTGGCCCGGGTGGCTTCGGCCGGCCGAGGCAGTCCGCAGGCGCTGGCGAGCAAGTTGGGGATGCCGCCGTGGAAGGTGGAGCGGGGGCAGCGGCAGGCGCGTGGCTGGACCCCGGAGGGGCTGGTCGAGGCGATGCGGGTGGCGGCGGAATGCAACGCGGCGGTCAAGGGCGGCGGTGAAGACAGCGCCTACGCCCTGGAGCGGGCGGTGCTGGCGGTGACCGCGGCCCGGAATGGTGGTCGGCGGTGAGCAGCTTCGAGAACCCGGCCCCGAGCAACAGCGCCGCACGGCGGCTTCCGCTGTACGCGCGGGTGTTGAGGCTACGGCATCTTCGGCCGTCCGGCCTGCTGTGCTTCCTCTACTTCGAGGGAGCGGCCGCGCTCGGGGCCCTTCTCGCCCTGGCGGAGATGGTCAGCTGGTGGGCGGTGGCGCTGCTCCCGCTCACGGTCGCAGCGATGGTCAAGCTCCACGACATACTGGCGGGAGCGCTGCCCCGATCGACCCCGGCGGCACCGTCGACCGATCCCGAACCGGAGGGACTGTCCACCGGAAGTGACCGGTCGCGCGATCGGGGGGAGGAAGCATCAGAAGATCGGTGGGAAGCGCCCCTACCACCTGTGGGCCGGCAGGTGAGCCGGGATGTGGTGGAGGCGCTTGACCCGGTCGATTCTGTCCGGCAACGGGTCCGCCAGTCCGCCCAGTGGCGTTACCATTACCGGGAGTAACGGCGGACCCGAGTAGCCGGGTGGTCAGCTGCTGCGGACCAGCTGGTCCAGGCGGCGGGCGATCGCCGACTTGCGGTTCGCGGCCTGGTTCTTGTGGATGACGCCCTTGCTGGCCGCCTTGTCCAGTGCCCGCGCCGCGGCGCGCTGCAGGGAGGTGGCGGTGTCGACGTCACCGGCGTCCGCTGCGGTGTGGAACTTGCGGATCGCGGTCTTCAGCGACGACTTGACGGACTTGTTACGCAACCGACGCTTCTCGTTCTGCCGGTTGCGCTTGATCTGCGACTTGATGTTCGCCACGCGACAGCCTCGTCCTGCTCTGCTCGGTCTGGTGTGTATCGGACGGGCAGGGCAGACTGCGACGCCACTACCCGCAGCGAGTCAGGATAGCAGGCCGTCGCCGCGCTCGCCCCGGCCGGTCACGCGGGTCGGATCGTCCGACCGACCCCGGTGCTGGCCACGGTGCATGGGATCATAGAGGGGTTCACCGGACCGACCTGAACGGATCACTGTGCCTGCTTCGTTCGACCATGACAGCCCGGCTCCGGGCGCGACCGACCCGGGCCGCATCCGCAACTTCTGCATCATCGCCCACATCGACCACGGTAAGTCGACGCTGGCCGACCGGATGCTCCAGCTGACCGGCGTGGTGGATGAGCGGCGCATGCGCGACCAGTACCTCGACCGGATGGACATCGAGCGGGAGCGCGGCATCACCATCAAGATCCAGGCGGTGCGGATGCCCTGGCGGGGGCATGTGCTCAACATGATCGACACCCCTGGGCACGTGGACTTCTCGTATGAGGTGTCCCGGTCGCTGGCCGCCTGTGAGGGCGCGCTTCTCCTGGTCGATGCCGCCCAAGGGGTGCAGGCGCAGACCTTGGCCAACCTCTACCTGGCCATGGAGCACGATCTCACCATCATTCCGGTCCTCAACAAGATCGACCTGCCAGCGGCGATGCCGGACCAGTGCGCAGAGGAGCTCGGGCACCTGCTGGGGGTGGACCCGGACAGCTGCCTGCGGGTGTCCGGCAAGACCGGGGCGGGAGTGACCGAGCTGCTGGATGAGATCGTCCGGCAGGTGCCGCCTCCGACCGGGGAGGCGGACGCGCCGGCCCGGGCCCTGATCTTCGATTCGATCTACGACGTCTACCGCGGCGTGGTCACCTACGTGCGGGTGGTGGATGGGCGGATCGAGTCCCGGGACCGGATCCAGATGATGTCCAGCGGGGCCGCCCACGAGTTGCTGGAGCTGGGGGTGATCGCACCGGAGCCCACCGGCACGACCGCGCTGGGGGTGGGGGAGGTGGGCTACCTCATCACCGGGGTCAAGGACGTGCGGCAATCCCGGGTCGGTGACACCGTGACGCTGCAGACCCGGCCGGCGGCGGAGCCGCTCAGCGGCTACCAGGACCCGCGCCCGATGGTCTACTCCGGCCTCTATCCGATCGATGGGTCTGACTATCCGGTGCTGCGGGACGCGCTAGACAAGCTCAAACTGAACGACGCCGCGCTGGTGTACGAACCGGAGACCAGCGCCGCGCTCGGGTTCGGGTTCCGGTGTGGGTTCCTCGGCTTGCTCCACCTCGAGATCATCCGGGAGCGGTTGGAGCGGGAGTTCAACCTGGATTTGATCTCCACCGCACCGAACGTGGTCTATCGCGTGGTGATGGACGACGGCACCGAGCACCAGGTCACCAACCCCAGTGAATATCCCTCAGGCAAGGTGGCCGCGGTGTATGAGCCGGTGGTGAAGGCGACCGTGCTGACCCCCAGCGACTTCGTGGGGGCGGTGATGGAGCTGTGCCAGGGGCGGCGCGGGGAGCTCCAGGGGATGGATTACCTGTCCACCGAGCGGGTGGAGTTGCGGTACATCCTGCCGCTGGGTGAGATCATCTACGACTTCTACGACCAGCTGAAGAGCCGGACGCGTGGCTTCGCCAGCTTGGACTATGAGCCCAGCGGGGAGCAGGCCGCCGATCTGGTGAAGGTGGACATTCTGCTGCAGGGTGAGCAGGTGGACGCGTTCAGCGCCATCGTGCACCGGGACAAGGCCTACCGCTACGGCGTGAGCATCACCGAGAAGCTGCGCAAACTGATCCCGAGGCAGCAGTTTGAGGTGCCGATCCAGGCCGCGATCGGCAATCGGGTGATCGCGCGGGAGACCATCCGCGCGTTGCGCAAGGACGTGCTGGCCAAGTGCTACGGCGGCGACGTGTCCCGGAAACGGAAGCTGCTGGAGCGGCAAAAGGAAGGCAAGAAGCGCATGAAGATGGTCGGCCGGGTGGAGGTGCCCCAGGAGGCGTTCATCGCGGCCCTGTCGACCGATGAGGGTGACAGCAAGGCGACCAGCCGGAAGAGTTGACCTATCTGCCCGGATTGCCCGGAGTGCACGTTTTACGACCATATGAGTCGTAACTGGCTACGATACGCATCGTTACCAAAATAGATAGTTCGCCGCTTTCGCCCGAATCGGGAGATGGCGACTCACGGGCAAACCAAGGAGTGACGATGCAGGTCAGGAAAGTCGCAGTCGTGGCGACCGGTGCGTTGGCGACCGCGGCGGTGATGGGGTCGACCCCCGCGTTCGCGGCGGACAGCCACGGCGCCACCGAGGTCGCCCCGGCTGTCACCGGCGTGTCGGAGTACCAGGACAAGCACCGGGCTAGCGACGAAGAGATGCGGCAGCGTGCGGAGCAGTGGCTGACCGGTTCGCCGGAGCAGGGGTCGGTGATCTACCAGCCGCAGCCGCTCCTGTCGATCGGCAGCGGTTCGGCGATCAGTCTGGGCGCCCAGCAGGATTGTGGTAGCGACTTCGGGTACGGACCATCGGTCTGGTCGCCGAACGTGGTCCGGGGCGACTGCGACAACGGCAACATCCTGATCAAGGACAACGGTCAGCGGGCGCTGATCTCGATCCTGGACCGGACCGCGATCAGCCTGTTCCCGTCCCAGGCGTGCGGCAGCGACTTCAGCGACGGGTACTCCCTCGGGTCGCCGAACGCGGTGCTCGGGGACTGCAGCAACGGCAACATCGCGATCGGGGCCGACTACACACCGCCGCGGAAGAAGCACCACAAGAAGCACCACCGCTACGAGACCGGCGAGGCCGAGGGCGGTTCACGCAGTGAGCAGGTGGTCTACCGGCCGCAGTCGCTGCTGTCGATTGGCAGCGGGTCGGCGGTGAGCGCGGGCGCGACCCAGGCCTGTGGCTCGGATCTCGGCTACGGTCTCCCCAGCGATTTCATCCCGCTGCCGCCGGTGGTGCCGCCGCCGGTCGACCTGCCGGAGCCGATCGAGTCCACCGAGCAGTTCGGCTTCGGGGACGGCAACCTGGTCAAGGGTGACTGCGACAACGGCAACATCCTGATCAAGGGTCAGGGCGGCGCGCTGGTGTCGATCCTGGACGGCAGCGCGATCAGCCTCCACCCGACCCAGGCGTGCGGCAGCGAGCTGCCGGGGGGTCTCCCGATCAACGACGGGCTCGTGGACGACGTGCTGGACGCGCTGGGTGACCTGGTCGGTGGGCTGCTGCCGATCATCGGTGACCTGCTGCCCGGCCTCGGTGATCTGCTGCCCGGCCTCGGTGACCTGCTGCCGCTCGACGGTACGGGCGCCCTGCCGGTGGCGGAGTCGGAGAGCCCGCAGACCGAGCAGTTCGGCTTCAGCGGCAACCTGGTCAAGGGCGACTGCAGCAACGGCAACATCGCCATCCTGGACTGACGAGTTCCACCCGCAGGGTCATCCCTGCGACGACCGGGGACGTGGTGGGGCCGGTGAGCGCAAGCTCACCGGCCCCACCACGGTTTGGCATCAGTCAGCCATGTCAGCCCGGACGTGGTCGAGGACGGTGTCGACCGCGTTCCAGGCCCCGGCGGCAGCGCGCCACTCCTGGTCGGCGAACCGCACCCGGGTCACCCCGTAGGTGTCGGCGTGGGCGACCAGCCAGTGGGCGTACCGCCACCCGCTGGGGGTGTCCGGGGCGCTGACCGTCAGCCCGGCGGGTTCGGCGGGCGCGTACCGCACCTGCTCTCCCCAATCCCGGGCCAGGGCGATGCCGAGCGCCGCGGTGCCGTCCGGGAGGTCCTTATCCGGACCAGCCCCTCGGCTGCGACAGTGCACCGCGGCCGGCTCATGCCCCAGCAGGGCGGTGGCCAGGATCTCCGCCTCGGTCTCCCACTGCTGGTAGGCCTCGGGGTAAGCGGACCGCTGCACACTCTGGGCGGCATCGGTGAGCCGCATGTCCTGCCAGCCGGGGACCTGTTGCAAGGCGAGGTAGAACTGCTCCGCGGCGTACCGGGGGTCGCTGATCTGGTCCACCGACCCCCAGCCCTGGCTGGGCCGCTGCTGGAACAGCCCGATCGAGTCGTGGTCGTTGGCGGCCCCCAAGTGGGGTAGGTTCCGCAGCTTCGACTCTTGCAAGGCGGTGGCCAGCGCCACCACCACGGCCCGGTCCGGCATGCCGAGTCGGACCCCGACCGCGACGACGGTGGCGGCGTTGGCGACCTGTTCCCGCTCCAGCCCTACCTCATCCCCGACCAGGCATTCCGGCCCTAGCCGCAGGTGCGGAAGGTCCGGGCGGCGCTGCCCCAGCCACCAGCCGAATCCGGCCACCAGGCTGAGCACCACCAGGACCGTCAGTACCCGGCGTATCTTCACGTCCGGGGAGCCTACTGCCGGACCGCTACCACCCAGCGGGGGTCGCGCTTCTCGCGGAACGCGGCGATCCCCTCGGCGGCGTCCTCGGACCGGAAGTATCCGACCGACAGCTCCGACAGGTACGCCAGTTCCTCCCGCAGATCGTCGGCGATCGGGCGGCGGAGCAGCTCCTTGGTGCCGGCCAGCGCCGCCGGCGCGCCCCGGACCAGCGCCTCACACGCGGTGGTGACCGCCTGGTCGAGCTGGCTGGCCGGGACCGCCTCGGTGATCAGGCCAACCTGGGCGGCGTACTCGGCGTCGAACACCTCCCCGGTCAGGTAGAGCCGGGTCGCCGCCCGGGGCAGCAGCCGGCGCCGGACCGTGGCCGAGATCACCGCGGGGATCACCCCCAGGCGGACTTCGGTGAACGCGAACGTGGCGTCGGTGGCGCTGATCGCGATGTCGGCGGCGGCCACCAGCCCGATTCCGCCGGCGCGCGCGGGACCAGCGATCCGAGCCACGACCGGTTTGGGGCATTCCCACAGTTCGGCCAGGACGTCCGCGAGCATCGCCACCGGCGGTTGCCCGGCCCGCCGGGCCTGCTCGGTCTCCTTCAGGTCAGCTCCGGAGCAGAACACCGGGCCGGTGTGGTCCAGCACCACCACCCGGACCGCCGGGTCGGCGATCGCGTCCGCCAGCCCGGCGCGTAGCTGGGTCATCAGCGGGGTGGACAGCGCGTTGCGGTTGTGCGGGCTGTCGAGGGTAAGGGTGGCTACACCGTGTGCGGTGGTAGCCCGCACCAAGGGTCGGTCTTCGGTCATGCCGCGAGACTATTGGGGGAGTAGCGCTCGCGGGAGAGCAGGCGGAAGAAGGACAGCCGCCGGCGGTGCGCCGCCGGCGAGGAGGAGAGGTTCGGTGCCGGGTCGGTTGCCCGACGGTGCGCCCGCGCCCCCGGACGGGGCGTTGCCGCCGGCCGCGTTGGCGGAGATGAGCCGCCGACGCTTCGGGGTGTACGTACATGTGCCGTTCTGCGCTAGCCGGTGCGGCTACTGCGACTTCAACACCTACACCCCGGGGGAGCTCGGGGGTGCGACCAGTGCGGAGGCGTACGTGACGGCCGCCCTGGCCGAGCTGCGGCTGGCGGGCCGGGTGTTGGCGGACACCCCCCCGGCCACGGTGGACACGGTGTTCTTCGGCGGCGGCACCCCCACCCTGCTGTCGGCGGCGGAGCTGGCCCGGATCCTGGCCGCGATCGACGACCAGTGGGGGCTCGCCCCGGACGCGGAGGTGACCACCGAGGCCAATCCGGAGTCGGTGGACGAGGCGGGACTGGCCGCGCTGCGGGCGGCCGGGTTCACCCGGATCTCCCTCGGGATGCAGTCCAGCGCCCCGCACGTGCTGGCGGTGCTGGACCGGCGGCACACCCCGGGACGGGCGGTCCAGGCCGCACAGCAGGCCCGGGCGGCCGGGTTCGCGCATGTCAATCTCGACCTGATCTACGGCACCCCGGGGGAGCGGCCGGAGGACTTCGCCGCCTCGTTGACGGACGCGATCGCGGCCGGGGCGGACCACATCAGCGCGTACGCGCTGATCGTGGAGGACGGCACCGCGTTGGCGGCCCGGATCCGGCGGGGGCAGCTGCCGGCGCCGGATGACGACGTGGCCGCCGACCGCTACCTGGCGGCCGAGGCGGCGCTGACCGCGGCCGGGTTCCACTGGTACGAGGTGTCCAACTGGGCCCGGTCGCCGGAGGCGCGCTGCCGCCACAACCTCGGCTACTGGACCGGCGGTAACTGGTGGGGGATCGGTCCGGGGGCGCACAGCCACGTGGGTGGGGTGCGGTGGTGGAACGTGAAGCATCCGGCGCACTACGCCCGGCGGCTGGCGGAGGGGCTCTCCCCAGCGCAGGGCCGGGAGGTGCTCACCTCCGAGCAGCGGTGGCTGGAGGAGGTGATGCTGCGGCTGCGGCTGGTGGAGGGGCTGCCCCTGGCCGAATTGGGTCCCGCGGGGCGGGCAGCGGCGGGTCAGGCGGTGACCGACGGGCTGCTGGTGGCGAGTGACCATGCCGCCGGCCGGGCGGTACTGACCCTCCGGGGGCGGTTGTTGGCGGACCGGGTCACGCTTGATCTGGTCACCGCTGGGGGTGATGTCGGATAGCGACAGTTGGCGTTCGGTGCCGCGTTTCCCCTGATGGGGCGGCAATCATGCCTTCCCGTGAAATGCGTGAAGCCGGTCGCGTCGACCATCGCGGTGGTTGACGCGACCGGCTCCGGTACACGTCGATGGCGCGGTTACTTCACCATCTTGATGGCGGCCGGGTAGTTGTAGAGCTGGCCCTCGTTGGCCTTCACCCCGGCGATGACGCCGAAGACGACCCCCATGATGACGGCGGCCAGAATCCCGAGAATCCCGATCACCAGGCACACCAGCAGCAGGCCGATCAGCCCCACGATCGACCAGGTGAGCTGGAAGTTCAGTGCGTTCACCGCGTGCTGGCGGACGGTCGGAGACTCCTTCCCCTTGGTCACCAACGCGATCAGGGGAGCCACCCAGCCCAGGATGCCACTGCCGATGAACATCCCGGCCGCCCCACCGAAGTGGGCCACCAAGGCCCAGGTCTTCTCATCGTTGTTGGCGTAGCCGGGTGGGGGGAACCCCGCGGGCGGGACGCCCGGGGGCGGAGGTTGAGGTGGTGTAGTCATGCGGCACACCATAAACCGCCGACCCCAGCGGGGTGGTCAACCGGTCAGCCAGGAAAAACTGATCTCGCCAGGCACCTGGTGGTCGGCGTAAACTGGCACTCAGCGTTCACGAGTGCCAGCGGGTGTCGCCCGCAGGCACCCTGTCTTGTTCCCCTGGGAGGTGCCATGCCGCTCGACGACCGCAAGCTGGAGGTGCTGCGCGCCATCGTCGAGGACTACGTGGCGACCCGGGAGCCGGTCGGGAGTCGAGCCCTGGTAGAGCGGCACAAGCTGAACGTTTCGCCGGCCACGGTCCGTAACGACATGGCGGTGCTGGAGGAGGAGGGGTACATCCGGCAGCCCCACACCAGTGCCGGTCGCGTGCCCACTGACCGGGGATACCGGTTGTTCGTGGACCGGTTGTCCAAGATCAAGCCGCTGTCGGCAGCGGAGCGGCGGGCGATCGAGCGGTTCATGGTCGGCGCGGTGGACCTCGACGACGTGGTGCACCGGACGGTTCGGCTGCTGGCACAACTCACCCAGCAGGTGGCGGTGGTGCAGTATCCGAGCCTGACCCGGTCGGCGGTCCGCCACCTGGAGCTCGTCTCGATCTCCACCACCCGGATGCTGCTGGTGGTCATCACCGACACGGGCCGGGTGGAGCAGCGGGTGGTGGAGCTGCCTGGTCCGACCAGCGATGACGACATCGCGGAGATGCGTCGGCTGATCAACGCCCAGTTGGGTGGTCGCCTGCTGAGCGAGACCCCCCAGCTGGTGCAGACGATGGTGGACGAGGCCGAGCCGAACCTGCGGGCGCCGATGGCGTCGCTCGGGTCGGTGCTGCTGGAGACGTTGGTGGAGCGGCACGATGAGCGGATCGCCATGGCCGGCACCGCCAACCTCACCCGTAACGGGCTGGTCGACTTCCCCGGCTCCATCCGCCCGGTGCTGGAGGCGCTGGAGGAGGAGGTCGTCCTGCTGAAACTGATCGGGGAGGTGGAGGGCGAAAACGCCACCCCGCGGGTGCGCATCGGGGATGAGAACGAGTTCGTTGATCTGCGCAGCACCTCGGTGGTGAGCAGCGGTTACGGCCCGGGAGACACGGTGGTCGGCGGGCTGGGCGTGGTGGGCCCGACCCGGATGGACTACCCCGGCACCATCGCTACGGTGCGGGCCGTGGCACGCTACGTGGGGGATCTGCTGGCGCAGAACTGACCTGCACCAGTCCGCAGGACGGGCTGCACCAGACTGACGTGACGACGGACGGATGAGGACACACGGGGCAGTGGCCAGGGACTACTACGGAATTCTCGGCGTGTCGAAGGACGCGACGAATGAGGAGATCAAGCGCGCCTACCGCCGGCTGGCCCGCAAGTACCACCCGGACGTCAACCCGGACCCGGAGGCGGCGGAGAAGTTCAAGGAGATCAACGCCGCCTACGAGGTCCTCTCGGATCCGCAGAAGCGGCAGATCGTCGACCTGGGTGGGGACCCGAACGCCCCGGAGGGGGCCGGGTTCGGCCCGGGCGGCGCCGGCAGCCCGTTCGTCGGCTTCCAGGACATCATGGACGCGTTCTTCGGCGCCGCCACGGGAGCCAGCCGTGGGCCCCGTCCCCGGACCCGACCGGGCGCCGACGCGGTGCTCCGGCTGGATCTGGACCTCACCGAGACCGCGTTCGGGGTGGAGGCCCCGCTCACCGTCGACACCGCGGTCCTGTGCAACAGCTGCGGCGGGGAGGGCACCGCGCCCGGTACCTCCCCGGCCACCTGTGAGGTCTGCGCCGGCCAGGGCCAGGTGCAGACGGTGCAGCGCACCTTCCTGGGGCAGGTGGTCTCTTCCCGGCCGTGTGTGGCCTGCCAGGGCACCGGGACGGTGATTCCGAACCCGTGCCCGAGCTGTGCGGGGGATGGCCGGGTGCGGAGTCGCCGGACCATCACCGTCAAGATCCCGGCGGGGGTGGAGGACGGGATGCGGATCCGGCTCGCCGGCCAGGGTGAGGTCGGCCCGGGCGGGGGGCCGCCGGGCGACCTGTACGTGGAGATTCACGAGCGGCCGCACGACGTGTTCTCCCGGAAGGGCAACGACCTGCACTGCCGGGTGACCCTGCCGATGACGTCGGCGGCGCTGGGCACACGGGTGACCATCAAGACCCTGGACGGCGAAGAGGAGCTGGAGGTGCGCCCCGGCACCCAGCCCGGCGCCACGCTGCGGCTGCGTGGTCGAGGGGTACCGCACCTGCGTGGCAGCGGTCGCGGTGACCTGTACGTGCATCTGGATGTGCGGACTCCCACCAAGCTCGACAGCGAGCAGGAGCGGCTGTTGCGGGAGTTCGCCCGGTTGCGCGGGGAGGAAGTCGCGCAGCTGACCAAGCAGGGCGGCTTCTTCGCCCGGATGCGGGACGCGTTCAACGGTCAGTGAGCCCCCTGGGACGGCGCTCCTGTCGGGTGGTGGTTCCCCGATCGGGTACGGGGCCGCCTCGTAGGGTGTCGACGTGAGCGTGCCTGTGTTTCTGGTGGACGAGCTGCCCGACGACGACCACGCGACTCTCACCGGCCCGGAGGGGCACCACGCCGCGGACGTACGGCGGCTGCGCCCGGGGGAACTGGTGCGGATCTCGGACGGGCGGGGCGGGGTGGCCGACACGGTGGTCACCACGGTGGGCCGGGGGCGGCTGGAGCTGCGGATCACCGCCCGCCACCAGGAGCCACCGGCGGACCCCCGCCTGGTGGTGGTGCAGGCGCTCGGCAAGGGGGAGCGGGGCGAACTGGCGGT
>Ga0079224_100001546_pt1 | contig 26684 bp, 23 predicted proteins | sample Stecom2015_FD_80414 | JGI IMG/M metagenome (GOLD analysis project Ga0079224, IMG submission 80414) | Agricultural soil microbial communities from Utah to study Nitrogen management - Steer compost 2015 | ecosystem: Environmental > Terrestrial > Soil > Agricultural land | place: USA: Utah... | reverse complement strand
GTGGTCGTGACGGTCGAGACACCTGGCCCGGAACGGATCTTCGGCTGGGACAACCCCTTGCAGGGGGAGGTAGACATCCGCACCCCGTTCCCGGCCGGGAACATCGCTGATTTCGACGATCGCTGGACGTTCATCACTGAGGACACCCTGCCGGCGTACCAGCAGTTGCTGCGGGAGGACCCGGCGCGGGCCCGCGCGATCATCGCCTCGGATGTGGGGGACCGGATCGACGATTTCCGGCTGCACCACCGGATCGACGAGCTGCTCGGGCACTACCTCGGGGATTGGGGGATCGAGGATGTTCGGCAGTAGGCACCGCCGATCGGTGCGCCCCAGGGCGCTCAGCCTGGGACTGCTGGCCGGGTTGGCAGCGTTGATGCTGGGAGGATGTGTGGTGGACCGAGAGCCGGACCCGGGACAGACGAACCAGATCGGGGAGGAGGTCCGGGAGTTCGACCTCACCCAACCGCCGAGCCGACAGGAGGTCGGCCTGCCGGAAGGCAAGTCCCAGGTGACTTACCAGCTCCCCGACCGCCAGCCATTCCCGGTGCGGGTACGGCTGCCCGGCGAGCACGTGATCGACCTGGCGGTACGGCAGGTGGGGGTCGACGCCATGGCCGCGGCTGATCCCGCCACCGGGCCCCCGACCACCATGGACATCTACTACTACCTGCCGGACGTGGCCGCGGCCCGGGACCACCTGCTGGCGCTGGCCGAGGAGTACGAGTTCGACCGGGAGCCGGTGGAGCGGTGGTATCAGGACGCTCAGGCCGGGCCGCCGGTGGCGGGGCCGCCGGCGGTACGCACTCCTTGGCTGTCCAGCTCGGTCGGCTATCTACGCCTGCAGGTGCGGGGCCACTATGCGCCACCGGTGGATGAGGTCGATCCCGGTCAAGTGGTGGTCCACTACGCCCTGAGCTGGGATCCCGCCGACTGACCAGTCCGTTTACGCACCGCGATCGGGTGGTTGCGGACGCTTGTCATACTGCTTCGGTAACTCATCGTCGTCCTTTGTGATCACGAGGTAGTGGTATGACTGGGGCCTGGTGCCTCGATGTCGGCACCGGCGCGGTGGTGACCGCCGGACAGCACACCGCCGCCACCGTCGACGGGTGGAGCAGCTGGGGGGAGCGCTCCCGGATCGTCTTCGACACCGCCTGCCAGGACACGCACAGTGAGCGGATCGCGCAGGCGTTGGGTGACTACGCGGCGGCAGCGGTTTCTCAGGCGACCGTGGCCGGTCAGCAGGTGAGCGCGCTCGGCGTCACCACGGTCACCGCCGGTGCGGTGGTGGAGGAGACCGACCTGACCGCGGCGGCACTGCTCGAAGGTCAAGGTTCGACGCTCGCCCGACCGGTCAACACCGCACCAGTGGACGGTGCCCGGGTGGCGGTGTGAGCCGGGGCGAGGAAGCAGGGGGTGCGCATGCGACCGTCGGCGCCGTTTGACCGACATGGCGCGTTGCCGGGGGTGCTGGAGGTGCGGGCCCGAGAACTGGCCCGGCTGGCCGAGGAAGCCACTGACCACCAAGCGGTCACCGATCGCGCGTTTCAACCGGCGGTGGCCTCCTGGGAGGGGGTAGCGGCTCCGGAGTTGGCGGAAGCCCCGGCACCGGTGCGGGAGCAGGTCAGCCGGGTGGCTTCCCAACTGTGCTGGGCGGCGGTGTCGCTGCGGTACTGGGCCGATCAGGTGCGCACATTCAACCGGATAGTCGAGGAACTGTGGGAACGGCGAGACCGGTTGCCGGCGGAGGTGGAGCGGTATGTGCACCAGGTGTACGGGGAGGATCTCGACGCCTGGTCACCGACGGTGATCGGGGCGGCGCGGCTGTCCCGGCATGAGGAGCTGTTGCGTTCGCTGGAGCAGGAGTGGCGGCAGGCGTTCGACACGTACATCGAGGAGGGTGAGCGGGCCACGGTGGCGATGCTGGCCCAGGGCCCGACGTGGGAACACCTGCGCCTGGTGCGGGAGGCCGGATATCTGCCGGCCGGCGCGGCGGTGCCGTTCTTCGCCGCGGAGTGGGAGCGGTCAGCGGCCCTGGCGGAGGCGCAGCGGATCAGCGGGCTGATCCTGGACGGCCAGGAGGTGACCGCCGAGGAGCTGACCCGCCTGGGGGAGGTGCTCACCAGATACGGAACGGATCAGCGGTTCGCGTACGAGTTCCTCACCGAGCTGGGGCCGGAGGGGTTGCTGCTCCTGACCGCCACCCTGGGGGCGTTCGGCCGGCCTGATTCGGGTGATCAGACCTGGGACGACGAACTGCGGGCGGTGCAGGCCGGGCTGGCGGTCGCGCTGGCTACCGCCACGGTTGCCCGGGGCAGGGGTGGCGGTTCGTTCCAGAATCCGTACCAACCTGGGGAACATGAGCTGCCTCCCATATGGATTTGGGAGCTCACCCGAGCCGGGCGAAAGTTACTGCTGATTGACCACCCGGATGCGCTGATCAGCCAGGTGTATGGCTATCAGGCATTGGGAGTGTTGTTGAGCCACGGGGGCTTCGACACGAAGTTCCTGGCGGTGGTCGGTGGTGACCTGATCGATTTCGAGCGGGAGCAGGGCGGTAGTGCGTTCTGGACGGCTGAGGCGCCAGGGCACTCACTGCCGTTCCGACTCAACTGGATCCACGGCTCCGGGGCGACTGGCCCGCTGGGGCTCGACCCGATGATCGGGTTGCTGGCGGCGTTGGCGGAGGATCCGGAGGCGGCCAAACAGGTGCTGGTGGGCGCGCCCCCTTCCCAACAGGGTGAATCGGATCGGTTGCGTCGGCTGGACTACCTGCTCACCGACCGGGAGTGGCCGGTTGATCTACCCCTTGACCTCTGGTGTGACCAGCATGATGACTCACGGATCAGCCCTGGTATCCCGGCGCTGGGGCGGGTGTTGGAAGTGGCCACCACGGTGGACCCGGATCACCGCTCGTATCGGATCGTGGAGTCGATCATCTATGAGATCGCCCGTGATGAGCAGGCGAAGGGTTTCCCGAACGGACAGCCGGATGCGCCCCGGTCCGAGCCGTTCCGCAACGTCGACATCGTCCACGATCAGCTGCGACCATACCTAGGCCGGATCAGCGAGTATTACATCCGGGAGATCCACTGGATCACCGCCGGTGAAGTGGACGCGAGTGCTGAGGTCACCAACGGGGAAGGTCTGCGGTTTTCCCAGGTGGCGCAAAGAGACCTACAGATCTTCCTCGCCGAGCTGGGTAAGAACCCGGAGGCACGCCGCACCATCCTCGCCGCCGAGCTGATGTACGCGGCTGAAATGTGCGAGATCTACCTGGAAGGATGGGACGGCACCTCCGATCAGCACTTCGAGGATGCTTTTACGAACGTCGTCATTCCCACAGCGCGCTTGGTGGCCGCACTGGATGTGGGCGCTGCCAGCGCTCACCGAGCCGCCTTCGCCGAGGCGGACGCGGCGCACAACGAGGTGTTGCGTCGACGGTTCTTTTGGGTGGAGTTCGGAGTGAGTGTTGCCACGGACCTTCTACCCAAGGGGGCTAACACCGCCAACCATCTGGGGCAGAGCATCCTTGATGCGTTGGAGGAGCGCTTTCGCCATGACTCCACCGGGGAGGCGAACTACTACGAGGGTGATCTGAAGGAGATGACCCGGGAGATCCTCAAAGACATGATCGACTGCGCGGCGTATGAAGCGCTGACTCGAGAACTCACGCCTGAGGAGTTCCTTGCCCGAGTGCCTCCGGGTGACTTGGACAAAGTCAAGGTTCTACTGTACCCCCCTGGTCATCCTCAGGAGGGAGAGTTCCTGCCGATAGACGAATGGGAAGAGGAGCAATTTAGCGCGTGGAGCGCCTTTAAGACTGCGCGAGGTAATAGCGCGACCAGGGCATTGGAGGAAGGGGCAATATTTGGGTACGACTCTCAGTTCAATTCTGCTCGGAATGATATTGAAAAGGAATTGAGTAGTCCCTAAATGGGGTTTCATCGCGAATAGCGGGCAGGATCATGACTGTTGAGCAAGGTGTCGCTGGCTCCAGGCTATGGAAGATTGTTGCCGTAGCGCTGGCGATCTTATCCTTAGGTGGGTGTATTGGTGATGCGCCTGAGTCAAGCAGTGAGTCAAGCCCATACTCATATGAGGAAGTGGTGGCGAGGCTGCCGTTGGGGGGTACGCCTGAGCGTCCAATGTTCTGGACGATCGAGCCATTCGATGATCCGGAAAAGGTTGCGGCTGCACAGGTGATCCATCATTTTGAATCATTGCTTACTCTGCTCGGGGTGACGGGCCTCAACGGTGCGTTCGATCGAGAAGGACGGCCGTTGCTGAATTACTTCGCCACAGAACAGTTTTCAAGCGAGGTAAGGTCGTGGTTCACCAAATCGTCCCCGTCTCCGGGTATTGACGGCTATAGAATAGCTGGGCCACGGTGGTTCTGGGTGATGGCGGTGGAGCTCGGACCGGAGGTGCGGACGGCAGAAGCAGTGGTGTGTATCGATCGTACCTGGTATGGCTACTTCCCCGACGGGGTGCCGGAGCGGCGACGCCCTCCAGGAGAGCCAGGTGTGTATGTATTGAGCGGCTACACCCTGCACAAGGAGCAGACCCAAGACGGGATGCGTTGGAAAGTCCACCTGGAGCACAGCGTCTACGACCACCACGCCGAGCAATACTCCCTCCCATGTCAGCAGTGGGTGGGCCATAGTTGGCCGCCGGAGACGGTCTCCCCGACGCCGGCGGCGTCGGTGGCGGTGACGGCGGGTCGGTCGTGAGTTGGCGGCTGTTCGCCGGGCTCCACGTGGCGCTGGCCGGGGTGTGGCTGGGGGCGATGGCCTACAGCCTGGTGGTGGTTCAGCCCCGGGTGGTGCGGTTCTTCCCCGAGCCACGCCAGCGGGAGGAGTTCCTCATCACCCTGGCGCACGGCAACCGGCGGCCGGTGCTGGGGCTGATCGCGGTGCTCATGGTCGGCGTCGTGGCGGTCCTGCTCACCGCCCCGACACCGGTCCGGATCGGGTACGCTGCGGTACTCGCACTTCACGCAGGGGCGGCGGGGGTGTTCTGGTGGGTGTCGTGGCGGCACTGGCCGGCGCGAGTGTTCGCCCTGCCGGAGGAATTACCCGGCTACCAGCGGCGACTGCGCCGGCTGGCCTGGAGCATGCTGATGCTGGTCGGGGCCGCCTTCGGGGTCGGGCTGACGGTCAGCCTCCGCGGTTGACCCACCCGATCGGTTGCCAACCTCGTCCGGCGAGCCGGGCGAGGCGGAGTGGTCGGCCCACATCCGGGCCTGGGAAGATGGACTGCGGTACTGACAGGGGTTCCAAAAACTTTCGGAGGTAGGGCTTAACCGTGGCCCAGTACATCTACGTGCTCGACAAGGCCCGCAAGGCCCACGGCGACAAGGTCGTCCTCGACAACGTGACGCTCAGCTTCCTGCCGGGCGCCAAGATCGGCGTGGTGGGGCCGAACGGCGCCGGTAAGTCGAGCCTGCTCAAGATCATGGCGGGGCTGGATCAGCCCACCAACGGGGAGGCCCGGCTGATGCCCGGCTACACGGTCGGGCTGCTGCAGCAGGAGCCGCCGCTGAACGAGCAGAAGACCGTGCTGGGCAACATCGAGGAGGCGGTGGCCGACACCAAGGCCAAGCTGGCGCGGTTCAACGAGATCGCCGAGCGGCTCGCCAGTGACTACAGCGATGAGCTGATGGCCGAGATGGGCAAGCTCCAGGAGGAGCTGGACCACGCCGACGCCTGGGACCTGGACTCCAAGCTTGAGCTGGCCATGGACGCGCTGCGCTGCCCGCCGCCGGACGCGGAGGTCACCCACCTCTCCGGTGGGGAACGCCGCCGGGTGGCGCTGTGCAAGCTGCTGCTGGAGCAGCCGGACCTGCTGCTGCTGGACGAGCCCACCAACCACCTGGACGCCGAGAGCGTGCAGTGGCTGGAGAACCACCTCGCCAAGTACCCCGGCACCGTACTGGCGATCACCCACGACCGGTACGTCCTCGACAACGTCGCGGAATGGATCCTGGAGCTGGACCGGGGTCGGGCCATCGGCTACCAGGGCAACTACTCCACCTACCTGGAGAAGAAGGCCGCCCGCCTGAAGGTGGAGGGGCGCAAGGACGCCAAGCTCAAGAAGCGGCTAGCGGAAGAGCTGGAGTGGGTGCGCTCCAACGCCAAGGCACGGCAGACCAAGTCGCGGGCGCGGCTGGAGCGGTACGAGGAGATGGCCGCGGAGGCTGAGCAGACGCGGAAGCTGGACTTCGAGGAGATCCAGATCCCGCCGGGGCCGCGACTCGGTAACACCGTGATCGAGGTCGACAACCTGGTGAAGGGCTTCGACGGCCGGGTGCTGATCGACGGCCTGAGCTTCTCGCTGCCCCGCAACGGCATCGTCGGCATCATCGGCCCGAACGGGGTCGGCAAGACCACCCTGTTCAAGACCATCGTGGGGCTGGAGAAGCCGGACTCGGGCACGGTGAGGATCGGTGAGACGGTCCGGCTGGCGTATGTCGACCAGACCCGGGCCGGGCTGGACCCGAACAAGACCGTCTGGGAGGTGGTCTCGGACGGGCTGGACCACCTGATGGTCGGCAAGGTGGAGGTGCCGTCCCGGGCGTACGTGGCGGCGTTCGGGTTCAAGGGGGCCGACCAGCAGAAGCCGACCGGGGTGCTGTCCGGTGGTGAGCGGAACCGGCTCAACCTGGCGCTCACCCTGAAGATCGGCGGCAACGTGCTGCTGCTGGACGAGCCCACCAACGACCTGGACGTGGAGACGCTGTCCAGCCTGGAGAGCGCGCTGCTGCGGTTCCCCGGCTGCGCGGTGGTGATCTCCCACGACCGGATGTTCCTGGACCGGGTCGCCACCCACATCTTGGCGTGGGAGGGCGACGAGGAGAACCCGGCGAAATGGTTCTGGTTCGAGGGGAACTTCGAGGCGTACGAGAAGAACAAGATCGAGCGGCTCGGGGAGGAAGCCGCCCGGCCGCACCGGATCACCCACCGGCGTCTGACCCGCGACTGATGGCGGGTACGGGTGACCGGGAGTCCTAGCGACGATGCTGTCACCGCCACCGGGTTGGCGGTGACAGCATCGGTGGATGCCCAGGTGTTCCTGCACCGGCTGACCCGGTTGGACCCCGCCGCCCTGGTCCGACTGCGCCCGGTGTCCGCCCCTGGCCCGGCTCGGACCGGGTTGTGGGCCCGCCTGCCTTGGCAGGTGCTGGTCACGCGGGAGGTTGCGGGAGCGGTGGACGGGGACGTGACGGTGGAGGCGGCGGCGCTGCTGCGGGCCACCGATCAGCTGCCGTCCCGGCAGGATGCCCGCTGGCGGTGGCCACTGCCGCCCGATTCCGGCACGGTGCTGGAGACGTTACCGGCGGCCGCGGTGCGGAAAGTCGCCGCGGCCGCCGCGGCCACTCTGCGTCAAGTCAGCCAGGAAGGGTTGAAGGGCCGGCCGATGGGGGCCCGGATGGTGCGGGAGGCGCTGCTCGACCACGTACCGGTGGTGGTGGAGGCGGACGGGCAGCGGGTCGATGTGCCGCAGCGGCTGGTGCAGGCAGTGGTGCGGATGGGGTTCTTGGGGCGAACGGATACGCCGGTGCAGGTCCGGTGCAGCCGCCGCTGGGTCGGGTTGGCGGCCCAGTTCGGCACCGCCTGGCTGCCGCCGCCATCCGGGCCACTGTCCGTGCGCCCGATCTGACGCGACCGCCCGTGCGGGCGGCCCACCCCCACGCATCTGCTGAACCATGCGCCAGCCGGGAGACCGGCCGCCGGATGGCGGCGGCGAGCCTGGGAACGTGATTCTCGCCACGTACGGCGGTACTGTCGATTAGTCAGTCGGGTAATTGTCGTTACCCATGTCGGTCCCAAGGTGCATAGTGGGGGCCCAATTTCTCAATCGAGGAGCAACCACTCATGGATCACGCAATCTGGGCTGAGGGTCTCGTCAAACGGTTTGGCGAGACCACTGCCCTGAACGGGGTGAACCTGGCGGTGCGTACCGGCACCGTGTTGGGGATGCTCGGGCCCAACGGCGCTGGCAAGACCACTACGGTACGGGTGCTGGCCACCCTGCTACGTCCAGATGCTGGGCACGCCACTGTGGGCGGATACGACGTGGTGCGCGACGCCCATCAGGTCCGGCAACTGATCGGCCTCACCGGCCAGTACGCGTCGGTGGACGAGCAGTTGACCGGGTTGGAGAACCTTCTTCTGATCGGCCGATTGCTCGGTCTCCCTCGCCGGCAGGCCAAGCAGCGCGCCCGGGAGCTGTTGGAGCAGTTTGATCTCACCGATGCCGGAGGCCGGGCCGCCAAGACCTACTCCGGGGGATGCGGCGTCGACTCGACCTGGCCGCCAGCCTGGTTGGTCGACCACCGCTGCTGTATCTGGATGAGCCCACCACCGGGCTGGATCCGCGGGCCCGCACCGAGTTGTGGGAGCTGATCCGGACCCTGGTCGCGCAGGGCACCACGGTGTTGCTGACCACTCAGTACCTGGAAGAGGCCGACCAGTTGGCCGACGAGATCGTGGTGATCGACCGTGGCCGGATGATCGCCAGCGGTACCCCGGCGGAGCTGAAGGCGAAGACCGGTGCCCAGACGCTGGTGGTGCGGCCCGAGAAGGAGAGCGACCTGCCGCTGGTCCGGTCGGTGGTTGGGGAGGTGGCCGCGGCCAGCCCGGATGTGTCCGGCCAGATGGTCACCGCCCAGGTGACCGATCCGGCGGTGCTGCCGGCGGTGGTGCGCAAGCTGGACGACGTTGGGGTGGTCCTCACGGAGCTGGCGTTGCGCACGTCCAGCCTCAACGAGGTGTTCTTGAGCTTGACGGGGCAGTCGGCGGAAGCCGACGACGGCGCGCAGGGGGAAGGGGAGACGGCATGGCCGCAGGCGCGACTCCACTGGCGACTGACCAGCGCGCCGGGGGTGCGGACCTGCTGCAAGGGATCCGACAGAGTCTCACCCTGGCCTGGCGCACCCTGGTGCAGGTCCGGCACAACCCGTGGGAGTGGAGCGACTTCAGCTTCCAGCCGATCATGTTCGTGCTGTTGTTCACGTTCGTGTTCGGTGGGGCGATCGCGGGGGACTGGCAGGCCTATCTCCAGTTCATGCTGCCCGGGCTGCTGGTGCAGAACATGCTGTTCGTGACCCTGTATGTAGCTCAGGGGTTGAATACCGACCTGACCAAGGGGGTGTTCGACCGGTTCCGGGCGTTGCCGATCTCGCGCTGGGCGCCGCTGGCGGGACGGATCGTCGCCGATCAGGTCAAGCAGCTGTGGTCGATCGTGCTGGTGCTGACGTTCGGGTTCATCCTCGGCTTCCGCCTGGGGACTGATCTGCTCGGCCTGGTCGGCGCCACTGTGCTGCTGATGGCGTTCGCGTTGGCCTTCTCATGGGTGTCGGTGCTGATCGGTCTGATCGCCAAGGACCCGGAACGGGTGCAGATCTTCGGGTTCACCGCGATGTTTCCGATCACGATGGTGAGCAACGTGTTCGTCCAGACCGAGACCATGCCGGGATGGCTGCAGGCCTGGGTCAAGATCAACCCGGTCAGTCTGCTGGCCGATGCGGTGCGGGGGCTGATGCTGGGTGGTCCGGTGGCGACGCCACTGTGGCAGGCGCTGCTGTGGGCGGCCGGGATCGCGCTGGTGTTCGCGCCGTTGTCGGTCCGGGCGTTCAAGCGCAAGGTGTGAGCCGGTGGGTGGTTCCGGCCGGACCGGGTCCGACCGAAACCACCCACCCGCCGGTCGATGTCCCGTTACTGACGGGCCGGATGGGGGGAGTGTCAGTCCCGGCCCTGGTCGGCGCGGCCGTCGTCTCCGCGGCGGAAGTCTTCTTCCCACCGGCGTAGCATCTGTTCGTCCCGGCTGCGGAGGCGCCGCTCCAGCGAGCGCAGGAATTCCGGGTCGTCGTCCGGAGCGCGGGGGCGCGGCGGCTTGTGCGCCACCGGTACATGGCGCCGCCACGGTGCCACGAATGTCCGCGGCTGTTCCGGTTGCGGGCGGCCGAACACGAACCATCCCACCGGTCCCAGCACCGGCACCAGGAGAATGATCGGCACCCAGAGGAACCGGGGAAGCAGTGAGATCTGCCGCTTGTCCTCCACGGACAAGCAGCTGATCAGTGCGAGCGCAGCCAGGAGCACGGCGGCGAGTGACAACAGCACAGCAGCGCGGAACATGCCGCCAATGATGACGTGTCCGACGGGGGTTTGTCGCCTCCAGGGCGCTCAAGGTGTCGCGACTAACGCCAATCCGGCGCCGGCGAACCCTACCGTGACCAGCGCCAAGACCGGAACCGCGCGGCCAAGCGGGGGCGGCACCGGTGCGGCCAGGGTCGATGCCCGCCGTCCGCTCAGCACCAGCAGAGTTATCCAACCGGCCAACAACATCGTGCCCGCGACCCCGGCGAGCGGGGTGGGCCGGAGCAGGACCAGCCGTACCGCGAGTAGCGCCACCACCGTGGAGGCCAGCACGGTGCGTCGCCACGCCAGCCGGGTGCGTTCCGGTTGTAGCCCGGGGTCTCGGGCCGGGGTCGGCCCCGTCACCGGTCGAATCCTTCGGCCACCACCACCGCGATCAGCAGCACCGCCCCGAGCACGACCGAGATGGCCAGACCGGCCGGGAAGCGGGATTCCGGCAGGTCTTCCCCCAGCCGCATCGCCCGCTCGCACTTCACCCAGTGGTTGAGGGCGCGGAGCGCCACCGCACCCCCGTAGATCATCAACACCACCGCCAACGCCTCCCGCAGGTAGGGAAAACGCAGCTCCGGCAGGAACTGTGCGACCGCCAACCCGCCGGCGATCAGCGCTAGCCCGGTCCGAATCCACGCCAGGAAGGTGCGTTCGTTGGCGAGGGAGAAGCGGTAGTCCGGAGTGGTGCCGATCCGGCGCAGGGCGGTCGGGTCGAACCACTCCCTCATCACACCGCGCACGCCCCTCATTATTCCCGGCGAAGTGGTGCCGGTAGCGTGCGAACACAGGCCGCATACCGGTCCGGCGCCATAGGCTACCGGTCGGTAACATGTACGCACACCTGAACGGAGGGTCGTCGGACGCGATGAATATCGTGGTGCTCGTCAAACAGGTGCCAGACTCCGGCGCGGAGCGGCGGCTCCAGGACACCGATCACACGGTCGACCGGGCGTCCGGCACCAATCTCATCAACGAAATGGACGACTACGCCATCGAGGAGGCCCTGCGGTTGCAGGAGGCCCAGGGTGGCGAGGTGACCGTCCTCACCATGGGACCGGAACAAGCCACGGAATCTATCCGGAAGGCGCTGTCCATGGGACCGGACAAGGCGGTGCACATCTGTGACGATGCGCTCGCCGGTTCGTGTGCGCTGGCCACCTCGAAGGTGCTGGCGGCGGCCCTGCGGACGTTGTCGCCCGACCTGGTGCTGTGCGGGGCGGAGTCGACCGACGGTCGGGTCCAGGCCATGCCCCACATGCTCGCCGAGCGGCTCGGGATGGCGGCGCTGACCGGCGCCCGCAAGCTGGTGGTGGAGAACGGCACCGCCACCATCGAGCGCCAGACCGAGGACGGGTACGAGGTGGTGACCGCGTCCCTGCCCGCGGTGGTCAGCGTGTGGGACACCATCAACGAGCCGCGGTACCCCTCCTTCAAGGGGATCATGGCGGCGAAGAAGAAGCCGGTGACCGTGCTCAGCCTGGCCGACCTCGGTATCGAACCGAGTGAGGTGGGCGCCGCCGGCGCGACGAGCGCGGTGCTAGCGCACCAGCTGCGGCCGGCCCGTACCGCTGGTCAGAAGATCGTCGATGAGGGCGACGGCGGCGTGAAGCTGGTCGAGTTCCTCGCGTCTGAGAAGTTCGTGTAGGGGGCGGCGATGGCTCAGGTTCTGGTAGTTGTCGAACACGGCGGCGGGCAGGTCAAGAAGGTCACGCTGGAGATGCTGACCCTGGCGCGCCGCCTGGGAGAGCCGGCGGCGGTGGTCCTGGGCGGGCCGGGAGCCGCGGCCGAGTTGGTGGACACGCTCGCCACGTACGGTGCGACCACCGTCTACACCGCGGAGCACTCAGACCTGGAGGAGTACCTCGTCGCTCCCAAGGCGGCGGTGCTGGCTGAACTGGTCGGCCAGGTCCAGCCGGCGGCGGTGCTGATCGGGGCGACGCAGGAGGGTAAGGAGATCGCCGCCCGGTTGGCGGTGAAGCTGGACAACGGGCTGCTGTCCGACATCAGCGACCTGGCCGCGGACGGCACCGCCACGCAGGAGATCTTCGCCGGCTCCACGATCGTGACCTCCAAGGTCACCAAGGGGCTGCCGCTGGCCACGGTCCGGCCGAACTCGCTGACCCCCGAACCGGTGGAGTCGGCGGCGGCTCCGACCGTCACCGCCGTCGAGGTCACCGTGGACGACAGCGCCAAGCTGGCGAAGGTCACCGAGCGGGTGGTGGAGGCCAGGAGCGCGCGGCCGGAACTGACCGAGGCGTCGGTGGTGGTCTCCGGTGGCCGGGGAGTGGGCAGCGCGGAGAACTTTAAGCTGGTCGAGGAGCTGGCCGACCTGCTGGGCGGCGCGGTGGGTGCGTCCCGGGCGGCTACCGACTCCGGGTTCTATCCCCACCAGTACCAAGTCGGACAGACCGGTAAGACGGTGTCCCCGCAGCTGTACATCGCGTTGGGTATCTCCGGAGCGATTCAGCACCGGGCCGGTATGCAGACCTCCAAGACCATTGTGGCGGTCAACAAGGACGGTGAAGCCCCGATCTTCGACCTGGCGGACTTCGGAGTGGTGGGCGACCTGTTCAAGGTGGTGCCGCAGGCGATCGAGGAGCTGCGTAAGCGGAAGTGACCACAGGCGGCGCCGGGCCGGTCGGAAGCGCATCGCTTCCGGCCGGCCCGGTCCGTACCGCGCTGGGCCGCGGGCCGCACGGTGGATAGGCTGGCAGGGATGGCCTACCTCGATCACGCTGCAACCACCCCGATCCTGCCGGAGGCGTTGGAGGCGTACGTCGCCACCGCCCGGGAGCTTGGCAATGCCTCCTCCCTCCACGGAGCGGGGCGGTGGGCACGCCGGCAGGTGGAAGAGGCGCGGGAGCGAGTGGCGGCGGCGTTGGGCGCCCGCCCCTCCGAGGTGATCTTCACCGCCGGCGGCACCGAGAGCGACAACCTGGCGGTCAAGGGGTTGTTCTGGGCCCGGCGTGCCGCCGCGCCGCAGCGGAGCCGGATCGTCGCCAGCCAGATCGAACACCACGCGGTCCACGACGCGGTGCAGTGGCTGGCGGAGCACGAGGGCGCGGAGGTGACCTGGCTGCCGGTGGACCAGGTCGGCCGGATCCAGGTGGAGGCGCTGGCGGAGCTGTGCGCGGCCCACGGGGACGAAATCGCCGTGATCACCACCATGTGGGCCAACAATGAGGTCGGCACCATTCAGCCGATCGACGCGCTGGCTGAGCTCGCCGCCGCCCACGGCATCCCACTGCACACCGACGCCATCCAGGCGGTGGGGCAGCTGCCGGTCGACTTCGGGGCGGCCGGGGTGGCGGCCCTCTCGGTCACCGGCCACAAACTGGGCGGCCCCCACGGGGTGGGGGCGCTGCTGCTGCGCCGAGAGGTGGAGTGCACCCCGCTGCTGCACGGCGGGGGTCAGGAGCGGGACGTGCGCTCCGGCACCGTGGACGTGCCCGGGGTGGTGGCGTTCGCGGTGGCGGTCGAGCTCGCGGTCAAACGCCAGCAGGAACTCGCCGCGACCCTCACCGAACTGCGTGATCAGCTGGTGGCGCGGGTGCGCGCGGCGGTGCCGGACGCGGTCTACAACGGTGATCCGGAGCATCGGCTGCCCGGCAACGCCCACTTCTCGTTCCCAGGCTGTGAAGGGGACGCGTTGCTGCTGTTGCTGGACGCCGCCCAGGTGGCGTGCTCGACCGGCTCGGCCTGCTCCGCGGGGGTGGCGCAGCCTTCGCATGTGCTGCTGGCGATGGGGGCGGACGAAGCGGTGGCCCGCTCTTCGCTGCGGTTCACCCTCGGCCACACCTCCACCCCCGCCGACATCGACGCGTTGATCGAGGCGCTGCCGGCGGCGGTGGCCCGGGCCCGCCGGGCCGGGCTGCGCTGATCCCGCCCGACGACGGATACGCTCGGTACGTGAAGATTCTGGCTGCCATGTCCGGTGGGGTGGACTCGGCGGTCGCCGCGGCGCGCGCGGTCGACGCCGGCCACGACGTCACCGGTGTCCACCTGGCGCTGTCCCGCAACCCGCAGACGTACCGCACCGGCGCCCGGGGTTGCTGCACCCTCGAAGACTCCCGGGACGCCCGCCGGGCCGCCGACGTGATCGGCATCCCGTTCTACGTGTGGGACATGGCCGACCGGTTCCACGCCGATGTGGTGGACGACTTCGTCGCCGAGTACGCCGCGGGGCGGACCCCCAATCCCTGCCTACGCTGCAACGAAAAGATCAAGTTCGCGGCGGTGCTGGACCGGGCGGTGGCGCTGGGGTTCGACGCGGTGGTGACCGGCCACCACGCCCGACTGGACGAGGAGGGCCAGCTGCGCCGCAGCCCGGATCGGGCCAAGGACCAGTCGTACGTGTTGGCGGTGCTGACTCGGCAGCAGCTGGCCCGGGCGATGTTCCCGCTGGGGGACTCCACCAAGGCGCAGGTCCGCGAGGAGGCTGCCCGGCGGGGGCTGGCGGTGGCCGACAAGCCCGATTCGCACGACATCTGCTTCATCGCCGACGGGGACACCCGCCGGTTCCTCGCGGAGCGGCTGGGGAACGCCCCGGGGCCGATCGTGGACGCGGCCACCGGGGAGGTGCTGGGGGAGCACACCGGGGCGTACGCCTACACCATCGGGCAGCGGCGGGGATTGCGGCTGGGACGACCGGCCCCCGACGGCCGCCCCCGGTACGTCCTGTCGATCACCCCGGTCACCAACACCGTCACGGTCGGGCCGGCAGAAGCGTTGGAGATCACCACCGTACGGGGTGAGCGTCCGGTGTGGTTGGCGTCGGAGCCGCCGTCTGGGCCGGTGGAGTGTCAGGTGCAGCTGCGGGCGCACGGGGAACCGGTGCCGGCGGTGGTGACCCTGGACGGGGACACGTTCACCGCTGAGCTGCGCCGCCCGGTGCGTGGGGTGGCGCCGGGGCAGGCCGTGGTCGCCTACCGACCGGACCCCGACGGGGACGTGGTGCTGGGGTCAGCCACCATCACCGCCACGGAGTGACCACGCGCGCCCCGGGCGGGCGCACGCCACCTCGGCGGGGTGACCAGGCCGGCTCAGGCGGGCACGTTGGGTGGGAATCCTGCCCACGGCCGGCCACCGGGGTAGCGTAGGGGAGCGTGAGGGAGTTCCCGTGGCAAGTCGGGTCGGCGACCGGGATCGGTTCGCTGCCGGGCACCGACATCGTGGAAGCGGTCAAGCTGGTGTTCGGGGAACTGCCGGAGCTGCCGTTCCTTCCCGAGCTACCCGAGCGAGGACCGGGCGCGGACATGCTCGGCCGCAGCGCGGGGCTGCTGGTGGAGCTGCCGGTGGAGCTGTATGCGGCCCGCTGGCGGCTGGCGGCCCGCCCGGGGCGGGATGCGCGCCGGATCGCCGACCTGCGTGAGCGTGATCTGGATACCTTGACCGAGCAGGCCACCGGGTTTCAGGGGCTGCTGAAGATCCAGTCGGCGGGACCGTGGACCCTGGCCACCAACCTGGAGATGCGCTCCGGGGGGCCGATTCTGCGGGACGCGGGGGCGGTGCGGGATCTGACCGCCTCGCTGGCGGAGGGGCTACGGCAGCACCTGCAGGAGTTGGCCGCCCGGGTGCCGGGCGCCCAGTTGTTGCTGCAACTGGACGAGGCGTCGTTGCCGGCGGTGTTGGCCGGCCGGGTGCCCACCGAGAGCGGGTTCTCCACCTTGCCGGCGGTGCCGGAGCCGCTGGTGGTCGAGGCCCTGACGAAGGTGATCGAGACCGCGGGGGTACCGGTGGTGGTGCACTGCTGCGCCCCGGACCCGCCGGTGGGGTTGATCCACCAAGCCGGAGCCGCCGCGGTGGCGCTGGATCTGGACCTGGTCAACGACCTGGATCCGCTCGGGGAGGCGTTGGACGCCGGGCTGGGGCTGTTCGCGGGGGCGGTGCCTACCCGGGCCCCGGCCGCCCCGCGCGGGGACGCGGTCGCCGACCGGCTGCGCCGGCTGTGGCGACAGCTCGGGTTTGAGCCCGCGGCGCTGGCGGGGCAGGTGGTGGTCACCCAGGCCTGTGGGTTGGCCGGGGCCAGCCTGGACTACGCCCGGGCGGCGCTGACCGCGTGCCGGGAAGCGGCGCGGGCACTGGCCGCGGGTTGAGGGTGAGTGCCGCATGCTGGAGCTGGTACGGAACGTGGTGCTGATCGCCGCGACCGCCACCACCGGGCTGGGGATCGGAGCCCTCTACACGTTCGCCCACACGGTCATGCCCGGCCTCGCCCGGACCGACGACCGTACGCTGGTGCGCGCCTTCGTCGCCATGGATCGGGCGATCATGAATCCTTGGTTCCTCGGCTGCTTCGTGGGGGCACCGCTGCTCACGGCGCTGGCGGTGGCGCTGCACCTGCCCGCCGGGCAGCGGGCGGTCCTGCCGTGGACGGTGGTGGCGCTGCTGCTGCAGCTGGTGGTGGTAGTGATCACCGGGCGGGTGAACATACCGCTGAACCAGCAGCTGGCCGCGGACGCCGGTGGGGATCCCGCGGCGGCACGGGGTCGGTTCGAGGCCGCCTGGGTGCGCGGGAATCTGATCCGGACGGTGGCCGGGGTGCTCGCGTTCCTCTGCCTGATCTGCGCGCTGGTGTTCGCCTGACCTGTCCGCCGCGTGGCCTGATTCGGCACCGGTGACGGCCGGACCGCGAGCGTCGCACCGGTGGTTGTCGGGGCCGCTCGATAGCCTTCTCCTGTGACGGTACGCGAGGAGGATCCGGAGCGCGGTGAGCTGGCCGCGGTGGAGGCACGCCCGGTCACGGCCGGGGAGCGGGCGCAGGCGGGGGCGGAGCCGCCCCCGGAGGTGCGGGAGCGCCATCTGATGCTGGCGCAGGACATCGAGGAGCACCGCCACCGCTACTACGTCCTGGACGCGCCGATCATCTCCGATGCGGAGTTCGACGCGCTGATGCGCGAGCTGGAGGCGCTGGAGGAGCAGTATCCGGCTCTGCGCACCCCGGATTCCCCCACCCAGCGCGTGGGTGCGGCCCCCGCTGCCGGTTTCCCACCGGCGGAGCACATCGAGCCGATGCTGTCGCTGGACAACGCGTTCCACGAGGACGAGCTGGTGGCCTGGGTGCAGCGCGTGGAGCGGGAGGCCGGCGGCCCCGTGCGCTACCTGTGTGAGCCCAAGATCGACGGGCTGGCGATCAACCTTACTTATCGACGGGGGCGGCTGGCGCGGGCCGCCACCCGAGGGGATGGGCGCACCGGAGAGGACGTCACCCGGAACGTCCGCACCATCCCGGACATCCCGCACACGTTGACCGGTGACGGGGTGCCGGAGCTCCTGGAGGTGCGGGGCGAGATCTACATGCCGTTGGACGGGTTCACCGATCTGAACGCGCAGCTGGTCGCCCAGGGTAAAGCCCCGTTCGCCAACCCCCGCAACGCGGCTGCCGGCAGCGTCCGGCAGAAGAATCCCCGGGTCACCGCTGCCCGCCCGCTGCACGCGGTGGTGCACGGGCTCGGAGCCCGTAACGGCCTCACCCCGGCCTCCCAGTCGGAGGCGTACGAGTTGCTGCGGAGCTGGGGGCTGCCGACCAGCGACCGGTGGCGGGTGGTGGACGGACTGGCCGGGATTCAGGAGTACGTGGCGTACTACGCCGAGCATCGGTACGACCTCGAGCACGAGATCGACGGTGTAGTGATCAAGGTCGACCGGTGGGACATTCAGCGTCGGCTCGGCGCCACCAGCCGGGCTCCGCGTTGGGCGTTGGCGTACAAGTACCCCCCGGAAGAGGTCAACACCGTCCTGGAAGCGATCAATGTGAACGTCGGGCGGACGGGTCGGGTCACCCCGTACGCCCGGCTCACACCGGTGCGGATCGCCGGGTCCACCGTCACCTTCGCCACCTTGCACAACGCCCAGGAGGTGGCCCGCAAGGGGGTGAAGATCGGTGACACGGTGGTGGTGCGCAAAGCCGGGGACGTCATCCCGGAGATTCTCGGACCGGTGGTGGAGCTGCGCCCGCCGGACGCGCGCGACTTCGTGATGCCCACCCACTGCCCGGAGTGCGGGTCGCCGCTAGCCCCGGCCAAGGAGGGGGATGTGGACATCCGCTGCCCCAACCACCGTAGCTGCCCAGCGCAGCTGCGGGAGCGGGTGTTCCACCTGGCCGGGCGGGGGGCGCTGGACATCGAGGTGCTGGGTTACAAGGCGGCTATCGCCCTGCTGGAGTGTGGGGTGATCCAGGATGAGGGAGATCTGTTCGGGCTGACCGAAGAGTCGCTGCGCCGCTGCGATTTCTTCCTCAACAAGGACGGTTCTCTGGGCAGTAACGCCACCAAACTGCTGGCCAATCTCGAAGAGGCGAAGCAGCGGCCGCTGTGGCGGGTGCTGGTGGCGTTGTCGATTCGACACGTGGGGCCGACCGCGGCGCGGGCATTGGCCACCCGGTTCGGTTCGATGGACGCGATCGCTGCCGCCAGTGTGGAGGAATTGGCGGCGACCGACGGGGTGGGGCCGACCATCGCCGAGAGTGTGCGGGACTGGTTCGCGGTGGACTGGCACCGGGAGGTGGTCGCCAAGTGGCGGGCGGCCGGGGTGCGGATGGAGGAGGAGCGCACCGAGACCGGGCCTCGGACCTTGGAAGGGGTCACCGTGGTGGTGACCGGCACGCTGGCCAACTACTCCCGTGACCAGGCGGCGGCGGCGGTGACTGCTCGAGGTGGGAGGGTCACCAGCTCGGTATCGAAGAAGACTTCGTTTGTGGTGGTGGGCGACAACCCAGGCAGTAAATATGACAAAGCGCTCTCGCTCGGCGTGCCGGTGCTCGACGAGGCTGGGTTTGAGCGCCTGCTCGCGGGCGGGCCGGCGGCGGTCACACCGGGATCAGACTCGTAAATCGGATGATCAGTGCATGTTTCGCAGGAATAGCAACATGCCCTGATTAGACTCCTATACCGGAATAGCGCTGTACGCCCTACTCGTCATACTGTGGGGGACGGCCGCCGGCGGGAGGTGTGATGGAGCTGTGGAAGTACCTCTCCATCCCCTGGCACCGCCGCCTGCCGTTGGTGGCGTTGTTCAGCGCCCTGGTGATCGGCGCGGCCCTGGTCGCGGCGCGCGCGTTACCGCAGCTGGGCGAGGGCTCCCTACCGGCCGGGTTTTGGATGATGGCCGGGCTCGCCGCGCTGCTGGATCTGCGCCCGTTTACCGTGGCCGGCCGGCGGGACACCATGGTGGCGTTCCCGTCCGTCTGCCTGATCTTCGCGATCCTGCTGGCGTACGGTCTGGGCCCGGCCATCCTGGCGCAGACGGTCACGCTGCTGGCGGCGGCGCTGACGGTCCGGCTTGGTCCGTTCCGGGCGATCTGGCGACTCGGGCAGTACATCATCGCGTACGGCATGGCAGAGCTGGTCCTGGTGGCGGGCCACCTGCACCCGTTCCCGGTCGAGGACCGGTTGACCGTGACGAACATCGCGGTGGTGCTGGCGGCCGCCGCCGTCTGGTTCCTGTTCCAGTTCGTCACCAGCACCCTCGGGGTCTGGCTGCGGGATGGGGGGAGCCTGGGCACCTGGATGAACCGCACGCTCGCCTGGGAGTCCCTGGCCACCGGGGGGATGCTGCTCCTCAGCCCGGTGCTGGTGGCCGCCACCGCGCCGTTGCCGCTGCTGGTGCCGCTGGTGGTGCTGCCGCTGTACGCGGTGTTCCGACTGTGCCGGTTGCCGGAGGATGTGCGCACGCTGAGCGCCGTCGATCCCATCACCGGGCTGGCCAATCGCGGGGAGCTGTTGCGGGTGGCGGCGCGGCAGGTGGACAAGCACGCCGACCTCGCTGACCAGGGTGAGCCGGCCAGCCGGTTGGGGTTGATCCTGTTCGACCTGGACCGGTTCCAGTCGATCAACGGCGTGCTGGGCTACCAGCTCGGGGACCGACTGTTGCGGGAGGTGGGGCAGCGGCTGCGGGCAGCGGCCGGCCCCGAAGATCTGGTGGCGCGCGTGGGGGGAGATGAGTACGCGGTCCTGGCGCCCCACCTGACCGGCGCCGCCGATGCGCGCGCGGTGGCGGGTCGGATGCAGGCGGCGCTGGAGACACCGATCCGGCTGGACGAGCTGCCGCTGGACCTGTCGGCCTCGATCGGGGTCGCGGTCTTCCCCGAGCACGGCCAGGACATCGTCACCCTGCTGCGGCACGCGGACGCGGCGCTGCACGAGGCCAAGCGGCGCACCGCGACGGTGGCGGTGTACCGCCCCGAGATCGACCAGGACGCGCTGCGGCGGCTGTCCCTGCTCGCTGATTTGCGCGCCGCGCTGGACGCCCCGAACGGCGGCGGGCTCGGCCTCTACTACCAGCCGCAGGTGGCGCTGGACACCGGTGAGGTGGTCGGGTTGGAGGCCCTGCTGCGCTGGCATCACCCGGAGCGGGGCCCGATCAACCCGGCTGAGTTGATCGAGATAGCCGAGCAGACCGCGGTGATGCGGGTGCTGACGCTGCGGATCCTGAACGAGGTGGTGGAGCAGGTCGCCAAGTGGTACGCGGCCGGAGCCCGCCTCCGGGTGTCGGTCAATGTGAGCATCCGAGATCTGCGCACCGGTGAGGTGGCGGAGCAACTGATCCGACACCTGCGCCGGCACGGCCTGCCCGTCGAGGCGGTCCAACTGGAGATCACCGAGGGGGCGCTGATGGCCGACCCTCGGCGGGTGATGGCCACGCTGGCGGCGCTGGAGCGGCTACGAGTGGCGGTCTCACTGGATGACTTCGGCACCGGTTACTCCTCGCTGCAGCATCTGCGCCGGTTGCCGCTGTCGGAGGTGAAGATCGACCGGTCGTTTGTGACGGGGATGACGGAGGACCCCGACGACGCCGCCATCGTCGGCATGATGGTGGAGCTCGGCCGGGCGATCGGGCTGCGGGTGGTGGCCGAGGGAGTGGAGGACGAGCCGACCTGGCGGCGGCTGGCTGCCCTCGGCTGTCACGTCGGCCAGGGATGGTTCTTCGCCCGGCCGATGCCGCCGGAACAGGTGTTGCCGTGGCTCACGCGGTTCCCACCTCGACCCGCCCCCGGGTTTCGGACCCGATCGGCCGCCGGGGCCGTATCGCTACCCGAACGGGGGCCTGGGGGGTGACCGGGTGGCGGCGACTCACCGCCGGCGGCTCGGGTAGGTGAGTCGGGGGCGTAGACTCCGCGAGTCGGTGCTGTGAGCAGTGTGGGGAGTGACGATGGCTACCATCTTCCGGGACGAGGTGGCGCATCTGGCGCGACTGGCCCGGTTGGCCGTGACCGAGCAGGAGCTGGAGACCTTCGCCGAGCAGCTGGACGTGATCCTGCAGGCGGTGGCTCGGGTGAGGGAGGTCGCCGCTGCTGACATCCCGCCCACGTCGCACGCGGTTCCGCTGACCAACGTGCTGCGTCCGGACGAGGTGGTGCCGGGCTTGTCCGCGGACGAGGCGCTGGCGGCGGCCCCTGACCAGGCAGAGCAGCGGTTCCGGGTGCCCCGGATCCTGGACGAGGAGGCGTGAGGTGACGGTGAGCGGCGACGCCACGGACCTGACTACGAAGACCGCGACCGAGCTGGCCCGGCTGATCGCCGCCGGTGAGGTGTCGGCGGTGGAGGTGACCCGGGCGCATCTGGACCGGATCGCGGCCACAGACGAGCGGGTGCACGCCTTCCTGCATGTGGACACCGACGGGGCGCTGGCGGCCGCGGAGCAGGTGGACGCGGCCCGCGCCGCCGGTCAGCCCCTGGGGCCACTCGCCGGGGTACCGGTGGCGGTCAAGGACATCCTCACCACCAAGGGGATGCCCACGACGTGCGGGTCGAAGATCCTGGAGGGCTGGCACCCGCCGTACGACGCCACCATCGTCACCCGGATGCGCGAGGCCGGGATGGTGATTCTCGGGAAGACCAACCTGGACGAATTCGCCATGGGGTCGTCCACCGAGTACTCCGCCTACGGGCCGACCCGTAACCCGTGGGACCTGGAGCGGATCCCCGGTGGCTCCGGTGGCGGCTCGGCGGCTGCGGTCGCCGCCTACCAGGCGCCGGTGGCGATCGGGACCGACACCGGTGGCTCGATCCGGCAGCCGGCCGCGGTCACCGGGACGGTCGGGGCCAAGCCGACCTACGGGGGCACCTCCCGGTACGGGCTGGTGGCCTTCTCCTCCTCACTGGACACCCCCGGTCCGTGTGCCCGGACCGTGGCCGACGCGGCGGCGCTGCACGCGGTGATCGGCGGGCATGACCCGCGGGACTCGACCTCCATCCCGCAGCCGATGCCGGACGTGGTCGCGGCCGCGGCCGAGGGGGCGGCGGGGGACCTCACCGGGGTCCGGGTCGGCCTGGTGCAGCAGTTCACCGGGGAGGGAGCCGAGCCCGGGGTCGTCGCCGCGTTCCAGCAGGCGGTGGCGACGATCGGCAAGCTGGGGGCCGAGGTGGTGGAGGTCTCCTGCCCGCACTTCGAGTACGCCCTGCCGGCGTACTACCTGATCGCTCCCAGTGAGTGCTCTTCCAACCTGGCCCGGTTCGACGGGGTCCGGTTCGGACTCCGGGTGGGCGACGACGGGGAGCGCAGCCTGGAAGAGGTGATGGCGCTGACCCGGGAGGCCGGGTTCGGCCCCGAGGTGAAGCGGCGCATCATCCTCGGCACGTACGCGCTGTCGTCGGGGTACTACGAGGCCTACTACGGGCAGGCGCAGAAGGTCCGCACCCTGATCGCTCGCGACTTCGACGCCGCGTTCCAGCAGGCGGACGTGTTGATCTCCCCGACTACCCCATTTGTGGCGTTCCCGTTCGGGGCCCGGACCGACGACCCGTACCAGATGTATCTGGCGGACCTGTTCACCATCCCCACCAACCTGTACGGGGGGCCGGCCATCTCCGTGCCGTGTGGGCTGTCCGAAGGGTTGCCGGTGGGGCTGCAGGTGATGGCGCCGGCCATGGCCGATGACCGGATGTACCGGGTGGCCGCCGCGATCGAGACCGCCCTGGGCACCCTCACGCCACCCGCGCTCTAGCCACGCTGGTAGGTCCGCGGGGCAAAAATCCCCGCATTTGACCATGGCGATGGGTGAGCCGGCGCCCGCATGCTGTCTCGGTGGAGCGAGGGCAGCAAAGGGTCCGGGCGGTAGCGGTGTCGACCGCGCTGACGCTGGCACTGGTCATGGGATGGTCGGCCGGGGCCGGGAGCGCACATCCGAGCGGGTTCGGGGCCGCGGCTCCGGGCCCCGGCGCGACCGATTCCCAGGTGGGGACACAGGCGGAGCTGGGGTGGCGGTCGCAGTTCTTCGGACCGGGACTGGACACCGGCGACAGCGCCACCGGTAGCGGCGGCGCGACCGCCCTCGCGGTCTGGGACGACGGCGACGGCCCCGCCTTGTACGCCGGTGGATGGTTCATCACCGCCGGTCCCCACGAGGCGAACCGGATCGCCCGCTGGGACGGCGAACAGTGGTCGCCGCTGGTCGGACCGGACGGCACCGGGATCACCATGGCCGGTAGCGGCAACGCCAACGTCCACGCGCTGGCGGTCTATGACGGTGCGTTGATCGTGGGCGGGTACTTCGACCGCGCCGGTGGGGTGCCGGTGCACAACGTCGCGCGCTGGGATGGCCGGAGCTGGCAGCCCATGGGCGCGGGGCTCTCCGGCGGGATCGGGGTGGAAACCCTGGCGGTGATCAATGGCGAGCTGTACGCCGGGGGCAGCTTCCGCACCAGCGGGGACACGGTGGTGGAGCGGGTGGCCCGCTGGGACGGGGAATCCTGGCAGCCGGTCGGGGGCGGCATGGGCAGCGGATACGTGTACGCCCTCGCGGAGTATGACGGCGCGCTGATCGCCGGCGGCAGCTTCACCGATGCGGACGGCCAACCCATCCGGCGGATCGCGCGGTTCGATGGTGACGGTTGGCAGCCGTTGGGCGAGGAACTGGACAACACCGTCCGGGCCCTGATCGTCTACGACGGACAACTGATCGCCGGTGGGGTCTTCGACCGGGCAGGCGGAGCGACGGTCAATCGGATCGCCCGGTTCGACGGGCAGCGGTGGCAGCCGCTGGGCAGCGGTATGAGCGGGGGCCAGGGGCCGACCGTGTACGCGTTGACCACGTACCGCGGTGACCTGATCGCGGCCGGTGCGTTCCAGGAGGCCGGCGGGGCCACGGTGAACTACATCGCCCGCTGGGACGGTACGGAGTGGTCGCCGTTGGCCGGGCCGGACGGCGTCGGCACCGACAACGGGGTGAGCGCGCTTACGGTCTACCAGGACACTCTCATCGCCGGCAGCAGCGCGTTCCGGCGGGCCGGTGGGGTGGTCGTGAACTACCTCGCGGCCTGGGACGGCACCGGCTGGTCCGCGCTGCCCGGTCTCGCCACCGGACTCTCCCACGCCGCCTCCGGGTTCGGCAGCGTCGCGGCCGCGGTGGTCTGGGACGGCGCGTTGATCGTCGCGGGGGAGTTCGTCTACGCCGGCGGACAGGTGGTGAACCGGGTCGCGCGCTGGGACGGGGCTACCTGGCAGCCGTTACGCGGCAGCTTCGGCACGGGGGTCTCCGGGTCGGTCTCCGCCCTGGCGGTGTATCAAGGGGACCTGATCGTGGCCGGCCGGTTCGAGGGCGCCGGTGGTCTGACCGTCAACGGGATCGCCCGCTGGGACGGGCGAGAATGGTGGCCCCTGTCGGGGCCGGCCGGCGCCGGGCTCGACAGCAGCGTCACCACCCTGGCGGTCTACGACGGAGACTTGATCGTCGGCGGGCATTTCCAGCACGCGGGTGGGGTGCCCGCCCCGTACCTGGCCCGCTGGGACGGTACCCGCTGGTCAGCGTTTGACGCGTCGCCAAACCAACTGGTCTCGGCCCTGGCAGTGTACGACGGCGACTTGATCGTGGCGGGCTCCTTCACGCAGCTCGGCGATACTCCGGTGAACCGGATCGCCCGCTGGGACGGCGGCCAGGTCCATCCGCTCGCGGAGGGCGTCGACCGGAGCGTCTTGGCGCTGACGGTCCACGAGGACGCGCTGTACGTCGGGGGGACTTTCACTCAGGCGGGTGGGGCGGCCGCGCATCGGATCGCCCGCTGGGACGGTGTGACCTGGTCGGCGTTGTCCACCCCGGAGGGCGCCGGAGTGGACCGGGACGTGACCGCGCTGGCCAGCTTCCGTGGGGAGCTGTACCTGGGTGGGCGGTTCACCCAGGCCGGGGGTGCGGCGGCCCAGAGCATCGCCCGCTGGGATGGTGCGGCGTTCCAGCCGCTGACCGGCGGTGGCGTCGGTGGGGTAGTTACACCGGTCGTGGCCGCGTTGACTCCGTACGACCCGGACGGACCGGGACCGCTACCGGAACAGCTGGCGGTCGGCGGCACCTTCCACACCACCGGTGGGATGGCCAACTGGGGTCTGGCCATGTACGGGCCCACCGATCCGGTGGCGCACCTGACCGCCAGCCCGGCCTCGGTCGACTTTGGCGCGACCCCGACCGGGGAGGCCGCCGAGCCCGTCCCGGTCACGCTGACCAGCAGCGGCACCCTGCCGGTACAGGTGGCGGAGCTGCCGGCGCCGGCGGCCCCGTTCACCGAGGTGGAGCGGGACTGCCCGGAGCCGCCGTTCACGTTGGCGCCCACCACGTCCTGCACGGTGTGGTACGGGTTCGCCCCGACCGACGCGGGGGAGCAGGCCGCGACGGTGCGGATCGGTACCGATGCTGGCGTCGTCACCGTGACGCTGGCCGGGGTCGGACTGGCCGCGCCTCCGGTGATCAGCGTGGTGCCGGATCAGGTGGCCGCCGAACTGGTGGGTGGGGATACCGGCACGGTCGAGGTGCAGGTGCGTAACTCGGGCCAGTCTGACCTGGACTGGTGGTTCGTGGATGACACCACGTCGGTCGCGGTCAGCGCGGGGACCGCGGCGGCGGCGCGGACCTTGACCCATTCGGCGTCGATGGAGGTGTTGCCGGACCACGCGGTCTCCTGCACCCGCAGCACCGGTGACACCCGGCCCAGCCAGTTCCTGCGTACGTTCCGGCTGACGGAGTTCGGGATCGAGGAGGACTTCCTGGTCACCGGGGTGACCTTCGGGGTGCAGGCGGCGGCGTCCGAGGTCCCGTTGACGGTGAATCTGTACACCCTGGACGGGGAACTGCGCTACGACAATCTCCGGCAACTGGCCACCACGGAGGTCACGGTCAGTTGGCAGGCCGGCGGCCTGGTGGAGGTGCCGGTGCGAGCCTGGGTGCCGGCCGGGGCCGAGCTGGTGGTGGAGGTGGCGGCACCGGAGCTGGCGGACCGGGGGTTCTTCTTCCCGGGAGCCAACCACCACGGCCAGACCGCGCCGTCGTACTTCGCCTCCAGCGCCTGTGGCCACCTCGAGCCGGTGGACCTGGCCGCACTCGGCTTCCCGCAGGTGCACCTGGTGATGGCGGTGACCGGGCAGGACCGGCAGGGGTGCGCGCGTCCAGATTGGCTGTCGGTTTCTCCCAGTGCGGGTGTTACGGCGCCGGGGGCGAGTAGTGAGGTCACGGTGACCTTTGATGCCTCCGGGTTGGCGCCGGGTGAGTACGAGGCGCTGCTGTGTGTGGAGAGCAATGATCCAGTTTCGCCGGTGGTGGAGGTG
>Ga0079224_100001545_pt1 | contig 26685 bp, 21 predicted proteins | sample Stecom2015_FD_80414 | JGI IMG/M metagenome (GOLD analysis project Ga0079224, IMG submission 80414) | Agricultural soil microbial communities from Utah to study Nitrogen management - Steer compost 2015 | ecosystem: Environmental > Terrestrial > Soil > Agricultural land | place: USA: Utah... | reverse complement strand
GAAACGTGAACAAGACCAGCAAGACCTGGAACGATGTCTACGAAAGCACCGTACTCTTTAATAGTAACAACTGTACCTTTATAGATCGCGCCAATTTTTGGACCGTTAAGTTGCATATCTGCAAGAGCGATAACTTCATCAATCTTGTTTGTATCAACACCAAGAACCTTAACTGTTCCGTCTTCAGCAACATCCATAGTAACAGAGTAGTTTTCTTGAAGAGCTTTAATGTTTTTACCACCAGGTCCAATAAGAGCACCGATTTTATCTGGAGCAATCTTGAAGGACTTAATTTGTGGAACACCAGCTTTGAAAGTTGGTCTATGAGTTGAGATCGTTTTGGCCATTTCTCCAAGAATATGAAGACGAGCATCTTTTGCTTGAGCAAGAGCTTTGCGGAAAATCTCCTCAGAGATACCAGCAATTTTCATATCCATCTGAATAGCAGTGATACCATTAGCTGTTCCAGCAAGTTTAAAATCCATATCACCTAGGTGATCTTCATCACCAAGGATGTCAGTTAGGATTTTATAGTTATCCCCTTCCTTTACTAGACCCATAGCAATTCCTGCTACAGGACCTCTAAGAGGAACACCGGCATCCATAAGGGCCATTGAACCTGAACAGACTGATCCCATAGAAGAAGAACCATTTGACTCTAAAACTTCACAGGCAACACGCACTGTGTAAGGAAATTCTTCTTGTGAAGGCATCGCTTTTTTAAGAGCGCGTTCAGCAAGGTTTCCGTGACCAATTTCACGGCGACCTACACCGCGGTAACCACGGGCTTCACCTACAGAGAACGGAGGCATAGCATAGTGAAGATAGAACTTATCGTAGGCCACTCCAAAAATGGAGTCACTCATTTGCTCACCTTCTTTACCACCGATCGTAACAGCTGCCATGACCTGTGTTTCACCACGAGTAAAGAGCGCTGAACCGTGAACAGAATTTAGTACAGAAGTCTCTGTTTCGATTTGACGAACTTTAGTTACTGGACGACCAGCAATTCTCTTTTCATCATTTAGAATATCAGCACGCATAAGCTTATAAAGAATTTCATCTGTAACTTTAGCCGCTTCTTTTCCAAACTCTGAATCTTCAGTCAATCCGTAACGAGCTGGATCAGCTTTAAGGGCTTCTTTAATTTTCTTTCTCAGTTCATTTGTAGCATTTGAACGAGCTTGCTTAATATCTTCAGAAAGAACTGCTCTTGCATCTTTAGAGAAGTCTTCAAGACCTTTAGTCATAAGAGTTTCATTTGGAGTTGCAGGAGAGAATTCTCTTTTCTTCTGCCCAACTTCTTTAACCATAGTATCAAGAAGCTTACAGAATTCTTTGATGTTGTTGTGAGTGAAGACGATTGCTTCAAGCATATCTTCTTCAGAAACTTCGTTAGACTCTCCCTCTACCATCAGTACTGCTTCATGAGAACCAGCAACAAGAAGTGAAAGATCACTTGCTGCCCACTCTTCACGAGTCGGGTTAAGAACAAGCTTTCCGTCAACTTTACCAACTTTAGCGTAACCCATTGGACCATTGAAAGGGATATCAGAGATAGCAAGAGCTGCAGCAGTTCCTAGACCCGCTAGTACTTCTGGATCGCCGTTACCAAGTGACATTACTTGAGCAGTAATGATTGTCTCATACATGAAACCTTCAGGGAAAAGCGGACGAAGAGGACGGTCAATCAAACGCATAATTAAAATTTCAGCGTTAGAAGGACGACCTTCTCTCTTTAGGAAGCCACCAAGAAATTTTCCAGCAGCATAAAACTTTTCTTTATAATCAACAAGAAGTGGAAAGAAGTCTTGTCCATCGTTTACTTCTTTCGCACAACAGATCGTGACTAAAACTTGTGTACCTTCGCAAGATGCAAGAACTGATGAGTCTGCTTGTTTAGCTAGACGGCCAGTTTCCATGACGATTTCTTTACCGCCATAATTCATCTTGAATTCTTTTTTGTTATTTAACATAGATTCTCCTATAAATAACTTTTGTGATGAAAATTCATCACGTGTATTTTAAATGTCTATTTTTTGGGGATTTTTTTTGAGGAAGTTTGAGAGATAAAGAGAAAACAAAACCTTAAGCTTAACTTTCTTTTTATCTCCAAAAAACACAACCTTCTAAAAAAATTCCAAAAGTAAAAAAAAGGGGCCCTAAAAAGGCCCCTACTTATTATTACTTACGTAGACCAAGCTCTGCAATTAATTTCGTATAACGAGCAGCATCTTTTTTAGTAAGATACTTAAGAAGCGAACGACGCTGACCAATAAGTTTCATAAGACCTCTCATTGAAGAGTGATCTTTCTTATTGTCGCTAAGGTGCGCCGAAAGATTTTTAATTCTTTCTGTAAGAATAGCAATCTGAACTTCTGTTGAACCCGTGTTCTTCTCAGAACCACCGAACTTTTGAACAAGCTCTGCTGTTTTTTCACTTGTAATCATTTTTATCTCCTATGCCCAAGCAACAATCTTTCATTGAAACCTAGTGCAAGTATAGAATGGACGGGCCCTATTGCCTCCATTCGTTAGTTAATTGACTTCATGCAGTTTTATCCAAGAAATTCAGACATGTAAATCTTTAATTGAGAGAGGAGTCGTTCTTCAATCTGACGTATTCTCTCTCGGCTCACACCATACTCATTGGCAATGGATTGCAGGCTGTCAGGGATCTCGCTAAGTAGTCGTTTTTCAAAGATTTCCCTATCCCGAGGTTTAAGCTGCTGCATAAAGTCACCAAGCTTATCCTTCAGAATTTCAAGGTTTTGAAGCTCCCCTAACTGGTCATCAAGATTAAGGGAGTCATCGGCAATAAAGTCTCCTAGAGTCTGACCTGAACCTTCTTCAATTGGGCGATCAAAACTAATCTCTTGGCCCGATGCGCTCAGCCTCTGATCCATTTCAATCACAGCTTTTTCCGAAACACCGAGATTTTCAGACAGAAGCTTTACATCAGGTGTAATCCCCATACTCATGAGCTTCTGCTTTTCTTTCATAAGATTATAGAAAAGCTTCTTTTGTTCTTGAGTGGTACCGATTTTAATAAGTCGAAAATTATCAAGGATGAACTTTAGAATATAAGAGCGAATCCACCAGCTAGCATAATAAGAAAGTTTGGCCCCTTTCGTAGGATCATACTTAGAGACGGCCTTCATTAAACCAATATTTCCTTCCTGAATAAGGTCCATGACATTCTTGTATGCTGAACGATATTCCAAAGCAATTTTTACAACTAACCTCAGGTTCGCCACAACGAGCTTCTTAGCAACTTCGATATCCCCAGTTTCAAATAATTCTTGAGTCAGGGCCTTTTCTTCCTCAATGCTTAGAAGTTTATAGCGAGCAATCTCTTTAAGGTAAACAGTGAGTGGATCTTGTACTTTAACTGAGGTATCAGGTCGAATGGCAGGCAAGGAAGTCTGAACTTCAGAAATATCGATGACCTCGTCTTTAGACTTAGGTATGGCCGCTTTCTTGTCCGAAATTATTTCAATATCCACAACGGGATTTTTATTTTTTGTCATGAAAACAATGTGGGGATGGTCTGCTTTTTTGTCAAGTAAAGGACAAAATTAAAGTTTGAGTTTTCCGCTATCACTAACAATATCCGCTCTATACTTGAGATAACTGAGAGCAAAAATTCCGTAATGGAAGGTAACTGGAATTTTTATCATTTTATCCTCATAACCTGTCTCAAACCATGACACGGGTGCTTTAGAAACTTGCATAAGAAGTTCATCGGCAAGAATTCTGAATAAATCATCATTCCAAATTTTTTGTTGATAATGCGCTTCTTTATCTTTGAACAGTGTTTGCAGGGTTACTTGGATATGCTGTTGAAGTTTTTTCTGTCCATCATAGTTTGCCTCTTTAAGAGATTGACTCCACTCTTTTCTAAGCCATAAAAGATAGTTTTTTGAGAGTTTAATATCAAACTTCATTTTGAATTTATCCATCTCCCCTAACATTCGATCCATCTCTCCCAGAGTGATAAAAAGATCTAAGGTATAACCTTCTGTCACAAGAGAGACATAATCAGATTTCGGTTTAACACTTATCTTCATCGATTCTTCAAACAGAAGATCTTTCGAAAACGAGGCAAGTACATCCTTTGACCATTTGGTCCAACGTTCATCAATGCTACTTTTTGCGAGGAAGGGAAGCTCTTTATAGTCATTAAGGCCAAAAAAAGGATCAGGAATCCCACTCATAAAAGATATCATCAAATTCTGTCTGAAAACGACTGACTCTAAACTTTGTTCTTTAATCCATTCTTTAACTTGTGAAATTGAATCGTTCTTATAATCGAGATATCTAAAATGTTGGCAATACATTTTCTCTAGGTCACTTGAGAGCCCTGATGAGCCCACTGATAGAGGAAATTTCTTCACAAAAGTTTCTGTATCAACTTTGCGACAAATGAGTTCTTCACAATTTACTTGAAGCCCGTCCGGATTCTCAATCAAACTTACTTTTGCTGTTTCTTCGTTTAAATGAGGTTTCTTCTTGTTTATATTTTCAAATATAAAACTCATGATGAACCGATTTTTTAGATAGGGGGCCATCATTCGATAGTCACTAATGTCTCCTCCCCAGGAGCAGAAGTCTCTAAAGAGTTCAATGGAGTACTCAAATTCATTTGTTCGAGAAGCAGGCCCACCTGTTGAGTTTTTGAAAACTTCACTCGTATAGGGTGAACTTTCGATACGGGGAATAAGTTCAGTCTGAGGATTTTTATAATAATGATTTAAAGAAGCCTTTACTGTTTTAAGTGAGAAAAGTGTGAGATTTTTTGAACAGTAATTAGTCACAAGATTATCAACAAGATAGCTGTAGCTAGATTCATCAACAGAGAGCTCTCTGGCGTACGTCCCCACGGCCTTGATCGCAGTATCTAACCCAATATACTGTAAGGTTGAAGCCACACTTCTAATGGCCTGACTCTCTCTCCAAGAATCCCCATAGCTTATAGGTCCATAGTAACTACAAGAACCGTTAAGGTATTCACCTTGCTGATAGCGGTGGTGATAAAACTTCACTTTACGGGCCTCATCCCCTTTTTGAAGTTTAAACGAAGGAAAGATATGGCGAAGTGGATCTTGTTGATACTCAAGCTCCGCTTCTCCACGCAGAATTCCCTCTACAGGCACCAGGGCCCATACAGAGAAAGACTGAATAAGAAAGAGAAAGAGAAATACCTTTTTTATCAACTATCCTTTGAAAATTCTTTTTAAACTTATCGGATAATATTTCGATAGGTTTATTGTGAAATACATAATTTTAGGGCTCTTGCTCTTTTCTCAACTGGTTCTTGCTCACGTCGAGGAGACCGACCATTATATGCGCAGGGGTAGCTACCAGCTATCTCCTGAACTATTTGGAATGGAAGAACTCGAGCAGGCACTCTTCACAAAAATAGGTAGAGAAAGTAAAGATCTAAAAAAGGCCAAGTACTTTCTGCTCAATGGTAAGACCAAAGAGGCACAACTTCATTTATCAAAACTTGCTTACTCCAATACAAAACTCAAACCAATAATCTACCGTTATCTCGCCGTATTGAGTTTTATTCAGGGAAAATATGAGAAGTCTCAAATCTATCTTTCTCTTCCTGAACTCAATAAATTTCCCGAATTTGCTAAAATTTGTACTCTCCAAGTGCTCAATCAAATCATTCTAAATAAGGTTCAAAATCTTGAAAAAAATTGGGATAAATGCCAAATCGGAAACGCTCAAAGTTTCCGGAGGCTAAACCTTACTTGGCTTGATACTTTAGTTAAAATAAAAGTGGATCATAGCGAAGGGATTACCCAAGTTCCTTTTAGAAAAGTGCGACTGGATGCTCTTTCTATGAATGATCTCAAAATTCTTTTGAAGCTCTCAATCTATCTAAACCAGGACTCACTTCTCCTTCCAGAAGTTAATCGCTTGAAGACAGAAGATTTCAAAGATCAAGAGTTAAGAGAAATTCTAGGCCACATGTATTTTCGAAACGGGCAATTTGTAAATGCCTACCGTTTTATTGAAGACCTCAAAACTCCCAATGCAGAAACCATTAAAGGTAACTTATATGTTCTTCAAGGTAAGTATGAAATAGCTTACGCTCAGTTTAGACTGGCACTTGAGATGAAGCAGAATTCCGAGAATGCCCTCGAGAGATTACTGCCCCTTTCTTGGATTCTAGGTGACTGGCAGAATGGAAGTATTTATACCGAAAACCTTTATGCTGATCAAAAACATATACCTCATAAACTTACCCTACTTACATCATTTATGATTCAGCGAGGAGAATTTGAGAAAGCAGAAAAACTTCTTTATTACATCTCGCAACAAACAGGCCGTGGCACTCACCTAGATGTTACTCAACTCCATTCATTCACAAAACTTATGAGAAGTAAGGTTGATGAACTAACAAAACAAGCAGATATGAGTTGTCAGCAATACGATGTGGTTAATTGCTGGATTCTCTTTCAAACAACACATTGGCAGGATTTTCCATTTGTTGTGAGAAGACAGGGAGAAGTTGAACATACAGAAAAGTGGAAGGAACTTACAAGTTCTTCTATAAACACTCCTCTTAAGGAAGCTGTTTATGTTAATCAACTTGATATTGAGGAACTTGACGATCAACTTGTTGAGCTAATCCCAAAGAAGGGGTTACCCTAAGGTAACCCCAATTTAAAAAAGACTAGTTAATACGACCTCTCGCCTGGAAATGAATTCCAATTTTGTCGCTTCCACAAGATGCCTCGGCATTTTCCGAATTAACAAAAATAGCTGCGCGGCCATGGAGATACTTATAGCTATTGAATTCAAGGATTGAATCAAGAGCATTCTTACCTTCAGCGCAATCTGTAGTACCATTAACAGAGTATGCTTTAGAATCTACAAGTCCAATTGTCCAAGCAGCATTATCAGCAAACATCATGGCACTATAACGGCACTCTTGCCCATTCTCAGTGAAGGTGGCCTTGATAAGAACATTATCTAGGCTAAAATCAGTTGTGAGACGACCGAATTGAACGTTAAAAAGAGCAAGTTCGTTCGGAACTTGGCGGGCCTCAACGTTTCCATCTTCACATACATAAGTTGTAAACTCAGCAAGCCAGCGTTCATCATTTAAAACAAGGTCAGAATCCTGAGCAAATGCTGATGTAATAGTTAAAGCTAAAAAGGCCCCGAAAATCATTTTTTTCATATAAAATACCTCCATAAGAATAAATAGAGAAAGTTTGTATCGAGAAACCTTTGTTTGGTCAAGCATACAGGTGTCACACTTGCTCAACTTTTTTTTACTCTGTGCGCTAATTACTTCTGAGGTCATGTGATGATAAATCTATGAGAATGAAAAAGCTCCTTATACTGCATGGACTCAATAACAAAGTTGAAGCTCTTCATGAGCTGGGTAAGAGCTTTGCTGGTGAGTTTGATGTTATCTACATGAAACTCCCCCACCATTCTGAAGGTCCTCTCAGCTTTAATATCAAGACCACTCTTAAAAACTTTAGAAATGAATTAAGTGATGTGCTGATAGATGACCCCTATATTATTTCTTATTCTCTTGGATGTACTTATCTTCAATACTTTTTTGAAAAAGGTCTTATTGATTTTACCTTGGAGAAAGTGATCTACCTTTCACCTGCTCTTAAAACCAAGTTCAATCTCGCCCGGCTGAGATTCTTACCAACATATTTCCCCTTGCCAAGTTTCTCTCCGAAAGAATTCAGACTAAGGAGTTTTTGTTACTGGGGACAATATAGGATGCTTTTTGAATTAACAAAGAAGCTCGAACTCAACCACTATCCCAAGACCTTTGCTGATCCCGAAGATGAACTTATAAGACTAGAAGGAATTAAATATCGACCTCTCAACAGAGAGTATCTTAGCTATGGAGAACACCACTTGAGTTTTCATCCGAGGTACTTCAAAAACAATGAGTGGGAAGAGTTGATTAGAGAAATTAAAGTTAGGTTTCAAGAAGAAACCTAACTATCAAGAGTTTTAAATTCCTTACCATTAAAATTAAAAATCACTTCTTTGTCTTCATACTTAGTAGCCAGATTCACTGGACGTTTCCAAATAGCATGAAGATTTCTTAGAGTTGCATCTACGTATTGAGCATCAAGATCCACTCCATAGTGAATATGCTCAAGGAGAAGTTCTTTTCTATTACCAAAATTTCCATCGGTAACTTCAATGATGGGCTGACCGAAATTAGTTAACTGAGAAAGTAGTTTTTGCTTAATGGCTGCAAAGTCTTTTGAGTCGATCTCAAAACGACTTGTTCTCGGATTATACTTGTAGGTAAATAACTGCTGACGTTCGCAAAACTCAGGAGTGAGGAACTCATCAATGAAAGATATATCGTTATGAGTTTTTCTAACCTCAAAGATTTTACTACGGCCTAAGCCCAGTTTTTTATTCCAATGAAGTTTCTCTTCCATATCCGTACAGTCATTATACTCTTTACCAAACATTCCTCTGTCCCAGCGGAACTCAATGTCACGCATGAGCTCAATACCAATTTTATAAGGATTAATTTGTTGGCGAGACATGTACATGACACCTGCATGCTTATCAGCAAACTCAATGATCTCAGAAGCATCTAATGCCTTCTCAGTCATGATACGTGAGTGCCAGTAACTGGCCCATCCCTCATTCATAATTTTTGTGAGACGTTGAGGTAAAAAATAGTAAGCTTCCTCACGAAGAATACCAATAATATCGGCCTGCCATTCTTCGATGGGAGCGTAGCTGATCAAATAGCCAAGAATATCTCTAGTTCTCATTTTCTTATTTTCGGCTGTTATATCACCTGAAGATTCATCTGAACTTTCTGATAAGTCACGATTAGAGCGCTCTTTAGTGCGCATGAAAGATTTAAGAGCGGCAGACCTATCATCGATCAGATACTCTCCATCAGCATCTTCTGCAATTTGCTTCTCACTGAGTTCTCTTCTTCCTCTTTTTACTTCAGGAGTTTCAAAGAGCTCATTTATATCGAGGAGATTTTCCAATGAGAGAACTTTATCAATGAAAGTTTCAACATTGTCCTGCCCATACTTTTCCATATACCGACGGATTTTTGTTCCGTGATTTGCCATCACATCCATCATTTTTCTGTTGGTATTAGAAAACCAGGCATTATTTTTGAAGAAATCATTGTGCCCATATACGTGGGCCATAACTAGTTTTTGATCCACCCAATTATTTGCGGCCAAAAGATAAGCGTAACAAGGATCAGTGTTGATCACCATCTCATAAATTTTTTGGAGACCGTAGGTGTAGCCTTTAGAGAGCTGATCATAATCCATCCCGAACTTCCAATGAGGATAGCGAGAAGGAAAACCTCCTTGAGCGGCTAAAATATTGATCGTGTCATAGTCACATACTTCAAACACCTGAGGAAAAAAATCAAGGCCCGCCTCAATGGCATACCCTTCAATTTCGTTCTTTAAATTGAGAAGTTCCCCAGTGATTGGTTTAGTACGATTCATTCTTACTTACCTTTTCCTAGAAACTCTTTAATCGAATCAAGAATTCCATCTTTATTTTTGATCTTACTAAGGATCAATTTCTCATCATCTTCGCCGTATTTAGCAGAAAGATCTTTATAAAACTGACCAGAGCCATAACGGCTCTCAACCTGGCCGTAGCAGAACACGTTTGAAACTGGAAAAATAAAATTATCCAGAAGGTCTAAACAAATTTTTGTATCTTCTGCCGACCAGTTATCACCATCTGAGAAATGAAAAGGATAAATATTCCACTCATTAGGATTATAGTCTTTTTCAATGATCTCTTTACAGAGGTTATAAGCAGAAGAAATAAGTGTTCCCCCACTTTCACGAGTTCTGAAAAAGGTTTGTTCATCAACTTCTTTTGCAGTGGCGTCGTGAATGATATAACGAACCTCAATGTCCTTATATTGAGACTTAAGCCATAAATTAATCCAGAACGATTCCGTCCTAACAATTTCTTTTTGCTCATCTCCCATAGAACCAGAGACGTCCATCATATAAATAACGACTGCAGCATTCTGCATTTCGACTTTAGTATCAGCTGCGCGATATCGAAAATCTCGTCTAATTGGAACAACCGCCGGATTCTCCGGATCATAAGTTTCAGAGGCAATTTGTCTTTTTAAAGCTTGCTTGTAAGTTCTTCTTAAATGCCTTAGGGAATCAGGTCCAGTGGTACCGATGTTAGTATAACGATCAACAGTAGACTGAAGTGACTTCTTCCCTTTGGGCTCGATATTTGGAAGCTCTAGCTCTTCACCTAGGATCTTTGCCAGCTCATCAAGAGAGAGTTCAACATCTAACTCTTTGTTCCCCTCTCCCTCTCCTGCTTCTCCTTGCCCTGGTTGCCCATTCGGATCCTGCTGTCCATCTACAGGATCACCCGGTTGACCTTGACCTTGCCCCATTCCGCCTTGTGATTTATCGCCAAAGCGGAACCGAGGGATATCAATACTTGGCATAGGAATAGTAAATTTATCCGTCCCCTTAGGCACAATTTGAGAGCCTTCCGAAACATACTTACGAAGATTGTCACGAACTTTACCTCTGACAATCTTTCTGAATCTGGCATGGTCTCGCTTAATAGGATGATCCACTATTACTTCCTTCTTTTCTCGATTTAAGACTTAATTGAGTCACCCTTAGCAAAGATACTCGCAACAAAGTTAAGAGCATCTGTTGCACAGATGTCACAATATCCAAAGTTCTTCATCAAACGAGATTTAACTACTTCAATTTTCTCCTGTGTTTGCTTATCAACCACGTTGGAAATAATTGTTGTAAGTTTAATAGTATCTCTTTGATCTTCGAAAAGTTTAAGTTCAAGAGCGCGGTGTAGTCGCTCGTTCATTTTGTAATCAAACTGCTTACCTTCAATGGCAAGAGCACCGATGTAGTTCATAAGCTCTCTTCTGAAATCATCTTTGCGCGACTCAGGGATATCAATCTTCTCCTCAATAGAGCGCATGAATCTTTCATCAGCTTCTTCTAGTTTGTTTGAGTACTTATTTCTAATCTTCTCTTTTTGAGTATAGGCCTTAACGTTATCGACGTAGTTAGCACAAAGAGTTTGAATAGCAGACTCATCAACTGAGATCGCTTTTTGAACATCATTTTTTACAATGTCCTCATACTCCTGACGAGTCACAGCTAACATTTCTTTATACTGCTCTAACTGATCTGGCGAATTAACTAAAGCATGGTGCTTAAGACCTGATTCAAGTTCATTGAAAACCATGAATGGGTTAAGACAACCAATATGGCCATTCTTAACAAGAGCATTGGAGATCTTATCTTGAATATAACGAGCAGAAATCCCCTCTAAACCTTCGCGAACTGCTTCTTTACGAAGTTCCTTCACGTTGTCTTCATTGTAACCAGGAAGAGTCTTACCGTTATAAAGCTTTAACTTCTGAAGCTTTGTAAGATCCGATTTCTTTGGCTCTTCAAGACGAGTTAGAATTGCCCAAGTTGAGGCCATCTCTAAAGTGTGAGGAGCAATGTGAATATTAGGGATCGTCGATGAATTATAATCTTTTTGATAAATGCGAACTTCTTGATCCAGACGAGTAATATAAGGAACGTCAATCTTCACAGTACGGTCACGTAAAGCTTCCATAAATTCGTTTGACTGAAGTTTTCTATACTCTGGCTCGTTAGTGTGACCAAGAATACAAAGATCGATATTAGTTTGAGCAAACTTTTTCGGCTTAATGGATTGCTCTTGTGAAGCTCCAAGAAGATCATAAAGGAAGGCCACATCAAGTTTTAACATCTCGATGAACTCAACAATACCTCGGTTAGCAATATTGAACTCACCATCAAAGTTGAAAGCACGCGGATCTGAATCTGATCCGTAAATAGCAATTTTACGATAGTTGATATCACCAGTTAATTCTGTCGAGTCTTGGTTCTTCTCATCTTTTGGCTGGAAAGTACCAATACCGCGGCGATCTTTTTCAGAAAGAAGAAGACGCTTCACACGAATGTGCTTCATCACTTTATTCCAATCACCATCATACTTAAGCATGTACTCGTTAAGAATAAAACGACAAGCAGGATTTACTTCACCTTTAATTTTTAATCTATAAGGAGAATTTGGATGAGTTTCTTGAATTTGGGTAACTAATCTCTCTCTCACATCCAATGGGATAAGTTTCAGAGGTTCTTCATGCATCGGAGATGGGAATACTTTTTGTCCTCCTAAAATATCTGACCCCTCTTCGTCCACCCATTCGTAAGTATAGAGCGCCCCCTCATCAGTTTTTGAGTAGTGCTCAAGTCCTTTTTTGAGAAGACGAGCAATGGATGACTTAGCAGATCCTACCGGCCCATGAAGGAGGAGAACACGCTTCTCAGTACCATAGCCAAGAGCTGCAGATTGGAAGAAGTTAACTAGTTTCATTAAGTGAACATCAATACCAAAAATAGCATCTTTACCATTCTCGATAGGGTCATCGAAAAAATGATAGCGAGTAACGTCTTTTTTATATTCAGTATATGAACTAGTTCCGTAGCTCATAATCATGTCATAGATTCTCTGGAATGAATTACGAGCGATTTTTGGATCTTTTAATAAAAGATCAAGATAATCTTGCATACTTCCTTGCCAGTGTAGGTGCGAGAAGTCCTTAGGATTATAGTTTTCAGTGATAAAATTCTGCAGATTGATACTGGCCATGGATTCCCTCCCAAAGGCATAAATTTCGAACTTAATTCTATTCTACTCTCTTCGAACATTTTGGACAAAGGAAAAGCTTAAGTTTAAATCATGGAAGAGTTTGCCCATCAGGTATTTCTGCAAGGATCTGTTGACTTAAATGAGATAAATTTTAGAATATTATTAATTACATATTTCAAGGCAGACTAATGGGAATAATTTTTTCGGGTGGAACAGATATCGGGCGTAAGAGAAAGAGTAATCAAGACTCCATTTGCCTCGCCCCACAATACTCTTTTTACGCTGTTGCCGACGGAATGGGTGGCCACAATGGTGGTGATATTGCTTCTCAGATGTCCACCTCAATCATGCCTCTCTATATTGAGAAATCAACCGACAAAGACAATCAGTTAATGATTAACAATCTCATTCAGTTCATCAATAGCAGTATTCTGGCCAAGTCCCGTGAAGTGCCCGAGCTAGCAGGTATGGGAACGACTATTTCTGCCATTAAATTTTGCGGTCCAAATCTAATTATTGGAAACGTAGGTGATTCCCGGGTTTATATGATTAATAATTCTCGTATTTATCAGCTCACCCGTGACCACTCTTTTGTGCAAGAAAAGCTCAACATGGGCATCTACACTCGAGAAGATGCTGCCAAAGACCCGCAAAAGAATGTACTTGTTCGTTCAGTAGGTTTTGATGATGAACTTCAGGTGGATGTATTTAGCTACCGAATTTCAAAAAATGATATTTTTCTTATATGTTCCGATGGACTCCATGGGAAAGTTTCCGATGCAGATATTTTACATATCGTTACCAGCTGTTTAGGTGATCCTGCCCACTGCACTAAAGAAGATGTCGACAAAGCAGTAAAACAGCTTATTGATCAGGCAAATGAGAACGGCGGACAAGATAATATTTCCGTAATTATCACCGTTGCCCAAAACACTTAGAAAAGTTTGATGACACCCCTTGTGGTTAGGCTTAAAATATTGCCATGGATAAATACTATACAGTTATGGTCGTCCCTGAAAAAGAAAAGGGCGTAAAAACATACCGCGTTCCAACAGTTCTCTTCAAGTCGATAGCTTTCTTATTTGTCATGCTTATGGCATTGCTAGGAGTACTCGCCTTCGATTATTGGAAGATCCTTCAACAAGTTTACGAGAATAAGCACCTTTCTATTGAAAACCGTCAGCTCAAAGAACAAATTCAGCTTTTCCAGATGAAGATGAACTCTATTGCATCTGATCTAAAGCGGATTAATACCTTCGAGAAAAAACTTCGCGTCATCACTGGTCTCGAGGATATTTCAAGCAAAGGGCCACTCTATCAATCACGAGATGATCAAGATAAAGAAAAGTTTTCTCTTGATGACCTCAATAGCGCTTTAGAAATTAATTTTAAGCAAGACGTCGAAAATGAAGAAAAATTCAAAGAGTTAAAAAGCCTCTATGATAAGAAGATTGCGGCCAATCTAGGTCTAGAACGAAGCTACCTCTTGACTAAACAATGGTCTGAGTTGGCCCGACGCAGTTTTGCCTTATCTAATGAGTATGCTAAATTTGACTATAAGTACTCAATGTTGAAGGAAGTAGTTGATGGAATTGAAGGAAGAATTCATCAATTGGATCAACATCTTTTAGATAGAGAGTCTTTTTTAAATTCCACTCCAACTATTCTTCCTACAGAAGGTTGGATTACGAGTTATTTTGGCCAACGTATGTCTCCTTGGGCAGGAAAAGTAAAAATGCATGAAGGATTAGATATTGGCGCTCCTTTCGGAACACCTATTCTTGCTTCTGCTGATGGAATTATTACCTTCTCTGGAGAGAAGGCAGGATTTGGAAAATTCGTACAGATTGATCACGGTTATGGAATTGAAACACTCTATGCCCACAATCAAACTTTGCACGTCAAATCTGGACAAAGAGTTAAACGAGGAACTCTTTTAGCAGGAGTTGGAACAACCGGACACTCAACCGGCCCCCACCTTCACTATGAAGTTAGAGTAAATGGAATTGCAGTAGACCCCTTATATTATATCCTTGAATAAAAAGGCATAAGTCATGTTGAACTCAGTGATGCGCAAGTTTTTTGGTACAAAGCAAGATCGAGACCTTCGCGCCCTAAAACCCATTTTAGATCAAGTTAATGCTAGAGAAGCAAAATATCAGGCAATGAGTGATGAAGAACTCAAAAGTCAGACCGACATTTTCAGAGCTAAAATTCAAGAAGGCATGAGCCTTGATGATCTTCTTCCTGATGCCTTTGCTGTCGTAAGAGAGGCAAGTAAACGTGTTCTTAATATGAGACACTTTGATGTTCAGATACTTGGAGGAATTGTGCTCCACCAAGGAAAAATTTCTGAGATGAAAACTGGGGAAGGTAAAACACTAACTGCTACTCTACCTCTTTATCTTAATGCTCTCAGCGGAAAAGGTGCTCACCTCGTTACAGTTAACGATTACCTTGCTTCTCGTGACTCTGAAGAGATGGGGCGTCTCTATAATTGGCTAGGACTTACTACGGGCTGTATTGTGGCCAACATGGACGATGAAGACCGAAAAAACGCCTACATCGCTGACATCACCTACGGAACCAATAACGAATTCGCCTTTGATTATCTTCGCGATAATATGAAATTTGACCTCAATGACTATGTTCAAAGAGATCACAACTTCTGTATCGTGGATGAGGTGGATTCTATTCTTATTGATGAAGCGCGAACTCCACTTCTTATCTCTGGTCCATCTGAAGGTGACACTAAACTCTATGGTGTGATCAACAAAGTTATACCTCAATTAAAAAAAGATACTCATTACACTGTTGATGAAAAGGCCCGCTCATCTGTTTTAACAGAGGAAGGGATTATTCGAGTCCAAGAGATCCTTGGTATTGCTAATCTTTATGATGTGAAAAATATCGAAGTTCTTCACCACGTGAATCAATCTCTAAAGGCACATACTCTCTTTAAAAACGAAGTGGACTATGTTGTTCGTGATGGGAAGGTGATTATTGTTGATGAATTCACCGGACGACTCAAAGAAGGTTCTCGTTGGTCAGATGGTCTCCACCAGGCCGTTGAAGCAAAGGAAGGTGTAGAAGTTAAATCTGAGAACCAAACCTTGGCCAGCATCACTTTCCAAAACTACTTCAGACTCTATAGCAAGCTTTCTGGTATGACCGGTACTGCTGACACAGAAGCAGACGAATTCATGAAGATTTATAATCTTGAGGTTGTGGTTATCCCTACTAACCTACCCCTTGCTAGAATTGATATGCCTGACGTTGTGTACGCAACAAAAATGGCAAAATACGAAGCTGTCTCTAAGCTCATCATTGAATGCCATCAAAAGAAGCAACCTGTACTCGTTGGTACAATTTCAATTGAATCATCAGAACTTCTTTCAAGCGTTCTTACTAAGAACGGAATTAAACACGAAGTTCTCAATGCGAAAAACCATGCTCGTGAAGCTGAAATTGTTATCAATGCCGGTCAACCAGGTGCTGTAACGATCGCAACCAACATGGCCGGTCGTGGTACAGATATTAAACTTACAGAAGAAACAAAGAAGGCCGGTGGTCTTTTCATCATCGGTACAGAAAGACATGAGTCTCGTCGTATTGATAACCAGCTTCGCGGTCGATCTGGTCGTCAAGGAGATCCAGGTGCATCTAAGTTTTTCTTATCTCTAGAAGATGATCTCATGAGAATTTTTGGTTCAGATAGAATCAAAGGGATCATGGTTAAGCTAGGAATGAAAGATGATGAGCCAATTGAGCACAACATGATTTCAAATGCCATTGCTAAGGCCCAAAAGAAAGTTGAAACTCATAACTTCGATATCCGTAAGCATCTTCTTGACTTTGATAACGTGATGAATGAGCAACGAAAAGTGATCTATAAAATTCGTCGTGATATTTTAAACGATGAAGGAAATGATGAACTCGTCAGAGATTTCATCGACGAGGTCAGCTACAACATTGCCGATGAATTGCATCCTGATAAAAAGTCACCTGTAAGAAACGCCAATTGGGAAGAAATAAACTCTCATGCTAAGACGATCTTTGGAATTGAAAAGACATTAACTGCTGATGAATGTTCAGCACAGTTTAGCGGAGACCTTGCTAATTATCTTAAAGAAGAGGCCATAAAAACTCTTGAGACTAAGTTCGCTCCATTTGAGCCTGATCAAGTTAAATATACGACTCGTGAAGTTCTTCTTGCGACCTTTGACCAATATTGGAAAGACCATCTTCTCAATATGGATCAGCTTAAAGAAGGAATCAATCTCCGTTCATACGGCCAGAAAGATCCTCTTGTTGAATACAAGCGCGAAGCCTTCCATCTTTATGAAGGTATGAGATACGCCATTAAAAAAGCTATTATCGAAAGAATTAGTCACATTAAGCTCATGACGGCCGAAGAAATTGAAGAGCTTCGTCGTCAGCAAATGGAGATGCTTGAAGCCCAACTTAAGGCCCACCAAGAATCTCTAAGGGCCAGCGAAATGGCAGAAGAAAAGAAAATTATTAGAGCAACAATGAAAGTTGGTCGTAACGATCCTTGCCCTTGTGGTTCAGGTAAGAAATTTAAGAGTTGTCACGGAGCCTAAAACTTCGTGACGCCTATCTCTTAAGCAAAGGAGTGCAAAAGAGTGAGCGATTCAAAGAAAGATTTGACCCGAATCGAAGATTTAGGCGAATTTCTTCACCAACTCGATGATGAAGTAGAAGATTATCTTCCAGAGCTTCCAGAGGAATCTGCACCTCCTGCTTTTATGGAGGAAACTCAAATTACTGAGAATCCTTTCCTATCTGAAGAAATTGAACCTGCCTTTGAGAGTGATATATCCACATTTGAATCTGAAAATAGCTTCTCTGATGAGGAAAGTTTTGATTTCGATTCTGGTTCTGACTCTGATTCAGGTTCTGACTTTTCAACTGACACTTCTTTTGATTCTGACACTGACTTCTCCAATAATGAATTTACAATGGATGAAAGTGAAGAGGACTCGTCTTTTACTAGCGAATTTGAAACGACCGATGATCCTTTTTCATCCTCTATTGAGAAAGAAACTCAAAACGAAATTGACGAGATTGAAGAGTTGCCACAATTTGATCAAGACTTACCTTCTTCACCTATCGAAGATACTCAAGTCATTGAAGACTTTGCTCCTATTGAGGAAATGCCCGTTATAGAAAAAACTCCTCTTCCCCAAACTGAAGTCGCTCCAAGTTTTAGTGCTCCCGAGAATTTTTCTGATCTAAAAAAATTTGCAGAAAGTTCAAGTTTTACCGGCATGGCCAGCGAAGGAAATCCTTCATTTAGTGTTCTTATAAAAGAGATTAAATATTTAGAAGATGCTCAAGACATTCTTACACTCATTAAAGAATTAGGTCTTGCTATGGACAGCGATGAAGTTCTTATGACTAGACTTACCCGGGGAGAATTTCTCGTGCCGAGAATCTCAGAGTATGCAGCTACTTTTCTCGCTCATAAATTAAGACGTTTTGACATTGATATCATGGTTGGTCTATCTGATGAAATCCAACCCCCAAAACACACAGAAGAACCAGAGGTTGGTCTCGTTTCTAAACACAGTTTATATCAAAATCAGTCCCATCATTTTCAGTTTGATGAGGTTAATCTAGATATATCCCAGATTATTCTTTCGGCCACCCCGACCTTAGATGGTTATCAAGTGCTGAAGTACATTGGTGTGGCTTCTGAACACAAAATTTTAGAAAGCTACCTGGTAGAAGATGAGAATTCACTTGAGGTCAGTTCTCATTACCAAGAACTTGCCCATAAACTAAAGGCCCATGCACTTAAGAGTAATGCAAACGCAGTTATAGGTTTAAACTATCAGTTAACTCCGCTTCCTTCTACATACGGAACCAGTAATACTCGTTATCGACTCACTTGTACTGGAAATCTTGTTTGGATTAATAAAATATGAAAGAAACAGAAGTCGTTATTGTTGGCGGTGGAATTAATGGTGCCGGTCTTCTAAGAGATCTTGCCCTCAATGGAGTTAAGGCCCTGCTGATTGAGAAGGGAGATTTTTCTTCACAAACTTCTCAAACCTCTTCAAAAATGCTTCACGGAGGAATCCGTTATTTAGAAAATTTTGATTTTGCTCTTGTTCAAGAAGCTTTAGAAGAAAAAAACTTATGGCTGAAGTTAGCTCCTCATGTTTGTTTTGAACGTAAATTTTATTTCCCTGTTTATAACTTCTCTAAGTACCCTCCTTTCATGCTTCGAATGGGCTTATTTCTTTATGATCTTTTAAGCCACTTTAAGAACCGTCCTCATGAAATGTTTTCTAAAGAAGAAATCTTAAAGAAGGTTCCCGCTTTAAGATCAGATGGTCTTAAGGCATCTGGCATGTACTACGATGGTATTGTTGACGATGCAAAGTTAACTCTTGAATGTATTTATGACGCTCTCTTAGAGCCTGGAATTGAGGCCCTGAACTACCATGAAGTAAAGCGAGTTCAGTCTTTTGCTGATTACCACATCGTGACTTATCAGAATGTTTTCACCAAAGAAACCTTTGATGTAAAAGCAAAGTTTGTAGTCTACACCACAGGCCCTTTCACGGATGAACTTCTACCTGAACTAGGGCTTCAGTGGCAAAGTAAGATGCTCACTTCTAAGGGCATCCATCTTTGGATAAAACCAGATTCTCTTACCCTTGATGGTTCTGTTGTTCTAACTACTCCTGATGGCCGAGTAGTTTTTGTTATCCCGCAACGAGATGCCATACTTGTTGGAACAACCGAAACTCGAGTTAACTCTGAAATATTCAATATCCAAGCAACTCCTGAAGAAATCAAGTACCTTCTCAAAGTGCTAAAGGAGTACTTCCCGACTTCGCAGATTGATGAGTCACACATCATTTCAACATTTGCAGGCGTAAGGCCTCTTGTTCGAGAAGAAGGAGGTCATGATTCATCTCGAGGAAAGACTTCTCGCTTTCATCAAATCTATCGTCCTACTCATCATTCTTATGTGCTATTAGGTGGGAAATATACAACTTTTAGAAAGATGGCCCAGGAAGTGGCCCAGGAGTTGGTTCCGAGATTGGGAATTTCTTATAACTCGACCCTTACTCTCAATTCTTTGAGACAGCATTCACTTGTACCAACCTTTGGGAAAAAGCCCACAGTCAACCTTGAGCTGATTAAGAAGATCATCAAAACCGAGAGAGTGATGACCTTTGAAGACCTTGTTAAAAGAAGGCTCTCTATCCTCACTAGGGTTGAGGATATTAAAGATGTTTATGGAATCCCTGTGGACGAAATTAAGAAGCTTTTTTAAACTGCCTCACTTGAGTGTGGTAGAGTTCCATTATAAACATCTATCTCACGCCTCAAATCAGTAAGTTACTTTCAATAAGTGAAATGTTCGTTGTGCCATCCCGTAAAACTAGTTTTACGGGATGCTCGCTTGAGCTTCTAAGCTTAGAGAAATAAACATCTTTGTCGAAAGCGAAATAGCAAGGGCCACCACACTTAAGTGAGTCAGTTAGAATTTTTTGAAGTGATTGAATAAAAACTCATTGAAACAGGGATCTTCAAAGTTGGCCAAATGTGAAGCTTCAAGAATTCCAACTTCAGCATTTGGAATAACTTCTCCCATTTTATTTGCTTCATCTACTGTTGTGACTTCATCAGCAGAACCTGTAACAACAAGAACTGGTTTATTTATTTTAGGAAGTTCTTCCCAAAGATTTGTATGACCCAAAATTTTACATATTGCGATGTAATCTAGAGGATCAGTTTCCTCAAATCCTTTCAGTGCTCTTTCAACTTCTGAAGGATGACGTTCGATAAAGCCTTGAGTAAACCAACGAGCACTTGAACCATTACGGACAGGGCCTAGGCCCTCCTTCTCTACTAATTCAGCTCTCTGTCTCCAGCCTTCTGTTGTTCCAATAAGTGGAGAGGTATTGGAGAAGATAAAAGATAAAAACTGATCAGAGGCATTAATAGCTAACCACTGCCCAATAAGTCCTCCAAGAGAAATGCCACAAAAGTGAGCTGATGGAATTTCCAAAGTTTTCATTAATTCAAGAACATCATGGCCTAAATCAGCGATGCTCTCTCTTCCTTGCCCCTTAGTCATATAGCGAAGAATATGAAAATCATCTTTTAAGAAGTTCACTTGGTCGTCCCACATAGACATGTTAGTTCCAAGTGAGTTTGAGAAAATCACCCAAGGCTTTCCTTCTTTTCCATCAATTTGATAAATCATACTTTCTCCAACAATATCGCTGACCCTTGACCTACACCAACACACATAGAGGCCACTGCATAACGCTCATTTGATTCTGCTAACACTTTGGCCGCATGAAAAGTAATTCGTGCTCCACTTGCACCAAGAGGGTGCCCAAAAGCTATCGCGCCACCATGAATGTTGACGTTACTAGCATCATCAGGAAGCTCTAAAGAACGCATGACGGCCAGGCATTGAGAAGCAAATGCTTCATTGAGTTCCCAAATACCGATGTCTTTTGTTTGCAACTGATACCGATTAAGAAGAGTTTTAACAGCTGGTATAGGTCCAATTCCCATGACCTCTGGACGAACACCACTGGCCATGGCCCCTTTTATACGAGCAAGAGGTTTTAGATTGTATTTTTTTATCATTGCTTCGTTGGCAATTAAGGTCGCTACTGCTCCATCATTAATTCCTGAAGCATTCCCTGCTGTGATTACACCATCATTCGTAACAACACCTTTCAATTTTGCAAGCAATTCAAGAGAAGTCTCACGAGGATGTTCATCTACACTAAAAATCTTTGGCTCTTTTTCCTTTTTTTTAAGAGGGAGTTCGACTGGGATGATCTCATCTTTGAAAACTCCAGATTTAATGGCCTGCAATGCTTTTTCTTGAGACAGAAGTGAGAACTTGTCCTGATCTTCTCGAGAAATATTGAACTCTTTTGCCACCTTCTCTGCCGTTTCAGGCATGGTATCTACCCCATACATACTTTTCATCTTGGGGTTTATAAATCTCCAACCCATCGTGGTGTCTTCAAGTTTTTGAAGGCGACCGTAAGGTTGTTCGGATTTTCCTAGAACATAGGGAGATCGAGTCATGTGTTCAACTCCTCCCGCAATCACGAGCTGTCCATCTCCACATTTGATAAGTCGACTTGCATAAGCGATGGCCTCAAGGCCTGAAGCACATAAGCGATTAAGGGTAATTCCCGGAAGAGTATCAGGTAAACCTGCTAAGAGAAGTGCCATTCGGGCCACGTTGCGATTATCTTCTCCCGCTTGATTTGCACATCCCATAATCACTTCGCTCAGATCATCTGAAATTTTGGGATTTTTTGCTACCAATGCTTTTATCACATGAGCAGCTAAATCATCGGCCCTAATATCTTTTAAACTTCCCCCATAACGACCAAAAGGTGTTCTGAGTCCATCACAAATGTATGTGTCCATTTTAATCTCCTGCAATACTTCCATGTTTAGTAGTGGTTCTGAAGTTGAGATCCCTTAAGGCCTCAAGTTCCAGTTGATTAGGAGCTTCAGTGGTTTTAAGATCCGAAGAAATTTTTAAATCCCACCCAGTGCTTGCTTTAACATCCTCCAATTTAATTCCAGGATGTATGTGAGTGAGTACTAATTCTTTCGTTTCTGGGTCAGGTTCTAGAATTCCTAAATCCGTTATAACTTTTGTTGGCCCTAAACCTCGTGCTCCTGCTTTCTGACGAGAGTCATAACCTTCAAGATGTCCAGCTGATGTGACAAAATCGAGCTTATTCACAAACGTTCGTAGACTTTGTTTTAAAATAATCCAAACTTCTTCTGCAGATGAAGCAATCTCCGGCGCTCCTCCTGCTCCAGGAAGTCTTACTTTTGGCTTCTCATAGGAACCAATAACTGTCGTATTGATGTTGGCGAATTTATCAATTTGAGCGGCCCCTAAAAATCCAACTTTTACTCTTCCACCCAAAAGCCAGTAGCGAAAAATTTCTGGCACAGAAACCACCGTATCAGCAGTATCAGCTAATTCTCCATCTCCAATAGAAAGAGGAAGTACATGAGGCTTCGCTCCGATTGTGCCTGATTCATAAATAAGAACAACCTCGGGAGCATGAGTGAGTCTTGCCAGATTGGCCGCAGCACTTGGAAGTCCAATCCCTACAAAACATACGTCGTTATTTTTTAAATACCGACTTGCTGTGACCGTCATTATTTCATTGGGAGTATATTCGAGTTCACTCATCTTATACCTCTAAACTTTTCTTAAATTCAGCAAAATCACGAGTGCTATAAATATGTTTTTCAATCCACTGATTGAACTTGTCCTTATCTCGTGAAATACCATCCCAGGCCTTACAGAAGGCATTATCTCGCTCATAGTATCCATGTGCATAAGAAGGATGCGCCCCTCCTGGAACTAAGCACACTGCTGTGATAACCCATTTGGGAAGAATGCAGGCATTGACTGAGGCATCCAAGGAATCCACTATTTCTTCAACTGTCACAATTGCATTTTTGGCGGCCAACACTGCTTCTTTTTGGACTCCAACAATACCTTCAATTAATACGTTTCCTTCTTTGTCCGCTTTTTGAGCATGGATAATAGTTACGTCAGGATTAATAGCAGGAGTTGCTATCAATTCTTCCTCCGTAAACGGGCATCTAATCGTTTTGATATTCTTGTTATATTTTTTTAAGTCAGAACCCACATATCCTCTAATAACTGCAAATGGTAAACCACTGGCCCCCGCCTGATAACGAGAGGCCATATCCGCATGACCATGCTCTTCAATGAGAAGTGGCAGAGGATAATCTGACTGAACAGCATCTCGGAATCGATGAAGAGAACCGACTCCAGGATTTCCTCCCCATGAAAAGATGAGTTTACTAGCACAACCCGCTCCAATCATTTGGTCATAGATGAGATCTGGAGTCATTCTTATAAGAGTTAAGTTTCTCTTTCTTTGCCTAATAATCTCGTGTCCAGCAGCAAAAGGAATAAGGTGAGTGAATCCTTCCATCGAAACAACACTTCCGTCGCTTACATATGTTTCGATAGCTTCTTTAAGTGTTATTATCTTTGCCATAAAGGTCTCTCTTCTTAATCTTTTTGAACTTTGAAGTCGAATTCCACGTGGGTGAAAGGACTGTCGAGTTCATATTTTTTAATCAAAGCTTTATCATCTACTTTTTTAGGCTCCACAATCAGTTCATCTCTCGTAGCAAATGCAAAATCTTCCTGAATGTATTTATCTTCAGGCCAGTTGATTTGAGTGGTTAATCTTCGGTAACCATTCGCATGAACCATAAAGTGGATATGCGCCGGTCTCTGTCCATGTCGTCCCAATAACTTCATTAATACATCAGTCGGAGAACCTTCTGGTACAGCATATCCAGGTGGAACTAGTGTCCTAAATACGTAGTGTCCATTCTCATCAGCAATGATCGTTCGACGATAATTATAAGGAGATTGAGTTGGATCAATAATTGAATAGGTCCCTTGTTGATTGGCCTGCCAAACCTCAACTGTTGCATGAGGAATAGGTTGACCATCTAAATTGCGGACATGCCCTTCAAAAATCAAAATCTCTCCTGACTCTGTCCCATCATCTAAGCGAGCAAAGTGCTGGTGTACAGGTGCTCCTGGAATATAAAGAGGTCCTTCGATGGCCCGAGCAGTCCCTAAAGCAATACCCTCTTTCTTATCTTTTTCATCTGCTAAAATATCGAGCAGTCTTTCAACTCCGATTCCTGCAAGAAGGAGACCTGTCTGATTTGCCTGACCGATACTATTCATCCAACGAATAAAGGCCCAAACTTCCTCATGGGAAATGTCAAACTTCTCGATAGTTTCAAATATTTGGGTAATGACATGTTCGCTTATAGCGCGGGCCCTTTCATTTCCCGGAGCAGAGTATGAAGAATTAACTTCTTCTAATAATTCTTTAACTGTATATTCCATATTTCCCCCTATTTAATCGAAGATGGATGCTTACACATTGGTATTACCTCGATGTCCATATATGGAAAGAGTGGTAATCCTGTTAATACTTCATGAAGTTCTTGATTATCCTTCACATCAAAAACACTATAATTTTCATATTTACCTACAACGCGCCAAATGTGCTGCCACTTACCTTCACGCTGAAGTTTTTGCGAATATTCTTTTTCAACTTTCTTTATTTCATCTGCTTTATCTTTAGGAACTGAATCTGGAATATTCACAGTCATTTTTACTAAGAACAACATCCCTAACCTCTCTTATAAAAATTAAATTTATCCATATCTAATTCCAAACCAAGACCTGGGCCTTTAGGAATTTTCACTTGAAAGTTTTCGTACTGGAGTCGATTGGTGATGATATCGTCAGTAAGTAAGAGAGGTCCAAAAAGCTCAGTCCCCCATTCTAGTTTTGGTAATGTAGCAAAAGCATGAAGAGAGGCAGCAGTCCCAACACTCCCTTCTAACAGTGTTCCACCGTAGAGGCTGATACCTGCCGACTGAGCGACATTGGCCACTTCAAGAACGGACTTAGGTCCTCCTGACTTTCCAATTTTAAGGGCCATCACATCACATGCGGCCAGATGAGAAAGAAGAAAAGCATCGTGGGGAGTTGAAACTGCTTCATCTGCCATGATCGCCACCGTAAATTGTTTATAAAGTCTTGCCAGTGCCATCATGTTCTCTTTTCGAGTTGGTTGTTCAATAAGATCAACTCCAGCATCTTGAAGTGCTAAAATCCCCCATCGACATGTACTCTCACTCCAGGCCTGATTAACATCAACAGTCACCTTAGCTTTATCGCCTAATGCTTTTTTAATAGCTGTGACATGAGCGATATCGAGCTTTGGATCTTGTGAACCAATTTTTAATTTGAAAACATTATGGCGACGCTCATCCAACAGACGATGTGCCTCTTCTATATCTTTTTGCGTGTCCCCCGAAGCGAGAGTCCACAATACCGGTAAGGTATCGTGAACGGCTCCCCCTAAATAGTCAGATAGTGAAAGTTGAAGACGTTTGGCATGGCCATCCAAGAGACAGGTTTCAAGTGCAGACTTACCTAATCGGTTACCTTGTCCCACTTGAGAGAGGCGAAGCCTCAGTTGATTTATGTTAGTTGCATCCTCGCCCAGCAAGGCCGGCGCAAGATAAGTCTCAATTGCAAGTTTAACCCCTTCAGGGGACTCTTCTCCATAGGCGAGACCACCAATAGTCGTAGCCTCTCCAATCCCTAAAATACCATCCTCAAAATGCATCCTAACAATCACCATGGTCTGTTTATGCATCGTCGTCATAGATAGCCTGTGAGGACGAATGGTGGGTAGATCAACAATATCGACTTCTATATTTTTTATTTTTATTACAGTTCTCATATAACAAGTGTGAACTAAAACAAGATTGCAGTCCAACACTCAAAAAATAGGGTGCAATACCTTTTAGGTATTGATACAATGTGTATATGGAACTGCGTCACCTTAAATACTTTCTTGAAATTACTAAAGATTTGAACATGACCAAAGCGGCCCAAAGACTCAATATGAGTCAGCCTCCCTTGAGTCGTCAGATCAAACAACTTGAGGAAGAATTAGGTGCCGATCTTTTTATACGAGATGCAAAAAATTTAAGGCTTACTCAGGCCGGTCGAGTATTAATGCAAAAAGCAGAAGTTTTACTTCGGAATGTAGAAGATATTCGAACTGCTATGAAAAGAATCGGAAAGAAAGGTAATACCTGGCTTAATATAGGTTTTGTTCCGTCCACAATCTATGGTTTCCTCCCGGATTTCCTTCGACACTACCGAAAGTCTCATCCACAAGTTGAAATCTCGCTCTTGGAACTAATGGGACAAGACCAAATGAGTTCCTTAAAGTCAGGGGCCATTGATATAGGTTTTGGAAGAATGCTTCTTGATGAACCTCTTATAAAACATGAAGTCCTCATCGAAGAACCACTCAAGCTGGTAGTCCCCAAGGCCCATCCTTT
>Ga0079224_100001544_pt1 | contig 26703 bp, 29 predicted proteins | sample Stecom2015_FD_80414 | JGI IMG/M metagenome (GOLD analysis project Ga0079224, IMG submission 80414) | Agricultural soil microbial communities from Utah to study Nitrogen management - Steer compost 2015 | ecosystem: Environmental > Terrestrial > Soil > Agricultural land | place: USA: Utah... | reverse complement strand
TTTGCGAGAACTTGACGATTCTGACCTTGCCTTCGCCCTCGGTGATTTCGAGTTCTGCAATGCCCGATTCGGCAACCAGGTCGATGAGGGTCTTGAGTTTTCTTAGGTCCATTCCAACTTTCCGTGGCATTGCCCCACCGTCGTAGCGCAGGGCCCATGCATAGTGTTTGAAAAAAGAAGACCGCTCACGCCTATGCGGCGAGAGCGTACTGTAAAGCGGCCTCGTAGCCAAACGCGCCCAGGCCGGCGATTACGCCCTGCGCGATATCAGACAAATACGAATGATGCCGGAACGACTCGCGCCTGTAGACATTGGACAGGTGCACTTCGACGAAGGGAATGTCGACACCGGCGAGCGCATCACGGATCGCCACGCTGGTGTGCGTGTACGCCGCCGCATTGATGATGATGTATTCGGTGCCGTCGCGGCCCGCTTCCTGAATGCGGTCGACCAGTTCGCCCTCGTGGTTGCTTTGATACGCCGTGAGCACCGCGTCATGGGCGGCGGCGAGATCGTGAAGGCGTTGATTGATATCGGCCAGGGCAAGCGTGCCGTAGACCTCGGGCTCGCGGGTGCCCAGCAGGTTCAGGTTGGGGCCGTGCAGAACCAGAATGCGCTGCGCCATTATGGAAATTTTGTGAAGACAGACCGCCTTTTTACGCCAAAACGCCCTGTTTGTCTATTAAGTGCCCGGGTTTCAGCCGGCAAGCTCGGCAAGCCGCGCGTCGAGTTTTGCCGGGTCGACCTGGCCCAGAACTTCGTGGTGGATGCGCGACTGCGCATCGAAAATCACCGTGTACGGCAACCCGCCTTTCGTGTTGCCCAGCGCCTTCATTTTCTCGATTCCGCCGTGACCGGCAATGACCAGCGGATACGACACCTGCACCTTCTTCAGAAAGCGTTCGACGTTGGCCTGGGTGTCGACTGCCACACCCAAAAAGGTCATGCCTGGGTACTTGCGCGCGAGTTCGTCGAGATCGGGCATTTCCTTGATGCACGGCGCACACCAGGTGGCCCAGAAATTGACCACCAGCGGCTTGCCGGCGTAGCTGGAAAGCGCGACGAATTCGCCCTGCAGATTGGGAAAGGAATTCGCGAGGAAGGTCGCGGCGGGCCCCGATGCCGCTGCGAAGATTGGCGCCTGCAGCAGGGCCGCGCCAACCGCCAGACCGGCACCATGGCGCAGGAAGTCTCGCCGATTCATGATGTAAAGCCTTGATCTGTTGTGAGATTACCGATGATGATAGCACCGCGGGCGTTCATCCGGACGCGGCCACTACAATAAGCTCCGGAGGAACACCATGCACTTGCACATCATCGGCATCTGCGGCACGTTCATGGGCGGGCTTGCCCTGATCGCGCGCGCAGCGGGTCACACTGTCACGGGCTGCGACGCCGGCGTCTACCCGCCCATGAGCACGCAACTCGAAGAACACGGCATCCGGCTCATCGAAGGCTTTGATGCCGACCAGCTCGCGCTGCAACCCGACCTTTTCGTGGTGGGCAATGTCGTGCGCCGCGGCAACCCGCTCATGGAAGCCATACTCGATGCGGGCCTGCCGTATGTGTCGGGCCCACAGTGGCTCGGCGAGTCGGTATTGCGCGGCCAGCACGTGCTGGCCGTGGCCGGCACCCACGGCAAGACCACCACCACCGCCATGCTGGCGCACGTACTTGACGCCTGCGGTCTTGCGCCCAACTTCCTCATTGGCGGCGTGGCCGAGGATTTCGGCGTGTCGGCGCGCCACGACCCGAACAGGCACCACTTCGTGATCGAGGCCGACGAATACGACACCGCCTTCTTCGACAAGCGTTCGAAGTTCGTGCATTACCGCCCGCGTACCGCCATTCTGAACAATCTGGAATTCGACCACGCCGACATTTTTGCCGACCTGGCCGCCATTGAAACCCAGTTTCATCACCTGGTGCGCACCATTCCGGGTACGGGCCGCATCATTGTGCCCGCCGACGACGCGGCCCTGCACAGGGTGCTCGAACGGGGTTGCTGGACGCCGGTCGAAACGTTTGGCGAAGGCGGCGCCTGGCAGACGGTGGGCGAAGCGCACGCCGGCCGCTTCGAGGTCATGCATGAAGGCCGCGCCGTCGGCACCATCGACTGGGCGCATGCCGGTGCCCACAACCAGCGCAATGCATTGGCCGCCATTGCGGCCGCCCATCACGTGGGTATTGAACCGCCGCGTGCCATCGACGCACTGAATGGCTTTCGCGGCGTGAAGCGACGCATGCAAGTGCGCGGTACGGTCAATGGCATCACGGTGTACGACGACTTTGCGCACCACCCCACCGCCATTGCCACCACGCTCGCCGGCCTGCGCCACCAGCAACCCAAGGGGCGCATCCTCGCCGTGCTCGAGCCGCGTTCCAACACCATGAAGCTGGGCGCCGTGGCCGGCCGTCTGCCGGCAGCGCTCGAACAGGCCGATCTCATCTTCTGCTATGGCGCCACCAGCGGCCCGCATGCCTTGGGCTGGAGTCCTTCGGCCGTACTCGCGCCGCTGGGCGAACGCGCCTCATGCTGGAACGACCTCGATAAAATGGTCGACGCGGTGCAGCAGGCCGCCCGACCCGGCGACCACGTGCTGGTCATGAGCAATGGCGGCTTTGGCGGCGTTCACGACCGCCTGCTGCAGCGACTTGCCGAAAGGAGCGCTCCATGATTCTGTACCTGCATGGCTTTCGTTCATCGCCCCAGTCGTTCAAGGCCGGTCTGCTGGCGCAGGCCGTACACGAGGCCGGGCATGGCGACGCCTGGTGCTGCCCGCAGCTGCCGCCCAGCCCGCGCCGCGCCCACGAGCTGGCCACGCGCCTGATCAACCAGCGAGTGCAACAGGGCATGAACCCGCAAGGCGACCTGGTCGTGGTGGGGTCTTCACTGGGCGGGTATTACGCCACATGCCTGGCCGAAACGTGGCACTGCAGGGCGGTACTGCTGAACCCGGTGGTGCACGCCGCCCGCGACCTGGCCACGCAAGTGGGCGAACACACCATGTGGAACTCGCCGGAACGTTTCGAGTTCCTGCCTGAATACGTCGACGAACTGGCCGAGATGGCAGTGGGCCGGCCGGCCGACCCCAGCCGCTACTACCTTCTGGCCGCAAAAGGTGACGAGCTGCTCGACTGGCGCGAAATGGTCGAATGGTACGAAGGATGCGAACTGCGCCTGCTCGAAGGCAGCGACCACGGCATCTCCGACTTTCGCGACTGGCTGCCCGAAGTGCTCGAGCGCGTTTTGCCGCGCCCTTAGAACAGCCCGCCGCTTGCGCGGGCATCACACACAGACATCATGTACGTCCTCTATGAAGAAAGCGGCACATTCAAGGCCGCAAGGATTTTCTCTCGCAGCGATTCGACCATGCAGGTCGAGTCGGAATCGGGCAAACGCAGCAAGATCAAGAACAACATCGTGCTGTTTGAGTTCGATACGCCGCAACCGGCACAGCTGCTCAAGCAGGCCGAGGAACAGGCCGCAGAAATCGAGATCGACTTTCTGTGGGAATGCGCGCCTCAGGAAGAGTTCGAGGCGGTTGATTTTGCCGAAGACTACTTCGGCCACACCCCGAGCGCGGTCGAGAAGGCCGCCCTGATCTTTGCCCTGAACAGCGCGCCGGCGTACTTCCATCGCCGCGGCAAGGGCCGCTATCGCCCGGCACCGCCCGATATCCTCAAAGCCGCGCTTGCGGCCATTGAAAAACGGCGCCTGCAGGCCGAACAACAGCAGCGCTGGACCGACCAGCTGCTCGCGGGCGAGCTGCCCGAGGAAATCGGGCGGGTCGCCACGTCGCTGTTGACGCGCCCCGACAAGAACAGCAACGAATGGAAGGCCTTTGCCGCGGCCGTCGAACAAAAGCAGACCACGCCCGAACGCCTGCTGCTGTCGGTGGGAGCGTGGCCGCACCCGCTCGCGCTGCATCAGGCGCGCTTCATGGCTACGCACTTTCCGAAAGGAAGCGACTTCCCCGCCATCGCGAACCTGCCCGACTTCGACGATCTGCCCATCGCCGACGTGACGGCATACTCCATGGACGACAGCTTTACGTTCGAGGTCGACGACGCGCTTTCGGTCACGAGCCTGGGCGACGACGTGGTGCAACTGGGCATACACATCGCGGCACCAGGGCTGGCGATCGAACGTGATGACGAGCTCGATCGCCTGGCCCGCTCCCGAATGTCTACGGTGTATACACCGGGGCACAAAATTCCCATGCTGCCCGGCGAAGTCATCAGCGCATTCTCACTCGACGCCGGCAAGCTGCGACCCGCGCTGTCGCTCTATGTACGCGCCAACCTTGCTACGGGCGAGATGCTCGGCCACGAGACCCGGCTCGAACGCATCCGGGTCGCCGAAAACCTGCGCCACGACACGCTCGACGACGAGATTACCGCCGAGGCGCTGGCCGACCCGGCCGCGAACGTTCCGTATTCGGAGTGGGTGCGCCCGCTCTGGCGCTATGCCCTGCATCTGAGCGCGCAGCGCGACGCGGTGAGGGGCAAGACCGAGAACAATACGCGTGTGGAGTACAGCTTCGTGCTCGACGGCCCGCACGACGACCCCGATACGCGCGTGAAACTGGTGCCGCGCCGGCGCGACGCCCCGCTGGACCGCATCATCGCGGAATTCATGATTCTGACCAACAACATCTGGGGCGGCATGCTGGCCGAACACGGTGTGCCCGGCATCTATCGTTCGCAGCAGGCCGGGCGCGTGCGCATGTCCACACACCCCCTTCCGCACGAGGCGATCGGCGTGCCGTACTACGCCTGGTCAACGTCGCCACTGCGCCGCTATGTCGATCTCGTGAACCAGTGGCAGGTGATCGCCACGGCGCGTCACGGCGTGTCGGCGCGGCTGGCTGCGCCGTTCAAGCCGAAAGATGCCGACCTGTTCGCCATCATTGGCGGCTTCGATGCACAGTATGCTGCCTGGGGGGAATACCAGGACGCGATGGAACGCTACTGGTGCCTGCGCTGGCTGCAGCAGCAAGACATGCGCGTGGTCGAAGCCACAGTGTTGCGCGACGACCTGGTGCGGCTCGATTGTGCACCCCTGGTCACACGGGTGGCCGGCCTGCCACCCCTCGAGCGGGGCCATAAGGTCACGCTCGAAATCCTGAGCTACGATGAGCTGGCACTCGAACTCGAATGCCGCCTGCGCGACACCGCGGCGGCCTGATTTGCTTTACGGTACCCGCCCATGTCCGTGCTTGCCGCCCGCCTGCTGCAGATCCGAGGACGCCGTGATGACCACCTCGGTATCGCTCTGCTGATCTCGCTGGCCGTGCATGCCGCACTGCTCACCGTGCATTTCACGACGCCGCCGCAACCGCCGCCTCCCGACGTCGACACACTGGAGGTCACCCTGATCAACGTGCGCGGCGACACGCCCCCCATGCAGGCGCAGATGCTGGCGCAGCACGACTTCGATGGGGGTGGCGAAGCGCCCGAAGGCATTGCGGCCACCCCTCTTCCCCTCACCGCGCCCGACGCCACCGACGACCTCGTGCTGGCCGCGCTGCAACAGCGCCAGAAGGAGCTTGAAGCCGAACAGGAACGCCTGTTCGCGCTACTGCAGGCGCGTGAGGCCGCGGCGGCCGCAGGCCAAGTGAAACAGCAGGGCGAATCCAGCGGCGAAAGCGGCGACGACGAACTGCATCAGGAAAGCGTGATCATCAGCGCACGCATCGCAGCCATCAAGGAACGCATCGAACGGTACAACGCCCGCCCGCGTCAGCACTTCGTGGGGCCTTCGGCGGCCTCGGTACCCCATGCCCGCTATGTCGAAGCGTGGCGCCAGAAGATCGAACTGCTCGGCACCGAACACTACCCGCCCGAAGCACGCGGCAAGATTTACGGCAGCCTGCAGCTTACGGTGTATATCCGCCGCGACGGTTCGCTGCAGAAAGTGGTGATCGACCGTCCTTCGCCACACGCCGTGCTGAATCAGGCGGCATTGCGCATCGTTCAACTGGCCGCCCCGTTTGCACCGCTGCCTCCCGAACTGGCGCACGACACCGATATCCTGGCCATCACACGCACCTGGCACTTCACACACGAACAACTCGAAACCCGTCAGCCATGAGCACCCCCTTACGTTATGCCGTCATCGGCAACCCCATTGCGCACAGCCGCTCGCCGGCCATACATGAGGCCTTCGCCCGCCAATGCGGCATCGCGCTGCAATACGACCGCCTGCTTGCACCGCTCGACGTCTTCGCCGAAACGGTCGCCGACTTCTTTGCGCAGGGCGGCCAGGGCCTGAACGTGACGGTTCCGTTCAAGGAACAGGCGTTCGAGCTCGCGCGCAGTCACCTCAGCACGCGTGCCCGGCTGGCCGGCGCGGTGAACACCCTGTGGATGAGCGAGGGCCACCTGCATGGCTGCAACACCGACGGCGTCGGCCTGCTGGCCGATCTGCGCCGCCTCGGGCATGACCCGAACGGGCGCCGCATCCTGCTCGTGGGAGCCGGCGGCGCCGCGCGCGGCGTCATGCAGCCCCTGCTGGAAGCCGGCTGCGGGCATTTGCGCGTCGTGAACCGCACAGCGCAGCGCGCGGTGGCCCTGCAAGCAGCGGTGGCCGACGCGCTGCCCGGGCACGCCTCCGTCCTGTCCTCCGGGCCGCTTTCCGAGGCCGGTGAAGACTGGGACATCGTGATCAACGCCACCTCCGGGGGGCTTGCGGGGCAGGCCCCCGCGCTGCCTGTTGCCGGCCTGTACGCACCGGGAGCACTGGCCTACGACATGGTGTACGGCGACCAGCCGACGCCGTTCATGCAACAGGCCAAAACCCACGGCGCGGAACATTGCGCCGACGGTCTGGGCATGCTGGTGGAGCAGGCAGCCGCCAGCTTCGAGATCTGGCACGGCGTGCTGCCACGTACTCGCGACGTACTGGCTGCCCTGCGCGCGCAGCTGCGTAGCGGCTAGCGCGAAGGGTCCCGATGTGTTTCGTCTTCTGAAAGCGGGGGTGCTGGGTGCCCTGATGCTGTTTCTGCTGTATCAGGCCGGCCTGTTCATCCTGGTGATCTGGTACGGGTTTCACAACCCTTCGAGCACCGCGATCATGCAACAGACGCTTCGCGTGCTGCGCCAGGACAACCCCGAGGCCCGGCTGCAGCACGAGTGGGTGCCCTACGACAAAATCAGCACCCACCTGAAACGTGCCGTGGTGGCGGCCGAGGACTCCAACTTCATCAACCACTCCGGAGTGGAATGGCAAGACATTCGCCGCGCCTGGGAGTACAACCGCAAGCAGGCTGCCACGGGTCGCAACGCCATGCGCGGCGGCTCGACCATCACGCAGCAGCTGGCCAAGAACCTGTTCCTGTCGAACACACGCAGCTATTGGCGCAAGGGCCAGGAGTTGATCATTACCTACATGATCGAACTCACCATGAGCAAGGAGCGCATTCTCGAGCTGTACCTGAACTACGCCCAGTGGGGCGTGGACATCTTCGGGGCGCAGGCGGCCGCCCAACGCTACTTCAAACGGGATGCCGCAGCGCTCGGGCCCGCGCAGTCGGCCCAGCTGGCTTCGATGCTGCCGCGCCCGGCCTATTACGACGAAACCGGGGTCACCCGCTACCTGCGCTCACGCACGGCCACCATTCAGCAGCGCATGCGCCTGGTCGAAGTGCCGTAAGGAAGATGTTAATCTTTCATATTTGATCCCTGCAGTTTGCCTTCGCCAATTCCATGCGCACGACCCGCCGCTACCTTGCCAAGGAGATCTACCGCTCCAGCGCGGTCGTGCTCATCGCCCTGCTGGGGCTCTTCACGTTCTTCGCGCTCATCGAGGAACTGGACAAGGTGGGCACCCGGTTCACGCTGCTGAACCTGTTCTACATGCAGGCGCTTGCCCTGCCCAGCTACCTTTACGATCTGCTTCCCATCGGCGTGCTGATTGGCGCGGTGCTCGCGCTGGCGGGGCTGGCGCAACGCAACGAGCTTGTGATTCTGCGCGTCTCGGGCGTCAGCGGCTTCAGATTGCTGGGCCTGTTGTGGCTCGTCACCATACCCTGGGTGGTGGGCGCCTTCATTCTTTCGGAAGTGATTACACCCGCCGCCGACCTCAAGGCCAGTGACGTCAGTCTGCGGCTGCTCGGCAAGACCGAAGGCGGACGCATGAGCAGCGGCTACTGGTTCAAGGAAAGCGACGGCAACGATGGCATGCGGATCATCAACATCACGCAGCTGGCCGGCGACGGATCGGTGACCGGCATCACCCTGTACGAATTCCGCAAGGGGCAGGAACTCACCTCGATGTCGCAGGCCGCCTCGGGCCGCTTCACGAATGGCTCGCTGCACATGCACGATGTCACGCGCACGGTCATCGACGACGCGGCGATCGCGGCACTGGCCGACGCGCGACGGCCCGACGAGCCCGCCACCCGCGTCGAGCATGTGGCCGAGCGCGTGCTGCCCACCACGCTGACACCCGAGCGCCTGATCGCCCGCGTGCTGACCCCCGAGCGCATGTCGATTCTCGACTTGTCCGATTACATTCATTACCTGCGCGAAAACAACCTGCAGACCGACAGGCAGGTCGTCGCCTTGTGGCGCAAGGTGGCCTACCCGTTCACGCTGTTCGTGATGATGACGATCGCGGCACCCATCGCCTTCATGCAGACCCGACGCGGCGGTGTGGGAAGCAAGGTATTCATCGGCATTCTGCTGGGAGTGGGATTCTTCATGGCGAACCAGCTGGCGCTCAATGTGGGCATGCTCAGCAAATGGGCGCCGTGGGTCACCGCCCTGATACCCAATCTCGCGGCACTGGCGCTCGCCTTTGCCGCACTGCTGCTCATGGAGAACCAGCACAGCGTGCGCCGCTTCATGCAAACGCGCCTGCCCTGGGGAAGAACACTGGGATGACGACGGACCCCATCTGGATCATTGGCGACCTGCAAGGCTGCAACACTCCCTTGCATCAGCTGCTGCACCACCCCGACATCGCCCAAGACCGCAACGCCCGCTTCTGGTTCGCGGGCGACCTGGTCAACCGCGGCCCCGATTCGCTGCAGACCCTGCGCACCATCATGGCGCTGGGCGAACGTGCCACCTGCGTGCTGGGCAATCACGACATTCACCTGCTTGCCGTGGCGGCGGGCATGAAGAAACCCGGCAAATCCGACACCTTCCACGACGTGCTGGCCGCACCCGACTCAGCCGGCATCATCGATTGGCTGCGGCACCGGCCGCTGCTGCATCGCGAGCACCATCACATTCTGGTGCACGCCGGAATCCTGGCTCCCTGGAGCGCCGACAAGGCCGAAGCCCTCGCCCGCGAAGTGGAACACGCCCTGCGCGGCCCGCGCTGGAAAACGGTGCTGGAACGGATCTACGGCAACGAACCCGACCACTGGAGCGAACAGCTCGACGAGGTGAAACGACTGCGCGTGATCGTCAATTCAATGACGCGCATGCGCATGTGCCGACTCGACGGCAGCATGGAGTTTTCGCACAAGGATGCGCCCGACGGGCGTGACGGACTGGTTCCGTGGTTCGACGTCCCGGGGCGCGTGCTTGACGACCACACCGTGGTGTTCGGCCACTGGTCGACCCTGGGGCTGATGATCCGCCCCGACGCAATCTGCCTGGACACCGGTTGCGTGTGGGGGCGCCAGCTTACCGCCTTGCGCATGCACGACCACCGGCTGGTACAGGTGACCTGCCCCGCATTCAGGCAACCCAAGGCGGCGGAATAGCCCGGACGCCTCGCCGCCACAAGGTGCGAGGGATGCCCTGCATGATTTGAACGTCACGGCGAGCCCTTTCAGCACAGCTTCGAACTCGTGCTTGTGCGAGGGATGCTTTGCATGATTTGAACGTCACGACTGCGCCGAAGCGGGCTGCAGCGCATCGAGATAGCGCTGCAGGATCACCGCCGCCGCCACGGCGTCGTCATCTGCATTGGTACCCAGCATGTTTTGAGCTTCGAGGCTGGTGCCGCGCTCGTCGACCAGCTCGACCGCCAGCCCGAAGCGGCCATTGAGCTGATTCGCAAAGCGCCGGCAATGGCGTGAAGCATGCTGCTCGCCGCCGTCGAGCGTAAGCGGCAGCCCCACCACCAGCCGGTCAGGCTGCCATTCCTGCAGCAACGCATTGATTTCGCGAAAGCGCTGTTCGCGGGTAACGGGCTTGAGTATGCGCAGCGGCCGGGCCTGACGCGTGAGCGTGTTGCCGATAGCCACGCCGATTTTTTTCAGGCCGTAGTCGAAGGCCAGAAGTGTTTCGTGACGGCCCGGCCCGGGTTCAGGCATGGCCGGCTTCGCCCGACAGCATGATGGCGCTGTCGATACCCAGCTGCGCGAGCCCTGCTTCGTAGCGCCGTTCCGGCGGTGTATCGAACAGGATCTGGTGCGTGGCGTTCACATTGAGCCACGCATTCTGGGCCATTTCGTCTTCCAGCTGACCGGCCGCCCACCCGGCATAACCGAGCGTGATCAGCAGGTGTTCGGGGCCCTTACCCACCGCAACGTCTTGAAGTACGTCGCGCGATGTGGTGAGGGCGACGTCGCCCAGCCGGATGCTGGAACCGTAACCGCCCGCAGGCATGTGCAGCACGAAACCGCGGTCGGTCTGAACGGGCCCGCCGAAGAACACCGGTGCTTCCTGGCGTGGCCCGATCTCGAGCGACAGCGGCAGATCGAGCCGCTTGAGCAGGTCGCCCACCGTGAGGTCGGTGGGGCGGTTGATGACAAGGCCCAGAGCGCCCTGGTCGGTGTGTTCGCAGATATAGATCACCGTGTTGGCCAGGCTGCCCATGACCTTGCCCGGCATGGCCAGCAGCAATTGCTGCGAAAGGTCGACAAAGGAATCGGAACGAGTGGTATCAGGCATGGCTCATCCTCCTGGGCGGCAGTTCAACAACAGTCAGCCCCGCTTCAGACCTCGATCAGTTCGAAGTCTTCCTTGCGAGCCCCGCATTCCGGACACACCCAGTTGGGCGGTACGTCTTCCCATCGGGTGCCGGGCGCAATGCCTTCTTCCGGAAGACCGGCTTCCTCATCATATATCCATCCACATATCAAACACATCCACGTACGCATGTTTTCGTCGCTCGCTTAAATGGGGAAACCGGGCGAGAGCTTCGGCTTCCTATAGAATGGGGGCAATGTTACTAAACCCAAGCCCGCCCCTTCCCGTCGTACTTATCGTCGGGCCGTTCGACCCCAGCGGGTCGATGGGCCTGCCCGCCGACGCCATTACCTGTGCCGAGCTCGGCTGCCACGCCATTTCGGTGCTCACCGGCACGCTGGTACAGGATACCGCCGGTATCGAACACATCGAGGCAATAACCCCTGAGCTGATGGACGATCAGGCGCGCTGCCTGCTCGAAGACATGCCGGTTCAGGCCATGAAGGTCGGCCCGCTTTATACAACGGAATCCGTCAGCGTGCTGGCGCAGATTACAGCCGATTACAGCGACATTCCCCTGGTTGTGCATTTGCAACGCACCCCCGATCTGCCGCTCGACGACGATCTCGACGCCGACGACTGCCATACGGCACTGTTCGAGCTGGTGCTCGCCCAGGCCGATCTCGCGGTCGTGGGCCACACCCTGCTGCAGCAATGGCAATCGCACGGCCTGCTGCCCGGCTCAAAGCTCGACACCGCCCTCGATGCCCTGCTCGATTACGGTGTGAATGCGGTGCTGGTCACCGGCGCGCCGGGTGCCGGCAACGAACTCACGTGCCTGTTGCGCGACGAACACGGCCAATCACGGCGCTGGCCGGCCGTTGGCGGTGCGCCCGTGGTCGATGCCGACGGCCTGCTCGCCACCGCGATCACTACCGAACTGGCGCGCGGTGCCGAAGTGCCCGATGCGGTCGATCGCGGCTTGGGCATCGCACGCGCCATGGCGCAACGCGTGTTTCAGCCGGGAATGGGTTCTCGCATTTTCAACAGGAGCCGTTCATGAGCCTGTCTTCCCGTCAGCATCACACTGCCCGCGTGGCGTCAGGTCCCGACGCCTTGCGCTTTCCACGCGGCCTGTACGGCGTATCTCCCGACTGGAGCGACACCGATCGCATGCTGGCCGCACTGGAAGCGGCCGCCGCGGGCGGCATGACCGCCTTTCAGTGGCGGCGCAAGAACGTTGCGCCCGATGCCGCGCTCGAACAGGCCCGCCGCGTCGTGCAGCGCTGCCGCGAGCTGGGAATCATCAGCATCATCAACGACGACTGGCGTCTGGCCGCCCTGGTCGACGCCGACGGCGTACACGTGGGCCGCGACGACGGCAGCCTCACCGATGCCCGCCTGGCCATCGGCCCCGACCGCATTCTGGGGTGCTCGTGCTATAACGACCCGGCTTTGGCCGAGCAGGCGCTGCAGGCCGACGTCGACTACATCGCATTTGGCGCCCTGTTTCCTTCCGGCATCAAGCCCGAAGCGGTGCGCGCCCTGCCCGAACACCTGCAGCAGGGCCGCCGCCTTGCCGAATCGGCCGGCCCGGGCCCGCGTCCGGCCGTCGTGGCAATCGGAGGCATCACCCCCGACAACGCTGCGCAAGCCATTGCAGCCGGTGCCGACAGCGTCGCCATCATCAGCGGTGTATTCCTGGCCGCCGATATCGAACAGGCGGCCCGGCGCTGCGCCGCGCTTTTCGACTGAACATTTGTCCCGGCGGGGCCACCCCGCCGCCATTCCCAATCATTACGCAATTCGAGCCAGCCATGTCCCGCAATTCCGAACTGTTTGACCGCGCCGCCAAAACCATTCCCGGCGGCGTCAACTCTCCCGTGCGCGCCTTCCGCTCCGTGGGTGGCACGCCGCGCTTCATCCAGCGCGCCAAAGGGCCGTATACCTGGGATGCCGAAGGCACACGCTATATCGATTACGTCGGATCATGGGGCCCGGCAATCCTGGGCCACGCCCACCCCGAAGTCGTGCGTGCAGTGCAGCAGGCCGCCGAGAACGGGCTGTCGTTCGGCGCGCCCACCGAGGCCGAGATCGAAATTGCCGAAGCCATCGTCGCGCGCATGCCATCCATGGAACAGGTGCGCCTGGTCAGCTCCGGCACCGAGGCCACCATGTCGGCCATCCGGCTGGCGCGCGGCTACACCAACCGCACCCGCATCATCAAGTTCGAAGGCTGCTACCACGGCCATGCCGACAGCCTGTTGGTGAAGGCGGGTTCAGGCCTGCTCACGTTCGGCAACCCCACCTCCTCCGGCGTGCCGGCCGAATTCATCCAGCACACGCTGGTGCTCGACTACAACGACCTGGGCGCAGTTGAAAGCGCGTTCCAGAAATACCCCGACGAAATCGCCTGCGTGATCATCGAACCCATCGCCGGCAACATGAATCTGGTGAAGCCACGCCCCGGCTTCCTGGAAGGGCTGCGCGAACTGTGCACGCGCTACGGCGCCGTGCTGATCTTCGACGAAGTGATGACCGGTTTTCGTGCGGGCCCGCAGGGCGTGCAGGGCCTCACGGGCATCACGCCCGACCTCACCACGCTGGCCAAGGTGATTGGCGGCGGCATGCCGGTGGGTGCATTCGGCGGCCGCGCCGACATCATGGCGCATATCGCACCGCTGGGCAGCGTCTATCAGGCCGGCACGCTGTCGGGCAACCCCGTGGCGGTGGCCGCCGGCCTGACCACGCTGCGCCTGCTGGGCGAACCGGGCTTCTATGAAAACCTTACCGAGCGCACCAGCCAGCTCGCCGTTGGCCTGCAGGAACGCGCCCGTGCAGCCGGCCTGGCGTTCAGCGCCGATTCGGTGGGCGGCATGTTTGGTATCTACTTTCGCGACACGGTGCCCACGTCGCTTGCCGAGGTATCGGAATCCGACGTCGAGCTCTTCAGGAAATTCTTTCACGGCATGCTCGAACGCGGGGTGCACTTCGCACCATCGGCGTTCGAGGCGGGCTTCGTTTCCGGCGCCCACGAAGCAACGCACATTGAAGAAACGCTGTCAATCGCCGAAGAAGTGTTTGCGACCCTGAAAAGTGCCTGACCCGTCAGAAAAGACGGGTTAAATCGAAAGTTTCCTGCCATAAATCAAGGTCAGGCAAATGATCGATACCTAAACTGTGCAGACCTTGCCGGTCCGTTCCGGGCCGGCGTCCGATCAAAGGGGCTGCACATGAAAGATTCCAACAACACCTGCCTGACCGGGTTTGCGAATCCCGACCGCGAAAGCTGGGCCCGCGCAGGCGACACCGCCGAACTGCGTCTGTGGCTGCGCCTCCTTACCTGCAGCACGCTGGTCGAGAACCGGCTGCGCAGTCTCATGCGCACGCGCTTCGACACCACGCTGCCGCGCTTCGACCTCATGGCACAGCTGGCCAATGCGCCGGCCGGCATGAAAATGAGCGACCTGTCGCGCTGCATGATGGTCACCAACGGCAACATCACCGGCATTACCGATCAGCTCGAACGCGACGGCCTGGTCGAACGCCTCAAGGTCGATACCGACCGCCGCAGCTGCCTGATCCGTCTCACCGCCAAGGGCCGGCAAAGCTTCCGCCGCATGTCCGCCGCATACCAGGGCTGGCTGGGCGAGCTGTTCAAAGACATTCCCGAGCACCGTCGGGAACTGCTCTATGAGCTGCTGGGCGAGCTCAAGCTGGCGGGTCAGGCCGCAGCCCGCCTCGAGGCCGATTCCCCGCCCAACTGAACTGCCCTGCGCTAGAATTGACGGTTCTTTCCTTCATTGCCCGCTGGAATCATGGCCGTCAATCTTCACATTCCCTCGCAGTCCGATATCCACCCCGTTGCCGGCATCGAAATCGGCACCGCGCAGGCCGGAATACGCAAAGCCGGTCGCAAGGATCTCACCGTGTTCCGGCTGGCCGAAGGTACGTCGGTCGCCGGCGTATTCACCACCAACCGGTTCCGTGCCGCGCCGGTGCAGGTATGTGAACGCCATCTGGTCGCCGGCCAGGGCATTCGCGCTTTGGTCGTCAATACGGGCAATGCCAACGCGGGCACCGGCGAGCCCGGCATGCTGGCCGCCCGGCAAACCTGCGACGCCCTGGCCACGCTGCTTGGCATACGGCCCGAACAGGTGTTGCCGTTTTCCACCGGCGTCATTCTTGAGCCACTGCCGGTCGATCGCATCACCGCCGCCCTGCCCGCCGCAGTCGGCGACCTGCAACCGGGCAACTGGTTCGATGCCGCCTACGGCATCATGACCACCGACACACAGCCCAAAATCGCGTCGCGGCGCATCACGCTGGGCGAACACACCGTCACCATCACCGGCATCAGCAAGGGCGCCGGCATGATCCGCCCCAACATGGCCACCATGCTGGGCTTTCTGGCCACCGACGCAGGCATCGCTCCGGGGCTGCTCGAAACGCTCACGCGCGAAATTGCCGACCGGTCGTTCAACCGCATCACGGTCGATGGCGACACCTCCACCAACGACTCATTCATCATCATGGCCAGCGGGGCCAGCGGCGTTCATGTCCAGAACCGCGACGACCCGCATTTCGCAACGCTCGCGCAGGCACTGGACGAAGCCGCACTCGATCTCGCACAGAAAATCGTGCGCGACGCCGAAGGCGCCACCAAGTTCATTACCGTGCAGGTCGACGAAGCCGCCAGCAGCCAGGAAGCGCTCAAGGTGGCCTACGCCATTGCACACTCGCCGCTGGTTAAAACGGCCTTCTACGCGTCAGACCCCAACCTGGGGCGCATCCTGTGTGCCGTGGGCTATGCAGGCATTGCCGATCTCGACGTCTCGGGCATGCGCATGTGGCTGGGCGACACCCTGGTGGCCAGCAATGGCGGGCGCGACCCGGGCTACACCGAAGAAGACGGCCAGCGCATCATGAAGGAATCCGAGATCACGGTGCGTATTGCGCTGGGGCGCGGCAGCGTGTCTGAAACCGTGTATACGTGCGACTTCTCGCATGAGTACGTCAGCATCAACGCCGATTACCGGTCGTAGTTGACCCCTTGCATAAAAAACCATAAAATCATGAGCTTGGCATTTTTCGCCAACCAGCCTTAAATCAATAGGAATACCCACATGTACGCGGTCATAAAAACCGGTGGCAAGCAGTATCGCGTTGCCGCTGGCCAAAAACTCAAGATAGAACAGATACCGGCAGACATTGGGCAAGAAATTTCGCTCGACCAGGTGTTGTCGGTTGGCGAAGGCGACCAGATCAAGATCGGTACGCCCTTCGTTTCCGGCGCTGTGGTCAAGGCAACCGTTCTTGCACAAGGCCGCCATCCCAAGGTCAAGATTTTCAAGATGCGCCGTCGCAAGCATTACCGCAAGCAGCAGGGCCATCGTCAAAACTACACCGAAGTGCGCATCGAGGCCATTACGGCCTAAGCACACGGTAACCAGGAGCTAAACATGGCACAGAAAAAGGGCGGCGGCTCTACGCGTAACGGTCGCGACTCACAGGCCAAACGTCTGGGCGTCAAGGCCTACGGCGGCCAGCAAATCTCCGCGGGCTCGATCATCGTTCGCCAGCGCGGTACGCAGTTTCACCCCGGCGTCAACGTCGGCATCGGCAAAGACCACACGCTGTTCTCACTGGTCGACGGCAAGGTTCGCTTCCATCAGAGCGGCGCTCTGAACAAGCGCACCGTATCGGTCGTTCCCGCCGAGTAAATTCCCGGCGCAGAATCGCACCAACTCGAAGAGCCTCGCCGCCCACGGCGAGGCTTTTTGTTTTTTACTAGAATAGAAATTCTCTCAAGGTACCCTTCATGAAGTTCGTCGACGAAGCAACCATCGAAGTCATTGCCGGCAAAGGCGGCAATGGCGCGGCGAGCTTTCGCCGCGAAAAATTCATTCCCAAGGGCGGCCCCGACGGCGGCGACGGTGGCCGTGGCGGTAGCATTTATGCAATTGCCGACCGCAACATCAATACGCTCGTCGACTTTCGCTATGCCCGACTGCACCGGGCCAAAAACGGCGAACACGGGCGTGGCTCCGATCAATACGGCGCAGCCGCTCCCGATATCACACTCAAGGTACCCGTAGGCACCAGCATCTACGATGCCGACACGAATGAACTGCTGTTCGACCTCGACCGGCACGGCCAGAAGGTCACGCTGGCAGCGGGCGGCCAGGGTGGGCTGGGCAATCTGCACTTCAAATCCAGCACCAACCGCGCGCCACGGCAGTTCACATACGGCAAGGAAGGCGAGCAGCGCCGCCTGCGCCTCGAGCTGAAGGTTCTGGCAGACGTAGGCCTGCTGGGCCTGCCCAACGCCGGCAAGTCCACGCTCATCAGCAAGGTGTCGAACGCCCGGCCGAAGATTGCCGACTACCCGTTCACCACCCTGCATCCGAACCTGGGCGTGGTGCGCACCTCCGAAAGCCGCAGCTTCGTCATTGCCGACATTCCCGGCTTGATCGAGGGCGCATCCGAAGGCGCAGGGCTCGGCCATCTGTTCCTGCGCCATTTGTCGCGCACACGCGTGCTGCTGCACATCATCGACGTGTCGTCGCCCGACCCGGAATTCGACGCCGTGGAACAGGCCGCCGCCGACGCCCGGGCCATCGTCGAGGAACTGCGCCGCTACGATCCCGCACTGTACGAGAAGCCGCGCTGGCTGGTGCTGAACAAGCTCGACATGGTCGAAGACCCCGAGGCCGCCAAACAGCGCCTGTGCAAACTGCTTGACTGGAACGGCCCCGTCTTCGGCATATCGGCCATCACGGGCGAAGGCACCCGCGAGCTCATCTGGGCCCTGCAAGACTGGCTCGACGCCGAGAAACAGCGCGAGAACATCGAGCAAGACAAACTCGCCGGCCTTCACGTGGAAGACGATCCGCGCTTCGACCCCAGCCGCAGCACGCCTGACAGCGATCCGGCGAACTGATCCCGGCCCGTGCCGGGCCGCCCGCACCTTTTACAGCGTTTCGCTCACACCGTTACATCTGATTCCGGCATCATGCTAGACCTCGACACCACACCTTCCGTTGCCGCAGACGCGCGACGCCTCGTCATCAAAGTCGGCTCTTCACTGGTCACCAATGAAGGGCGCGGACTCGACATGGAAGCGGTGACCCAGTGGAGCCGCCAGATTGCCGCCTTGCACGCACAAGACAAGCAGGTGGTGCTGGTATCCAGCGGAGCCATTGCCGAAGGCATGGCCCGGCTGGGGTGGCCACGCCGGCCCAGCGCCATGCACGAGCTGCAGGCCGCCGCCGCCGTGGGTCAGATGGGCCTGGTGCAGGCATACGAGGTCGCGTTCGCGCAGCACGGCATCCGTACCGCCCAGATTCTGCTGACGCACGAAGACCTGGCCGACAGGCGCCGTTACCTGAACGCACGCACCACGCTCTATACCCTGCTGCGTCTGGGCGTGGTGCCCATCGTCAATGAAAACGACACGGTGGTGACCGACGAGATCCGCCTGGGCGACAACGACACGCTGGGCGCCCTGGTCACGAACCTGATCGAAGCCGAAACGCTGGTCATCCTGACCGACCAGCGCGGCGTCTACACCGCAGATCCGCGCAAAGATCCGGAGGCCCAGCTCATACAGGTGGCACAGGCGGGCGACCCCGAACTCGAAAAAATGGCGGGCGGTTCGGGCAGCGATATCGGCACGGGCGGAATGCTGACCAAGATTCTTGCCGCGCGCCGCGCCGCCAACAGCGGCGGCCACACCATCATTGCCAGTGGCCGCGAACCCGACGTGCTGCTGCGACTCGCAAGTGGTGAGCGTATCGGTACCGAACTGCGCGCCCTGCTGCCCATCCGTTCGGCCCGCCAGCGCTGGCTGGCAAATCACCTGCGGCTGCGCGGGCGCGTCACGCTCGACCAGGGTGCCGTAAAGGCGCTGACGCAGGGTCACAAAAGCCTGCTTGCGGTGGGCGTAACCGCTGTGGAAGGCGAATTCGAGCGGGGCGATGTCGTGGCCTGCATCGACGAAGCCGGCCGGGAACTGGCGCGCGGCCTGATCAACTATTCGGCCAGCGACACGCGCCGCATTCTGCGTCAGCCAAGCTACCGGATTGCCGAAATTCTGGGGCACATGACCGACCCGGAACTGATGCACCGCGACAACATGGTGGTGACATACGCGGGCTGACCGCCCGCGCCGCGAAAGGGCGTTGGGCACCCCGGCGCAGGGTATGCGGGCCGGCAGGCAGGGCATGCAGAAGGCGGCGCCAATCGACGTGCCGCCGTGGCGCTAGAAGCCCGGCGGAATATAGAGGGTTTCCTTCACCTCTTCCATGACGATGCAGCTCTTGGTCTGGGTTACGCCCGGCAGACGCAGCAGCACATCGCCCAACAGCTTGCGGTACTGCCCGATTTCCTTGATGCGGGCCTTGAGCATGTAGTCGAAGTCGCCCGACACCAGATGGCATTCCTGCACATAGGGAATCTCCAGCAGTTCCCTGCGAAAGTCTTCGAAGCTGCGGTCCGACTTGTGCGACATGGTGATTTCAACGAACACCAGCAGGCCCGCACCCAGTGCTGCGGGCGAAACCCGTGCGTAATAACCGGTGATTACGCCCTCGCGTTCCAGACGCCGCACCCGTTCGATGCATGGCGTAACCGTCAGGCCCACCCTGTCGGCCAGTTCGGTCATCGACATGCGCCCGTCGCGCTGCAAAAGATCAAGGATATGGCGATCGACCCGATCGAGGGTGAATTCGCCGTCGCGGCCCGTTCTCATAAGGTTTCCGTATTCTGTGCCGCAGCGCCTGCGCGCCATATCGCGGTGCACCGGAAGATTTTCTGAAGGGTGAACACCGCGCGGCCTCAAACAGTAATTTTTGCTGGTTTACCCCGAAAAACACAAAAAATTCCTGGGGCATCTTACGTAAGATAACAGAAAACCTGGGAGGCAAGACTCATGAAGATCACTGTGCTAGGTGCCGGTGTCGTCGGCATCACTACCGCCTACTACCTGGCTCGGGCCGGTCATGAAGTCGACGTCTACGACCGCCAGAGCGGCCCGGCGCTGGAAACCAGCTTCGCCAACGCAGGGCAGATTTCCTTCGGCTATTCGTCGCCGTGGGCCGCGCCCGGCATTCCCATGAAGGCCATCAAGTGGATGTTCGCCGAACATCCTCCGCTTACGATCCGGCCCGACGGAACACTTACTCAGCTGCGCTGGATGCTGCAGATGTGGCGCAATTGCACGGCAAGCCGCTACGCCGTCAACAAGGAACGCCTGCTGCGCATCTCGAACTACAGCCGCCAGTGCCTGGAACAGCTGCGCGAGGAAACGGGCATCCAGTATGAAGGCCGTCGCCAGGGTACGGTTCAACTGTTTCGCACTCAACAGCAGCTCGACGCCGCCGGACGCGACATGCTTGCCCTGGGCGAGGCCGGAATCCGCTATGAGCTGTTGTCGCCGGCCGACCTGGTGAAGGCTGAGCCCGGCCTGGCCGCCAGCGCGCACAAGTTTGTGGGCGGCCTGCGCACGCCCGACGACGAAACCGGCGATTGCCACCTGTTCAGCACGCGGCTGGCCGAAATCGCCCGCAACATGGGCGTACGCTTTCACTACGACACACCGCTGGACGCCCTCGAGACCCAAGGCGGCACGGTTACGGCCGTGCGCTCCGGAAACCGCCGCCTGGAAGCCGATGCCTACGTACTGGCGCTGGGTTCGTGGTCGAGCCGTTTCCTGAAAGGGCTGCTGCGCATACCGGTTTACCCCCTCAAAGGCTATTCGATTACCGCCGCCATCGCCGACGCCACCCGAGCGCCCTCTTCGACCCTGCTCGACGAAACCTACAAGGTGGCTGTCACGCGTTTCGAAGACCGCATCCGCGTCGGCGGCATGGCCGAGGTCGTGGGTTACGACACCCGGCTTGACCCACGCCGCCAGGCCACGCTGGAAATGGTGGTCGATGACCTGTTCCCAGGTGCACGCAAACCCGGCGACGTGGCATTCTGGACAGGCCTGCGCCCCAAGACCCCCGACAGCACGCCCATAATTGGCGCCACGCCCATTGGCAAGCTGTACCTGAACACCGGCCACGGCACACTGGGCTGGACCATGTCTTGCGGCAGCGGCCGCCTGCTGGCCGATATTATTTCAGGCCGCGCCACCGAAATCCGCAGCAATGACCTTTCGGTGCACCGTTACTATGGTTCAGCGGCGGCCGACACCGTAGCCGGTGCCACGGCCACGGCCTGAGACCCGAAACTGACGCACAGGGCATAGCCCTGGCCGCGCACCGATTGAACCGGCGGTTCGCAGCCGGCTGCCACGAATTTGCGACGCAGCCGGCTCATGAGCACACTGAGACGACGCGCAGCCCTGGCGGGCGACCCTGCCGCTGCCGAAGGGCGGTCGGCCGCCACTGCGGCCATGAGCGCCGCATGCGCCAGCCGCTGACCCGGCGCCGCCAGCAAGGCCAGCACAAGTGAACGTTCAATATTCGTGAGCGTGACGCGTGCGCCACCTGGCGCCTGCACCACCCAACCCTGGCTGGCCAGTTGCCAGCATGATTCGTTGCCGGGCGATACCGCAGCACGTTGCCCGTTCTGCGCGTTTGGCACTTCGGGCGCCACGCCAGAGGTGTCGCCCCCGCCCGTGAGCCCAGACAGAATCTGCGCAACCTGCGCAGGCGGCGCGGTGGGCGGCCAGCACACCCCTATGCCAACCTGCAACACCCGCTGCAACCCCGCGCCAGTTAGCGGCGCGACCAGCGCCGCGAGCACCACGCCGGTGCCAAGATTGGCCACCCGCGTTGCAGCACGTACCACGAATTCGGTACGGCCGGCCAACAGCGCAATATGCCGTTGATGGCGGGCGGCAGCCGCGATGAGGGCGCGTTCGAATTCAGCGGAATCGCGGTACACCCGCACGACGCAGCCGTGCGAAAGCAGAGCGAGCACGATCGCACGCGGCGCCTGAAAAGCAGGGGCTTCGAGCACCAGAACGAGGCGGGGTAACACTTTCATACGGGTAGAGGGTCGTATGCGGATTAATGTACCCGATATTGATCACAAATGTGATTGTGAATATCACCAACGTGTTTGCATTTCACCGTTCAATCACGTTTGTGAACACGCTAGGAAGTCGCCTCCGCTACGCCCGTACGCTGCGCGGCCTGACGCAGGCCCAGCTGGCACGCGCCTGCGGACTTTCGCAGGGCGCCATCGGCAACTACGAATCCGACCGCCGACGCAACGCCAAAGACGTGTTTCGCATCGCGGAAGTGCTGAAAGTCAGCGCGGCATGGCTCGCAATGGGCACCGAACCTATGGAAATGTCGGCTGCACACACTTTGGCTGAACACACACCCCTTGCAGCCGGCATGACTGCCTGGCCGTTTCCCGACGTCGAGCCCGACCGTATCTGGGCGCTGCCCGCAAAACAGCGCATGACGCTGAACAATATTCTGGCCACCGCCCTGGCCGGCCTGGAAGAAGACGGCGCCGGCCCTTCCCCCACCTGAGCGCGACGCGGCTATACTGAGCCTCACGCAGGGGTACTCGCCGGCAACGGCGGGTTGAGAGACACCCTTCGTACCAGTACGGATAATGCCGATGCTGGGAGCGCACCCCGCCGCGGAGCGTCGTCTCGTCTCGCGGCGACCCCTCTTCGGCAGGCTCATTCCCAATCGGCTCCTTGTTCAACACGGAGCTTCAATTGAAGATCAAACCTGCATTCAAGGCCGAATCGGCCACGGTCGACCAGGCCGCCATCACCCCCCTTCCCCGTTCCCGCAAAGTCTACGTCACCGGCAGCCGCCCCGACATCCGCGTACCATTTCGCGAAATCGATCAGGACGACACGCCCACGGCGTTTGGCGGTGAGCCCAACCCTCCGATCACCGTTTACGACACCAGCGGCCCCTACACCGACCCGGACGCGACCATCAATATCCGTCAGGGCTTGCCCGCCTTGCGCGCCCGCTGGATCGACGAACGCGGCGACACGCAAGAGCTGCCGGGCCCCACCAGTGCCTTTGGACGCGAGCGGCTCGCCGACCCGACGCTCGACGCCATGCGTTTCGAATTGCGTCGCAAGCCGCGCCGGGCACGCCCGGGTGCAAACGTCACGCAGATGCACTACGCCCGCCGCGGCATCATTACTCCCGAAATGGAGTTCGTGGCCATACGTGAGAATCTGCGCCGCGAGGAATATCTGGAAAGCCTGCGCGCAAGCGGCCCGGATGGCGAAAAGCTGGCACGCCGGCTCACCCGCCAGCACCCCGGCCAGTCATTCGGGGCATCCATTCCCGAGCGCATCACGCCTGAGTTCGTGCGTGATGAAATTGCACGCGGCCGCGCCATTTTGCCGGCCAACATCAACCACCCGGAAAGCGAGCCCATGATCATCGGCCGCAACTTCCTGGTGAAGATCAATGCCAACATCGGCAATTCGGCCCTGGGCTCCAGCATTGCCGAGGAAGTCGAGAAGATGACCTGGGCGATACGCTGGGGCGGCGATACGGTCATGGATCTTTCCACCGGCAAAAACATCCACGAGACCCGTGAATGGATACTGCGCAATTCGCCCGTGCCCATCGGCACCGTACCCATTTATCAGGCGCTGGAAAAGGTCGACGGCAAAGCCGAAGAGCTGACGTGGGAAATCTTTCGCGACACGCTCATCGAACAGGCCGAACAGGGTGTCGACTACTTCACGATTCACGCCGGCGTGCGCCTGCCCTTCATTCCACTCACCGCCGATCGCATGACCGGCATCGTGTCGCGCGGCGGCTCGATCATGGCCAAATGGTGTCTCGCGCATCACCGCGAAAGCTTCATCTACGAGCATTTCGAAGACATCTGCGAAATCATGAAAGCCTATGACGTTGCCTTTTCGCTGGGTGACGGCCTGCGGCCCGGGTCCACCTACGATGCGAACGACGAAGCCCAATTCGCGGAACTCAGAACGCTCGGCGAACTCACCCAGGTGGCGTGGCGCCACGACGTTCAGGTCATGGTGGAAGGCCCGGGGCACGTTCCCATGCAGATGATCCGCGAAAACATGGAACTGCAGCTGGAGCACTGCAAGGAGGCACCGTTTTACACGCTCGGGCCGCTCACTACCGACATCGCACCGGGCCACGACCACATCACCTCGGGCATCGGGGCCGCGCTCATCGGCTGGTACGGCACGGCCATGCTGTGCTATGTGACACCCAAGGAACACCTTGGCCTGCCCAACAAGAAAGACGTGAAGGACGGCATCATCACCTACAAGATTGCGGCGCACGCCGCCGATCTCGCCAAGGGGCATCCTGGGGCCGCGATCCGCGACAACGCCCTTTCCAAGGCACGTTTCGAGTTCCGCTGGGAAGACCAGTTCAACCTCGGGCTCGATCCTGACACGGCGCGCGAGTTTCACGACGAAACGCTGCCCAAGCAGTCGATGAAGCTCGCACACTTCTGCTCGATGTGCGGGCCGCACTTCTGCAGCATGAAGATCACGCAGGACGTGCGAGAGTACGCCGCCCGCCAGGGGCTCGACGAAAACGCGGCCCTGCAGCGCGGCATGCAGGAAAAGGCCGTCGAGTTCGTGCAACGCGGCAGCCGGCTGTACCACGAAACGTGACAATGCTCTGAGCAATCTGCCAACGCGCGTGCATCAATCAGAGCATCTCAAAAATAACGCCCGGCCCCACACGATGTGGGGTCGGGCGGGCTCGTTGGTACGCCGCGGCTGCAGGGTTTACTGCTGCACGGCGTACAGATACAGCTCGACGCGCCGGTTCATGGCACGGCCCTCCGGCGTGGCATTGTCGGCTACGGGGTTGTTCGGGCCACGACCTTCCGACATGAGGCGGTCGTAAGCCACGCCACGACTGGCAATATATTGCGTGACCGCGTTGGCGCGGTTCACCGAAAGCGTCTGGTTCAGCTGCATGGGGCCGGTGCTGTCGGTGTGGCCGATGGCCTTCGCACGCAGCTCGGGGCGCTGCACCAGCGCACGCGCCACGCTGTCGAGTACCGGCAGCAGCTCGGGCTTGAGATCGTATTTGCCGGTATCGAACGACACGTGGCTGGGAATATTGACCCGCAGTGTGCCGTCGGGCATTTCGGTGACGTCGACGCCCAGACTGGTGGCACCGGACTGCTCGACGTCGTTCTTCACGCCCGACCAGTTGTAGCCCACGATGCCGCCGGCGACCGCGCCGATACCGGCACCAATGGCCGCAGCCCTGCTGCTGTCGCCGATGAGCGCGCCAAGGCCGGCACCCAATGCGGCGCCGGCACCCGCGCCGACCGCGGTGCGCCCGCCCTGACTCATATCCCCCGTGCCGGCGCAGCCCACGGCGAGGCTCAATGCACCAACGCAGCTCAACAGCTTTGCCGTTCGCGTCATATTCTTCATGATTATTCTCCTGTCAGTCAGCAGACGCTTTTCTGCCACCGAACATGCTAGCAGAGCCGGCAATGGCCATTGTTACATTTCGTGTAACCGGTATCCGTATCAGTATCAGTGAAGGATCTGCTGCAGGAAGAGCTGGGTGCGCTCGTGCTGCGGGTTGTCGAAGAAGACGTCAGGCGTGTTTTCTTCGATGATTTCGCCCTGGTCCATGAAGATGACGCGGTCGGCCACCTTGCGGGCAAAGCCCATTTCGTGGGTGACGCACAGCATGGTCATGCCGCTTTCCTCGGCCAGGCTCACCATGACATCGAGCACCTCTTTCACCATTTCCGGGTCGAGCGCCGAAGTGGGCTCGTCGAAAAGCATGATCTTGGGGCTCATGCACAACGAACGGGCAATGGCCACGCGCTGCTGCTGCCCGCCGGAAAGCTGCCCGGGATACTTGCGCGCCTGATCGGGAATGCGCACCCGTTCAAGATACTTCATGGCCGTGGCTTCGGCCTCGGCGCGGCTCTTCTTGAGAACCCACACGGGGCCCAGCGTAAGGTTTTCCAGCACGGTAAGGTGCGGAAACAAATTGAAGTGCTGAAACACCATGCCGACGTCACGCCGGATGATCTCGATGTGCTTGAGGTCGTTGGTGAGCTCGGTGCCGTCGACGATGATGCGGCCTTGCTGATGCTCCTCCAGGCGGTTGATGCAGCGGATCATGGTGGATTTACCCGACCCGGACGGGCCGCAAATGACGATGCGTTCGCCCCTTGCCACGTTCAGGTTCAGGTTGCGCAGCACATGGAACTGCCCGTACCACTTGTTGACGTTTTCAAGGCGGATGATGGCCTCGGACATGCTCGACTCCTCGTTCCGCTGAATCAGCGCCGATAGCCCGTGTCGAGGCGGCGTTCAAGCCCCTGACTGTAGCGGGATATCGCGAAACAGAAAATGAAATAGATGACGGCGATGAACACGTAGGCTTCGACACTGAATCCGCGCCATGCGGCGTCGGCAATGGCGGCCTTGGCAGCCTGGGTGAGGTCGAAGATGCCGATGATCACCACCAGCGACGTATCTTTGAACAAAGAGATGAAAATGCCGACCAGCGGTGGAATGACGACCTTGAGCGCCTGCGGCAGAATGATGAGCCGCATCTGCTGCCAGTAGCTCAGCCCCAGCGAGTCGGCACCTTCGTATTGCCCTTTGGGAATGGCCTGCAGACCGCCGCGCACGGTTTCGGCAATGTAGGCGGCCGCGAACATGATGATGGCGATCTGCGCGCGCAGCAGCTTGTCGATGGTGAAGCCTTCCGGCAGGAACAGGGGCAGCATTACCGACGACATGAACAGCAGGCTGATGAGCGGCACGCCACGGATCAGCTCGATATAGATGATGCACAGCGACTTGACGGCGGGCATGTGGGAACGCCTGCCCAGTGCCAGCAGCACCCCGA
>Ga0079224_100001543_pt1 | contig 26715 bp, 27 predicted proteins | sample Stecom2015_FD_80414 | JGI IMG/M metagenome (GOLD analysis project Ga0079224, IMG submission 80414) | Agricultural soil microbial communities from Utah to study Nitrogen management - Steer compost 2015 | ecosystem: Environmental > Terrestrial > Soil > Agricultural land | place: USA: Utah... | reverse complement strand
GGCGCGGAGCGGATCGAGCTGTCGGGGCCGCAGACGTTCCCGGGGCAGCCGGGCCTCGCCCCGGCCGCGCCGGGACGCAGCGCGTCGAGCCCGGCACGGCAAGAGGACCAGGCGCCTTATCGCCGGTTCGAGATCGTGGCTCCGGCGCAGCAGGAGACGCTGTGGAACATCGGCGGGACGCTCGCCGTCACGGTGGCGCTCGAGCCGCCGCTGCAGCCGGGGCACCGGCTCGACGTCTACCTCGACGGCGAGCGGCGCAACCTCGGCGCGACGTCGACACAGCTGACCGTGCCGGAAGTCTACCGGGGCCTGCACACGCTGCAGGCCGTGATCGTCGACGAGAGCGGCTCGGAGGTGCTGCGCTCGCTCGCCGTGACGTTCATGGTGCAGCAGACCAGCATCCTGAACCCGAACAACCCGACGCCGCCCGCGCGCCGCAACTGAGCGCCGGCGCTGGGTCGCGCGGGACGAGCCCGCGCGCCGGCGGCGCCCGCACGCGCCGGCTGCCGCCGGATGCCGACGAGATTCTGCAGGCCCTGACGACGGCCGTCGTCGTGCTTGCGCCGGATCTCTCGATCACGTACATGAACCCGTCGGCCGAAAGCCTGCTCGGCGTCAGCCTGCGGCAGGCGGAGGGCCGTCCGCTCGCCGACGTCGTGCACCCGGCGGACGAGCTCGAGACGCTGTGCCGCCGCGCGCTCGACAGCGGCCTTACCTTCAGCCTTCGCGAGCTCGAGGCGAGAGCGGGCGACCGGGAGCTGATCGTGGACTGCCGTGCGCAGCCGCTCGATGCCGAGCCGGGGCTCCTGCTCGAGCTCGTCGATACCGAGCGCGACCGGCGCATCCGCCGCGAGCAGGACCTGCTCGCGAAGCAGCGCCTGTCCCGCCGCATCGTCGGCCAGCTCGCGCACGAGGTGAAGAATCCGCTCGGCGGATTGCGCGGCGCGGCGCAGCTGCTCGAGCGGCAGCTGCCGGCGCCGGAGCTGCGCAAGTACACGCAGGTGATCATCGACGAGGCGGATCGTCTGGCTGCGCTCGTCGACGGTATCTTGAAGGGCGGGCGACCGAAGCCCGAGGTCGTCAACGTGCATCAGATCACGGAGCACGTCGCGAGCCTGATCGCCGCGGAGAAGCCGCCGGGCGTCGAGCTCGTGCGCGACTACGACCCGAGCCTGCCGCCGCTCGAGACCGATCGCGGGCAGATGATCCAGGCGTTCCTGAACCTCTCGCGCAACGCGCTGCAGGCCGTCGGCGAGTCCGGCCGCATCGTGTTTCGCACGCGCGCGTTGTCGAATTACACGATCGGCGGCGAGTTTCACCGGCTCGTGCTGTCGCTCGAGGTCGAGGACGACGGGCCGGGCATACCCGACGAGCTGCAGGAGACCATTTTCTATCCGCTCGTCAGCGGCCGGGAGACGGGCACCGGGCTCGGGCTCACGATCGCGCAGGACCTCGTCGGCCGCAACGGCGGATTGATCGAGTTCAAGAGCCGGCCGGGACGCACCGCGTTCCAGATGCTGCTGCCCCTGACGGCGGCGCCGGCAGGCTCTGATACGGACGCGGCGGGACGCGGAGGGAAACGCACGTGACGACACCGGGTTTGAGCGTTTGGGTGGTCGACGACGACGAGTCCGTACGCTGGGTGCTCGAGCAGGCGCTGAAGCAGGCGCAGATGGTGCCGCGCACGTTCGACTCGGCGCGCGCGCTGCTGAAGGCGTTCGAGCGCGACCGCCCGGACGTGCTGGTCACGGACATCCGCATGCCGGACATGAGCGGCCTCGAGCTGATGGAGCGGCTCTCCGCGAGCGATCCGAACGTGCCGGTGATCGTGATCACGGCGCACTCGGATCTCGACAGCGCCGTGTCCGCGTATCAGGGCGGCGCGTTCGAGTATCTGCCGAAGCCGTTCGACATCGACGAGGCGGTCGAGCTCGTCTCGCGCGCCGCGCGGCACAACGGCCGGCAGCAGGCCCGCGAGGCGACGAGCACGAAGACGCCGCGGATCATCGGGCATGCGCCCGCGATGCAGGACGTGTTCAAGGCGATCGGGCGGCTGTCCCGTTCCAGCATGACCGTGCTGATCACGGGCGAGTCCGGCACCGGGAAGGAGCTCGTCGCGCGTGCGCTGCACGAGAACTCGCCGCGCGCGCGGCAGCCGTTCGTCGCGCTGAACACGTCCGCGATCGCCGCCGAGCTGCTCGAGTCCGAGCTCTTCGGCCACGAGAAGGGCGCGTTCACGGGCGCGATGGAGCGGCGGATCGGCCGGTTCGAGCAGGCCGACGGCGGCACGCTGTTCCTCGACGAGATCGGCGACATGTCGCCGGCGCTGCAGACCCGGCTGCTGCGCGTGCTCGCCGAGAGCGAGTTCTTCCGCGTCGGCGGGCAGACGCCGATCCGCGTCGACGTGCGGGTAATCGCCGCGACGCACCAGGATCTTGCGCTTGCGGTCCAGCAGGGTCGCTTCCGCGAGGACCTGTATCACCGGCTGAACGTGATGCGGATCGAGGTGCCGCCGCTGCGGCATCGGCGCGAGGACATCCCCGAGCTCGCGCGCTTCTACCTCGAGCGCGCGGCGTCGGAGCTCGGCGTCGCGCCGAAGACGCTGAGCCCGCCGGTCATCGACGCGATGATGCGCTACGACTGGCCGGGCAACGTCCGCGAGCTCGTCAACGTCTGCCGCCGGCTCACCGTCACGGCCGCCGGCCGCGAGGTCGTCGTGCAGGATCTGCCGAGCGAGCTCGGCGGCGTGCCGCGCGGCGCGGCCGCGGACTGGACGACGGAGCTCGCGCAGTGGGCCGAAGGCCAGCTCGCCGCGGGGCCGCCGGAGCCGCTCCTGGCCGAGGCGCTGCCCGCGTTCGAGCGCACGCTGATCGTCACCGCGCTGCGCAGCGCCCGCGGCAAGCGGCTCGAGGCGGCGAAGCTGCTCGGCTGGGGGCGCAACACGCTGACGCGCAAGATCAAGGAGCTGGGGCTCGAAGGGCGGGTTTGACTTTGTGGCTTCGTTTGAACGTAGAGGGGTGTCAGACACCATTTTTCATTCGTGTTGGAGAGTGGGTTAGGCGCCGTCGCAAAAAAATGGTGTCAGACACCCTCGCTTCGTTCGACGCCCTCGCTCCGTTCAGCGTCGCCGCTTACCCGCGCGGCGTACGATGTCCTCGATGATCGCCTCCGCGAGCTCGAGCGCGGCAACGCCGTCGCGCCCCGAGACGACGCACGGGCGGTCGTGCACGATCGCGTCGAGGAACGACTCGGTCTCGGCAAGCAGCGCGTCGCCCTTGTCGAGGCTCCAGCGCTCGACCTTCAGCGGCTCGCCGTCGGTCCCGCCCGCCGCGGCCAGCACCCGCCGCACCTCGCCTTCGCCGAAATCGATCGAGACGTAGCGGCTGTGCTGGAACACGCGGAACCGGCGTTGCGCGCTGGTCGACACGCGCGACGCCGTGACGTTCGCGATCGCGCCGCTCTCGAACTCGATGCGCGCGTTCGCGATGTCGACGGTGTCCGTCAGCACGCCGGTGCCGACCGCCGACACGCTCGCCGGCCGAGAATCGACGAGCGACAGCATCACGTCGAGATCGTGGATCATCAGGTCGAGGACGACGTCGACGTCCGCGCCGCGCGGCCTGAACGGCGCGAGCCGATGGCACTCGATGAAGTCGATCTCGGTCAGGCTCTCGCGCGCGGACAGGAACGCCGGATTGAAGCGCTCCACGTGCCCGACCTGAAGCTTCAGCCCCTTCGCCTCCGCGAGCTCGGTCAGCACGCGGCCCTCCTGCGCGGTGCGCGTCATCGGCTTCTCGACGAGCACGTGCACGCCGTGCTCGAGGAAGAACTTCGCGAGCTCGAAATGCGCGCTCGTCGTCGCCGCGATCGTGACTGCGTCGACGCGCCCGACGAGCTCGCGATGGTCCGGGACGTACGTCGTGCCGACCGCCTCGGCCGTCGACCGGCCGGCGCGCTCGTCGATATCGCAGACGCCGACGAGCTCCGCCTGAGGCAGCGCCGCGTACTTCTGCGCGTGGAAGCGCCCGAGGTAGCCGGTGCCGACGACGGCGACGCGAACCGGGCTCATCGGCGCGCGATCCCGCGCTCGGACGTCTCGAGGAACGTCACGAGCAGCTCGATCTGCGGGCTCTCGGCGCACTCCTCGCGGATCCGCGCGACGACGTCGCGCACGGTCAGCGAGCCGTCGAGCAGGAAGCGCATCGCGCGCTCGATGTTACGCCGCTCCTCGAGGTCGAACCCGGCCCGCTTCAGGCCCACGCGGTTCGTCGCGCGCAGCGTCGCCCAGTAGCCCTCGGCGACGGAAAACGGCGGGATGTCCTTGTTGGCGTAGGAGCCTCCGGCGAGGAACGCGTACGCGCCGATGCGCACGAACTGCGATGCGCCGGAATGCCCCGACAGGATCGCCTTGTCGCCGATCTCGACGTGGCCCGCGAGCTGGCACAGGTTCGTGAGCACGATGTCGTCGCCGAGCTGGCAGTCGTGGCCGATATGGCAGTAGGCCATCACGAAATTGCGGTCGCCGAGCCGGGTCGTGCCGCCGCCCTTGCGGGTGCCGAGGTTGATCGTCACGTACTCGCCGATCCGGTTGCCGTCGCCGATCACGAGCGCGGCGTCGTCGAGATCCTCGTAGCGCAGGTCCTGCGGCGGACCGCCGAGCATCGCGCCGCTCTGGATGAGGTTCCGCTCGCCGATCCTCACGCTGCCGAAGCGGCTGCCGATCCGCACGTGCGACTCGACGACGGTGCCGGCGCCGATGCAGACGCGCCCGGTGATCAGGCAGAACGGCCCGATCTCGGCGTCCGGCGAGATCTCCGCCTCGGCGGAGACGATCGACGACGGGTGGATGCTCATCGAGGCGGCTCCCCGCTCCGCGGCGAAGCGTGCCTCCGGCATAATCGTGTGCAAGCGATGCTCATCAATCACTCGACCCCGATGCGGCAAACATGACGCGCGAACGATGCCGGCGAACCTGAGTCCCGAGTACAAACGCTCGGAGCAAGCTTATCGCGCCGCGCAGGACGAGCGCGAGCGCCTGGAGTGCCTGAAGGAGATGCTGCGGACGATCCCGAAGCACAAGGGCACGGAGCATCTGCAAGCGGACATCAAGAGCCGGATCAAGCAGCTCACGGACGAGCTGTCCGGCCCGAGGAAGGGTGCGGCGCGCACCGGCCCCGTGCACGTCGTGCGGCGCGAAGGCGCGGCGCAGATCGCGCTGATCGGCCCGCCGAACTCGGGCAAGTCCGCGCTGCACGTGCGGCTCACCGGCTCGCGGGCGAGCGTCGGGCCGTTTCCGCACGCGACGATCGAGCCGTTGCCCGGCATGCTGGCGTACGAGGACATCCATTTTCAGCTCGTCGATCTGCCGCCGGTCTCGGCGGAGTACATCGACAGCTGGTACGTGAACGCGCTGCAGCCCGCGGACGCGGCGCTCCTCGTCGTCGACCTCTCGGATCCCGCCTGCGCGGAGCTCGTGCAGGCGGTCATCGACAAGCTCGACGAGCGGCGCGTGAGCCTCGTGCCGGACTGGCCGGCGCGCGAAGCGCCCGGTGCCGAGGGCGATGACGAGGACGACGATGCCCGCGCGCTCGATCCGTTCCGCAAGCGCCTGCCGACGCTGCTCGTCGCGAACAAGATCGACCTCGGCTTCGACCCGGCCGACCTCGAGGTGCTCGCGGAGCTGACCGGCCTCGGGCTGCCCGCCGAGCCGGTGTCCGCGGAGACCGGCGAGCGACTCGATCGGATCGCCCCGTTCCTATTCCGCGAGCTCGCGATCGTGCGCGTCTACACGAAGGCGCCCGGCAAGCCTCCCGAGATGGATCGGCCGTTCACGGTCCGGCGAGGCGCGACGGTGCTCGACGTCGCGCGCCTCGTGCACAAGGATATCGCCGCGGGGCTGAAGTACGCCCGCGCGTGGGGTACCGGCGTGTTCGACGGCCAGCAGGTCGGCCCCGAGCACACGCTCTCGGACGGCGACGTGATCGAGCTGCACAGCCGCTGAGCAGGCCGGCAGGGGGAGGCGCGGCGGCTTCGCCGCGGCCGCCGAGCGCGAGGCTGCCGGACCCTCAGCCGCTCGCCGGCATGTCGAGCGAGCCGCTGACACGCAGCGTGCCGACCAGCTCGCGAAGCGATTCGAAGCCGTGCCGCTCGAGATACGCCTCGAGGCCCGCGTTGATCTTCTTCGGCGTCATCGGGTCGTAGAAGAGCGCCGTGCCGACGCCGACGGCGGTCGCGCCGGTGACGATGAACTCGAGCGCGTCCCGCGCGGTCTCGATGCCGCCCTGGCCGATGATCGGCACGTTGTGCCGGCGCGCCTCCTGATACACCTGGTGCACCTTGAGCAGCGCGATCGGCCGGATCGCGGGCCCGGAGAGGCCGCCCTGCACGTTGCCGAGGATCGGCCGGCGCGTCTCGACGTCCACCGCCATGCCCATCAGCGTGTTGATCACCGCGAACGCGTCCGTGCCAGCCTCGATGCATGCGCGGGCGTTCGCCGCGATGTCCGTCTGGTTCGGCGACAGCTTCGTGATCAGCGGCTTGCGCGTAACCCGGCGGCACGCCTCGACGACTTTTGCGGACATGTCCGGGTAATTGCCGAACGCGACGCCGCCTTCCTTCACGTTCGGACAGGAGATGTTGATCTCGATCGCGTCGATCGGCGAGTCGTCGAAGCGCCGCGTGACCTCCGAGTACTCCTCGATCGTCGAGCCGGACACGTTCGCGATGAAGCGTGTCTCGGAGAAATCGAGCTTCGGCAGGATGTGGCGCACGACGTGGTCGACGCCCGGGTTCTGCAGGCCGATCGCGTTCAGCATCCCGGCCGGCGTCTCCCATACCCGGTGCGGCGGATTGCCGAGGCGCGGCTCGAGCGTCGTGCCCTTCAGCACGATCGCGCCGACGTCGCGGTTCGAGAAGCCCTCGATGCGCGTGTACTCCTCGCCGAAGCCGACGCAGCCGGACAGCAGCACGACCGGCGAGCGAAGCTCGAGTCCGCAAAATTCGATGCCGAGCCGGCTCATCGCTCCCACCTCCATGAATGCGGGCGGATTATCTCATCTCCCTTATCATCGGTGCGCATGCTGCACCTGATCCTCTATCAACCGGAGATTCCGCCGAACACCGGCAACGTGATCCGGCTGTGCGCGAACGTCGGCGCGGCGCTCCATCTCGTGCATCCGCTCGGCTTCACGCTCGAGGAGCGGCAACTGCGCCGCGCGGGGCTCGACTACCGCGAGCTCGCGACGGTCGTCGAGCATGACAGCCTCGAGTCGTGCCTCGCGGCGCTCGGCGGCGGCAGAGTGTACGCGCTGACGACCCGCGCCTTGCGCTCGCTGTACGACGCCCGCTTCACCGACGGGGACGCGTTCCTGCTCGGGCCGGAGACGCGCGGACTGCCCGCGGAGGTGCTCGATCGCCTGCCCGACGACGCCCGGCTGCGCATTCCGCTCCGGCCCGGCAACCGCAGCCTCAATCTCTCGAACGCCGCGGCGGTCGCCCTCTACGAGGCCTGGCGCCAGCTCGGCTTCCCCGGCCGCGCCAGGGCACCCACGACGCTGAACGGTACGGCAAGGCGCTAACGAACGGCACGCCGCCCCGGCACGGAACGGCTCGGCGCTGATGACCGGCACGCGGCCAAGGAGGGTGCTGCGTGATGTGGCCGTCTTGGGGATCGTGCGAGCCATGGATGGCGAGCCCGAAGCCCACATGGATGTGTTCACGGCGGTCCCCAAGACGGCCACACCACGCAGCGCCCGACCCACGCGGACGTTCGATCGTTCATCGAATGCTGCGGGCGCCCAATTGCAGCGCGCATGTGGGCATGGGTTGGCGATCAACGTCGGCGCGGGTCGGGCGTGGTGTGATATGCGCGTCTTGGGGACCGGCATAAACCCGTCCCTGGGGCCTGCGATCGCGCCATCCATGGCGCTCACGCTCCCCAAGACGCGCATCTCACACCACGCCCTCCTCAACGGCGTGCCGGTCGTCGGCGCTTCGGGGTTTAGCGGCGCTCCGGGGTTTGGCGGTGCAGGGGCGCTCAGCGGCGCAGCGGGCAGCGGACGGGGCTCAGCGGCTCTCCGAGCCGACGGGGCGGCGCATCAGCGCGGCCGCGGCATCCCGCGGGTCGACGCCGCGGTACAGCACCGCGTGGATCTGCTCGACGATCGGCATCTCCACGCCGAGCCGTTCCGCGACGCGGTGCGTCGAGCGCGCCGCATAGTAGCCTTCGACGACCTGGCCGATCTCCGCGAGGGCCTGCTCGGCCGTCAGGCCGCGCGCGAGGGCCAGGCCGAAGCGGCGGTTGCGCGATTGATCGTCCGTGCAGGTCAGCACGAGGTCGCCGATGCCGGCGAGGCCCATGAAGGTATCCTTGCGCGCGCCGAGCGCGACCCCGAGCCGCGTCATCTCCGCGAGCGCGCGCGTGACGAGCGCGGTGCGCGTGTTCGCGCCGAAGCCGAGGCCGTCGCAAAGCCCGGCGCCGATCGCGAACACGTTCTTCGTCGCGCCGCCGACCTCGACGCCGATGATGTCGCTCGACGTGTACGCGCGCAGGTTCTCCGTCGACAGCGCGCGCGAGAGGTCGCGGGCGAAGTCGTCGCGCTCCGACGCGATCGTCAGCGCCGTCGGCAGCCCGGCCGCCACCTCGCGCGCGAACGTCGGCCCGGACAGCACGGCCGTCGCGCGCTCGGGGCCGAAGACCTCGGCGGCGACCTTGTGCGGCAGGAGCCCGGTGTCGAGCTCGAAGCCCTTCGTCGCCCAGGCGAGCCGAGGCGCCTGACCGACGGCGCGCACCGCCTCGAGCGTCGCGCGAAACGCGTGGCTCGGCACGGCGATCAGCACGACGTCCGCGTTTCGGACCGCCGAGGCGAGGTCCGACGTGACGTCGAGCGCGTCCGGCAACGCCGCGTCCGGCAGGTAGCGCGCATTGCGCCGCGTCGCGCGCATGCGCTCGATCGCGCCCGCGTCCCGGCCCCACAAGGCAGTGCGAAGGCCCGCGCGGGAGAGCTGGATCGCGAGCGCCGTCCCCCAGGATCCCGCGCCGAGAACGGCGATCGAACGGATGGCGTTAATGCGTCTCGTCCGAGCGGTTCTCCGTCTGCTGGTCGCCGGCGGGCTGGCCGGCCGCGCCGGCCACGTCGCCGTTCGTCGCCGCGGCCTGCGGCGCGCCGCCGGAGTTCAAGCCTGCGCTCTGCATCTGCACGCCTTGCTGCTGTTGCTGCCGCTGCTGCATCGCCTGCATGTACAGCGCGTCGAAATTGATCGGCTGGAGCAGCAGCTGCGGGAAGCCGCCCTTGACGACGATGTCGGAGATCGCCTCGCGGGCGTACGGATAGAGCGTGCTCGGGCAGTAGCTGCCCATCAGCATCGCGCGCTCCTGCTCGTTGTAGCCCTGCAGCGTGAAGATGCCGGCCTGGGCGATCTCGACGAGGAACAGCGTCGAGTCCTGGTCCTTCGCCTCGACGGTCAACGTCAGCGTGACCTCTTGCGTGTCCGGCCCGACCTCGCGCGCGCTCGAGCGCATGTTGAGCTGCGTCTGCGGCGCCACCTGGGTGTTGAAGACCGCGGGCGCCTTCGGGGACTCGAACGACATGTCCTTGATGTAGATCTTCTGCAGGATGAGCTGCTTCGCCTGTTGTTCTGCCATGGTCCGTCTTCTCGGTTTCGAACGTGGATAGGGTTTCGGCTCGGGTCCGGCTCAGAGACCGGACAAGAGGGCGTCCAGCTCTCCGCTTGCGTCGAGAGCCTTCAAGTCGTCGTAGCCGCCGACGTGCGTCGCGCCGATGAAGATCTGCGGCACGGTCCGCCGACCGCTGCGCTGCATCATCTCGACGCGGCGCTCGGGCTCCGCGACGACGTCGATCTCCGTGTATTCGACGCCCTTGCCGGCGAGTAGACGTTTCGCCGCCATGCAATATCCGCAGAACGGCGAAGCGTACATCACGATGTGGCTTTTCTCGGTGCTCATTTGACCAGGGGGAGGTTCTCGGTGCGCCAGGCGTTGAGGCCGCCCTTGAGGCTGAAGACCTTCTCGAAGCCCGCCTTGCGGAGCTGGGCCGCGGCCCGGTTCGAGACTATCCCGTTATCGCAGACGGTGATCAAGACCTTGTTCTTCTGCCTTTTCAGCACCGGGTTGTCGGCGCCGATCTGTCCGATCTCGACGTTGCGCGCGTTGGTGATGTGACCCGCGCGGAAGGCCTCCGCGCTGCGCACGTCGATCACGACCGCGCCCGCGTTCATCAGGCGCACCGCCTCCGCCGGGCCGACCTGCGTCGCGCCCAGCGACCGTTGCCTGATCTCGAAGACCACGACGGCGGCCAGCAGCGCGATGAACCCCGCAGCCAGAAAAGGGTGGTTGACGATGTGTTCGGCCAGCTCGCCCATCGAGTCTCCGCGTTGCGGCAAAAGGGGGAAGTATAGCGGCTCGCCGGCCTGCTAGACTTCGCAGCGCCATGGGGAGGGAGTGGGCATCGGCGCTTTCGGCGTGCGCGGCGCTCGCGGCGCTGCTCGCCGGATTCGCCGCGTCCGCGCAGAACGACGAGGAGCGCGAGCTCGAGGCCGTGCGCCGTGCGATCAGCGAGCTCGAGCAGCGGCTCGAGCGGCAGGCGACCCTGCGCGATACCGCCGCCGAGGCGTTGAGACGGCTCGAGCTCGATATCGCGGCCGGCCGCAAGGCCGTCGAGCGGATCGAGGCGGACACCGCGAAAGCGCGCCGGGATGCGGACGCCGTCGCGGCACAGCGCCGCGCGGCGAGCGAGCGCGTCGCCGCCGAGCGGGCGGCGCTCGCGGAGCAGGTCCGCATCGCCTACGTCAACGGCCGCGCGGAACGCCTGAAGCTGCTGCTGAGCCAGGAAAACCCCGCAGACTTCGGCCGCATGAGCGTCTACTACGCCTACTTCAATCGCTCTCGCGCCGAGACCGTCCGCACGGTCGCCGCGCAGGCCGACGAGCTCGCGCGGCTCGAGGCGGAGGCGGCGCGGCTCGCCGCCGAGCTCGAGGCGCTCGGCCGCGAGCGCAGCGCCGAGGTCGCGGCGCTCGAGCGCGCGCGCGCGGAGCGGCGCGAGCTGCTCGCCGGGCTCGACGCGTCGCTGCGGCAAGGCGGCGACGAGCTCGAGCGGCTGCGCGACGAGGAGCGCCGGCTCGTCGAGCTCGTCACCGAGCTCGGCAAGGTGATGGCGGCTTTTCCGGTGAACTCGGAGGAGCCGTTCCCGCGGCTGAAGGGCCGGCTCGCATGGCCGGTTCCCGGCGAGATCGAGCGCGCATTCGGGCAGCGCCGCGGGGCGGGCGGGGCCTCGACCGGCGTCCTGCTCTCGGCCCGGGAAGGCACGCCGGTCCGCGCGGTCTATCACGGTCGGGTCGCGTTCGCGGACTGGCTGCACGGCCTCGGCCTGCTGCTGGTCGTCGACCACGGCGACGGCTACATGAGCCTTTACGGCCACAACGACGCGCTGCTCAAGGAGCCGGGGGACTGGGTGCGGCCGGGCGAGCCGATCGCGGAGGTGGGCACGACCGGCGGGCGCACCTCGCCCGCGCTGTATTTCGAGATCCGTCACGACGGGAAGCCGGTCGATCCGCACGCGTGGATGGCGAACTGAACCGTTCCTGACGCCGCCGTTGTCCCGCTAGAAAGCGCGAAAAACGTCACAAAAACAATGGCCTTCGCGTCCCGTTCCAGGATCTGCAAAGAAGGTTTACAGATTTTGCTTCGGCTGTGCTAAGGTGCTTCCACGCCGGGGGGAGCTTACAACGCATGTCGCTGAAAGTACGGAGTATTCTCGTCCTTTTGCTCGGCACCGTGCTGGGTCTGACCGTGTCGCTCGGCAGCACCGTGCTGGCGGAGCGCGAGGCCGACCGCGTCGCGGTCGCCGAAGCCGGGCTGTCCCCTGACTACATTCGGCTCCTCGCGCGTGTCGTCGAGCGCGTCCGCAAGGAGTACGTGGATCCGATCGAGGAGCAGCGCATCGTCGAGAACGCGATCCGCGGCATCCTGGCCGACCTCGATCCGCACTCGAAGTACCTGCCCCCCGACGACTACGAGGAAGTGCGCATCAGCACGACGGGCAACTACTCCGGTATCGGGCTCGACCTCAGCGTGGAGGAGGGCCAGGTCAAGGTCGTCTCGCCGCTGGACGGCGCGCCGGCCGCCCGGGCCGGGATCCTGCCGGGTGACGTGCTGATTGCCGTCGACGGCGTCCCGGTGGACGAAGACAACCTCGAGAAGACCGTCAGCCGGATGCGCGGCAAGCCCGGCACGGTCGTCCGGCTGAGTGTGCGCCGCGACGGCGTCCCGGAGCCGCTCGAGTTCGCGCTGACCCGCGCCGACATCCACGTCCAGACGGTTCGCGCGGAGCTCGTCGACGGCCGCATCGGCTATTTCCGTATCACGTCCTTCTCGAACGGCACGGACGAGGATCTCGAAGCCGCTGCGCTGGCGCTCGAGGCCGAGGCGCCGGGCGGGCTCGAGGGCGCGGTCCTCGACCTGCGCAACAATCCCGGCGGCGTGCTCGAGGCCGCGATCGACGTTGCGGACCTGTTCCTCTCCGAAGGCCTGATCGTGCGCGGGACCGGGCGGGCGCGCCAGGCGCGCTTCGAGCGCTACGCGGGCAAGGGCGATCTGCTCGAGGACGTGCCGCTCGTCGTGCTCGTGAACAGCGGCTCGGCGTCCGCGTCGGAGATCGTCGCCGGGGCGCTCAAGGATCACGGCCGCGCCGTGCTCGTCGGCACCAGGACGTACGGCAAAGGGTCCGTGCAGACCGTGATGCCGATCGGCGAAGGCAGCGCGATCAAGCTGACGACGTCGCTCTACATCACCCCCTCGGGCGCCCAGATCAACGGCACAGGCATCGAGCCGGACATTCTCGTGAAGGGCGTCGGATCGCGGCGCATCTATTCGGGCACCGGCGGTGCGCCCGCGATGCTGGAGGATCCGCAGCTGCGCGAGGCGCTGCGGGCGGTCGGCTACTCGCAGCCGCTTCCGGAGCCCGTGACGGCGACGGCTTCGGCCTCGTCCGACGGCGCGCGCTGAAAAGCGTGTTCGACAGCGTTTCTCGGGACAGCCCGCGGTAACGCCGGCCGCGCGATGGACTCGACACGGTCCGTTGCATGAAATCCGATCGCATCGACCGCTCTCTCGAAATCGAGCAGGCGCAGCTGCGCGGCTTCGCGCGCAGCATCTCGGAGATCGAGTGGCTGCTGCTGATCCTCGTGATCCTGTACCTGTTCGTCACGCGTCCGGAGCTTGCGCAGCAGCCGGCCGTGCTCGCGATCCTGTTCGGCTTCGCCGGCTTCGTGCTCTCGTTCCGGTACATGCGCGTGCTCGCATCGCGGCCGCACATCAAGATCGTGCTCGAGATCCTCGCGATGCTCGCATTCGTGACCGGCGTGCTCGGGTTTGCGAACGGCATGCGCAGCCCGCTGATCAACCTCTACCTGCTGCCGATCATCACGGCCGCGCTCGCGCTCGGCAAACGGGCCGTCTCGCTCGTGATGCTGCTCGTCGTCGCGTGCTACGTGCTGCTCGCGACGCTCGAGGGCGGCAGCGAAGCGCTGAGCGCGCGTCTCGCGGCGGAAGCGCTGGGGGTGCTGACGCCGCTGGTGCTCGTCGCCTTCTCGACCACGCTCCTCGCGGAGAATATCAATGCGTCGAAGGCGCGGATCCGGGCGCTGTCCGACCGCGACGAGCTGACGTCGCTCTACAACCGCAGCGCTTTCCTCCGGCTCGCCGAGCGCGAGCATGCGAGCGCCGCCCGTAACGGCCGGCCGTACTCGCTTCTGATGGTCGACATCGAAGGGCTCAAGGCCATCAACGACACGTACGGTCACGAGGCCGGCAACCGGGCGGTCAAGCTCGTCGCCGACGCGCTCGGGCGGCTCACTCGCTCGAGCGACATCGTTGCCCGATACGGCGACGACGAGTTCGTCGTGCTGCTGATCGAGGCCGACCGCGCGATCGCGGAGGAAGTCGCGCAGCGAATCCGTAACGTCGTGTTCTCGACGACGCTCGAGGTGGACGTGAAAATGGTGCGCATCAAGGTCGGCGTCGGCGTTGCCAGCTTCCCGGAGGACGGCAATGCGCTCGCGCCGATCATCGGCGCAGCGGACCGCGCGATGTACAAGGACAAGCACGAGCGGGAGCCGCCGAAGGGAAGGCTCGTGATCCGGCGCCGCTGAGCGGGACGGCCCTACGCGTCGGCGGATCGGCACGCGGCGAACGCGAAGCCGGCCGCACGCGCCCGCGACTCGGGCTGCCCGGAATCGTCATTCACACCACGAGAGTCACCAATGCGGCAGATTGCGCTGACCGTAGTGCTGCTTTCATTGAGCAATGTCTTCATGACCTTCGCGTGGTACGCCCACCTGAAGGAGCTGAGCGCGCGGCCGTGGTTCATCGCGGCGCTCGTCAGCTGGAGCATCGCGTTCTTCGAGTACCTGCTGCAGGTGCCGGGCAACCGCATCGGCTACCACGTCATGAGCGTCGGCCAGCTCAAGATCCTCCAGGAGGTGATCACGCTGTCCGTATTCGCGCCGTTCGCCGTGCTCTACCTCAAGGAGCCGCTCAAGCTCGACTACCTCTGGGCCGCGCTGTGCGTGCTCGGTGCCGTATACTTCGTGTTCCGCGCGAACTGACGCAATCCCCACGCGAAACGGCGCGTTTGCGCCTCCGAATGGGCTTGACAAACGGACCTGCGACGTGACCTTGCAACTCTTCTTCACCGTTTTCGCGACCGTCTTTCTCGCCGAGCTCGGCGACAAGACCCAGCTCGCGACGCTGCTCTTCGCGGGCCGCTCGCCGGGCAATCTGTGGAGCGTCTTTCTCGGCGCCTCCGCAGCGCTGATCGTGTCGACGGCCGTCGGCGTGGCGGCGGGCGCCGCCGTCACGCAGCTCGTCAGCCCGAAGTACCTGACGTACGCGGCGGGAGTCGGCTTCATCGCGATCGGCCTCTGGACCCTCTGGTCCGCGCAGGCCGGCTGACCCGATCCGCGGCGCGCGGCGTACGGGCCGCCGCCGTCGCGCTCTCGGCCCGGCGGGCGGTATGATGGGCGGGCGCGCGCCCCGCCGCGCGGCCGGAACGTCCTACCGGGAGCACCGCGATGATCGAAGCCCTCCCGCACCGTTCGATGCCCAGTCGGCACGGGCGGCCGGTGATGCCGCCGTGACGCGGCCGAGACCCGAACCGGCCGACGGCTTCCCGCTGTGGGGCGTGCTCGCGCTGCCCGGCGGCGCGATATTCGGCGCCCTGATCGGCATCTTCGTCGGCGCGCTCTTCGGCATCCCCGGCATCGGGATCGCGATCGGCGCAGGGCTTGGCGTCGGCATCGGCCTCGCGCTTCTTGCGGCCGCCATCGTGCTGGCCTCGGCGAATCATTAGATCAGCGGGGCGTGGGCAGACGGATCGTCGCATACGCGGGACGAGTGCTCGGCGCGGTCTCGGGCGCGCTGGTCGCTGTGCTGTGGATGCTGGGGCTTTGGCTGCCGGACTCCGGCATGGCCCTCACGGGGATCAACTTCGTCGTCGGGCTGCTCATGACGCTCCTCGCGCTCTTCGCCGTCATCGCGGCGGTGCGCGGGCACACGGCCGCGCTGGTCGTGGTGTTCGTTGCGTCGTTCTTCCCCGTCGGCCTCGCGCTGCTCGGCGCGGACCACTGGCTCGGCTGGGCGGGCAGGCTGAATGTCTGCTACCTTGTCGCCGCCGCGCTGATGTGGCTCGGCGGCCCGCGGCGCCGAGGCAGCGCGGGGGATGCGCCGGCAAGACGCTCGATTGCAGAGGGCCGCGGCCCGTTCGAGACGGAGGAGTGATCGTGCAACCGAAAGCAGCGCGCCGGACCGCGTGGGCGCAGGTAATCCTCGTCGGCGTACTCGCCGCGCCCGCAGCGAGCGCTAACGATGCCGCCGCGCTCGAGGCGCACCGGGGCTTGTGGGAGCAGGCGGCGATCGAGGCGTACGTGTACGCGTACAACAAGTACTGCGAGTGTCATCCCGAGACGCCTCCCGCGACCTACGTGACGGTTCGCGGAGACGAGGTCGTCGACGTCCGCCATCAGCCGTTCGGGTTCGATCACTACGTTCAGGCCGAGCCGCGCAACTTCCAGTGGTATTGGACGATCGATCAGCTTTTCGATCTCGTCGGCAATGCGCTTTCGCGAGGCTCGGTCGTACGCGTCGAGTTCGACGCGGAGCTCGGGTTCCCGACCCACGTCTTCATCGATCACGACGAGAACCTGATCGGCGACGAGGTGGACGTGCGCGTCACGAAGCTCGAGCCGCTCGAGGAGTGACGGGCGTCCGCCGAGGACGCCTTCAGGAGCCCGGCTGCACGATGCGCGCGCGCCTGCCGCGGGACTGGCCGCTGCTGCTCGCGATCGCGCTCCTTTGGGCCGGATCGCTCGCGCTGCCCGCGCTCGCGGCCGGCGGCCGCGTCTTCACGGGCTTCGAGCTGCTGATGGACGGCTGGCAGGGCCTGTCGCGCGGCGTATACGCGTGGCTCGCGAACCCGCTCTTTGCCGCCGCGCTCGCGTGCGCGGTGCTCGCGCGCGAGGCGCTTGCCGCGCTCTTCTCGACGCTCGCCGCGGCGCTCGGCGGCAGCAGCGTCTTCGTCGAGTCTGCACTCCGCGAGCGCATGGCGTCCGTGCCCGAGATCGACCTTCGCATCGGCTTCTATTTGTGGATGATCGCGCTCGTCGCGCTTTGTCTCCGAGCGTTGACTTGCGCGGTCGTGTCGCGGCGCCGGGTGCCCGCGAAGAGCGGCCCTCGACATTCGGCATACTCGGGAAAGTCCCGGGATTGACGCTCCGGCTGAATTCGCCTTAGAGTCACGAAACGTCGGCGTCGTCGGCGGAAGGTTTCGGTTGATCGAGGTTAGTCTCCAGCGCTAGCACCTGTTCAGGATCTACCGATCTAGCGCTTGATCTTGCGCCGTTGGTTGAGTTGCTAGCTGTCTGAAACGGCGCGAGAGTCGGTCCTATGAATATTTACGTCGGCAATCTTTCCTATGCAATGAGCGAGAGCGAGCTTCGCGAAGCCTTCGCAGCGTACGGCGAAGTGTCGTCCGTCAAGATCCTGATGGATCGCGAGACGGGACGGTCGCGCGGATTCGGCTTCGTCGAAATGCCCAACCAAAAGGAAGCGGAGACAGCCGTCGCTCAGCTGAACGGCAAGGACGTCGGCGGGCGCGCGCTGCGCGTCAACGAGGCACGCCCTCGCGAGCGGCACTAGTCGCTCGGGCTCGCCGCGGTCACCCCGGGTTTGATTCAACCTTCGAGTGCGAAGCCGGCCGGGCGTCGGCCGCGGCGGTTTTGACCTGAAACGCGGCGGCCCCGCGCGGGCCGCCGCAGCCGAGCGCGCCATACGGCTCCGAACCGTCGAGGCGGCGCTCACGTCGGCGCGCGCGTGGTCACCTCGGATGCATCTCGGCATGCCGTAAGATGGGCCGCCCCGAACAACTCAAAGGCAGTGCCGGATGGTTTACCTCAAATGGACGCATGGCGAGCTCGCGACGCTCGAGCTTCGCGCGCTGTACACCGAGATCGACGAGGACGGCTGGGTGCAGCGCGAGCTCGGAATCGACGACGACGGGTTCGTCATTCATCGGTTGATCCCGACCAGCGCGCGGCCGGGATGGTTCGGCAGCGCGCGGCTCGCCCCGTTCATGCTCCGCAGCAACGTGACGAAGGCCGAGTTCGAGCGCCTCTGGAAGGACGACCGGCGCACCGACCCCTCCTCGGGGTGAGCGCCGCTCAGCGGCGGCGAAACGGCGCTCCGATCTTGATCCTGGCCGTGTCGTACGGATCGTAGCCCTCGTCCTTGCCGGGACGCGGCACGGATGCGGCGCCCGAGTCCTCCGCAAGGCTCAGTCCTCCCGTGTCCAGGGCTTCGAGCACGTCGTCGGCGTCCGTGCCTTCAGGCGTCTCGACGAGCTCGTTCATCCAGCTCCAGCGCGGCCGGCCGAGCTCGTCGAAGCCGACGAAGCCCGCGCTGTGCTCGCCGGCCGCGACGAGCCGGACGGGACGGGCTTCACGGTTTGCGGATCGTGCAGGGTCCGCGCTCCGCGCGGACGGTGAATCGCCAGTTCTTCTTTTCATTGTTCGCTTGGCGCGGCTCGGGCCTTCCGGGGCCCGTTCGGCAGTGCACATAAGATATCGGTGCCGAGGGCCGGAAAGTGTGACGCGCGTCACGTTCCGCGTCGCAAGGGATTGATGCGTTTGTCATAATATCGCCGCCGCGGGCGGCACCCGGGCGGCCTGCGCGGCCGGGCGCAGGTCTTCGCAAGCGCCGGAGGTGAGTCCGCGCGCCCGCCGCCCACTCGACGCGGCCCGGCCACTTCGGTTAGCGTTGCGCCTTGCCCGCGCTCGTAGCTCAGTGGATAGAGCACTGCCCTCCGGAGGCAGGGGTCGGGGGTTCGAATCCCTCCGAGCGCGCCACCGCACAGGGTGCCCGTTTCAGGGGGGTTGCGCGGTCCGAAGCGCACCGGACGCGCGAAACGCATCAGCCTTTCCCGACCGGCGCGATCAGCGCCCTGAGCAGCGAGCTGTCGACCGGTTTCGTCAGATGCTCGTCGAAGCCGGCCTCGTACGCCTTCCGCTTGTCCCCCTCCTGCGCCCAGCCGGTGAGGGCGAACAGCCGGATCGAGCCGCCGTCGGGGCGCGCCCTGATGCGCCGGGCCACCTCGTAGCCGTCGATGTCCGGCAGGCCGATGTCGAGAAGCACGACCTGCGGCCGAAAGTCCTCCACCGCGCGCAGCGCTTCGCGTGCGCCGTTGACCGCCTCGACCTCGTGGCCGTCGAGCTCGAGGACGAGACGCAGACTTTCGGCGGCGTCGCGATTGTCGTCGACGACGAGCACGCGGCGCGCCGAGCGGGCGGCCGCCGCTTCGGGAATCTCGGCGACCTCGGGGCCGCGCGCCGCGAGCGGCAGACTGACGATGAACTCGCTGCCGTGTCCGAGGCCTGCGCTCTCGGCTCGAATCGAGCCGCCGTGCAGCGTCACGAGCTGCCGCGACAGCGCAAGACCGATCCCGATTCCGCCGCCGCCCGTTCTCGCGCGGTGCTCCGGCACCTGGCTGAACATCTCGAAGACGTCGTGGAGCCGGTTGACCGGGATGCCGTAGCCGGTGTCGTGCACGCGGACGACGACCTGATCGTTCTCGATCCCGGCCGTCACGCCGATCGTGCCGCCCGCCTCCGTGTACTTCGCCGCGTTGCTGAGCAGATTGCCGACGACCCGCGTCAGCCGCTGAAAGTCTCCCTGGACCGGCAGCGGCGAATCTCCGGCCGACACCTCGAGGCGATGCCGCCGCTCCTCGATCAGCGGCATGCCGAGCTCGACCGCGGCGCGGATCACCGCCCGCAGGTCGAGCGGCGCGCGCTGCAGCTCGATATCCCCCCGAGTCACGCGGGCGAGGTCGAGCAGATCGTCGACGAGATGAATCAGGTGCGCGAGCTGGCGCTCCATCATCTCGCGCAGATTGCGCAGCAGGTCCGGCCGCTGCTCGGCTTCTTTCAGCAGCTCGATGCCGGCGCGCAGCGGCGCGAGCGGATTGCGCAGCTCGTGACCGAGCACGGCGAGGAACTCGTCCTTGCGCCGGTCCGCTTGGCGCAGCGCCTCCTCCGCGCGCTTTCGATCCGTGATGTCGATGATCGCGGCGATCCAGCCGACGGGATTGCCGTGATCGTCGAGCTCGGGCGCATACGCGCAGCGGATCCACTGCGAGCCGATACCCTGATAGTCGAGCTCCACCTCGAAGTCGTCGTGCTCGCCGGCGCACGCGCGATCGGCATACGGCTTGAGCTGCGCGAAGGCCTCGTCGCCGAGCACGTCGGCGACGTGGACGCCGACGAGGTCGCGCGGCGACATGCCGTAGCGCTCGGCATACGCCTTGTTCACGAACTTGTAGCGGTAGTCCTTGCCGCAGTTCGCGATCAGCACGGGGGCGTTGTCGGTGACGAGCTGCAGCCGCCGGCGGTTCGCGATCAGCGCCTCCTCGGCCTTCTTGCGGTCGCTGATGTCCGCGGCGTTCGCGATCACGCGGTAAGGCCGGCCTCGTCGAGCATCAGCTTGCCCGAGACGTGCACCCAGACCGTCGAGCCGTCCCGGCGGATGTAGCGCTTCTCGATGTCCCAGCGATCGGCGTCGCCGCGCAGCACGGCTTCGATCGCGGCGCGGTTCGCCTCGCGGTCGTCCGGATGCGTGATGTCGTCGAACGTCAGCCGGCAGACCTCGGCCTCGGAGTAGCCGGTGATCTCGCAGAAGCGCTGATTCGCCCGCAGGAAGCGTCCGGTCGCGGGATCGGACTGCGCGACGCCGACAGTGGACAGCTCGAACAGCCCGCGGAAGTCGCGCTCGCTCTCGCGCAGGGCCCGCGACAGCCGCGCGAGCTCCATGGCTTCCCAGAGCCGCTCCCCGACCGTATCGACGAGCTCGACCTCGTCCTCGGTCCATTGCCTCGGCACCGTCATGTGGACGCCGGCCGTCGCATACAGCCGGCCGCCCTTGAGCAGCGGAGTGATGATCAGCGCCTTCGCGCCGATCGCGCGCAGGACCGCGCGCAGCCGATCGTCCACGCTCTCGCTGTCCGCATCATGAATGACGATCGGGAGATTCCGGACCAGCGGGCCGTCGGATCCCGGCGGGATCGGGAAGCGGCCCTCTATGGCCGGGACACCGGGCGCCGTGGCGACCGCGGAGAACGTGAAGTGGCTGCCGTCCGGATCGACGTCGCTGTACACGCATCGGTCCGCGGACAGCGCTTCGCGCAGGATGCGCATGGACGCGATGGCGATGTCCTCCGGCCGATCGAGGCCGCGTGCCGCGTCCAAGAGCGTCACGAGCAGGCGCGCGCGCTCCTCGCTGCGGCGAATGCTCGATTCCGCGCTGCGGCGCCGCGCGAGCTCGTCCACCAGCGCACGGCGCGCTCGAGCGAGGGAGGCGCCTATGACGGCCGCGAGGGCCCGCGCATCGTCGGGCCGGGAAAAGCCGTCCAGGCCGTGCCGGTACGCGCGCTCGGCGGCCTGCTCGTCCGAGGTGAGCAGGATCACGGGCAGGTGCGGGTCGGACGCCTTCAGATGCACGAGCAGGCGCTCGAGCGTGCTCTGCGGCTGCAGCGTCCGACCCCGCCCGTCGTCGGACCGCACGCCCCGGCCCAGCACGACGATGTCGTGACCTTCGATCCGCAGCGTCTCCGCCGGCCGGCCGGCGGTGCGGATCGACGAGATCGACGCAAAGCAGCCCGTCGCCGCGTCGATCAGCGCATCGTCCCCGGCACCCCCGTCGATCAGAAGCACTCGAAGGGTGTCCCGTCCGGAGTGCTCCGTTGCTGACGACTGCCGCACGTCCGGTCTCCGCGTCGCGCGTGCGCCCTGCATTTCCGCGCTGTCGAGGCGGACGAGCCGTCCGCTCCGCGCTGCCGAAGATCCTTCGCGCCGCCCGCGCAAACCCGCTCCTCGATTCTACTGCGCGGCGGCGGTCAGTCGTCGAGTCACGACAGATGCCGAGCTTCGGGCTTTCGGCCAGAATGGGCGCCGAATCCACGGTCGGGGGGAGCGCGGCCTGAGCGGTCTTCCCTGCCTTCTGTCCGGGCGCAGCGCATGATGATTCGACCCCTCGCGCGGCTCGCAGCCGCGGCTCTGCTCTTCATAGGCGCCTCGTCGGTCGTGGCGGAGGCCCTCGCACAGGAGCAGGCGGCTTCGCCGCCGCCCGCCGCGGTGCCGCTCGAAGAGCGCCTCGCGGCCCTCGCCGCGGAGATCGAGGCCGCGGAGGCGCGGCTCGCACCGCTGGCCGCGGCCGTGGACGTGACCGAGGCCGAGGCGTGGATCGCGGCGAGCCCCCTCGAGCGGCTTGCCGAGCGGGCCGACGCGGAAGGGCTTTCGGACGCGGAGCGCGCGCTGTGGCAGCAGGCCGTCGCCCACGAGGAAGCCGGCGCCGAGCGCGTGCGCGGGGCGCTGAGCCGGGCTCAGCTCGCGATCTCCGCCGGCGACCGGCTGGCCGAGGCGTTGCGGCGGCTCGATGAATTGCACGCAGCGGAGCCGGCCGCGCCGGCGGACGACACGGAGCGGCCGCTCAGCGCGATCGACCAGGACATCGTGACCTTCGACGCGCGGCGGACGCAGGTCGCGCTCGCGCTCGACCAGCGCCGGGAGACGCTGGGCCGTCTCGAGGAGCAGCTGCGAAACCAGGCGCAGACGATCGAAACGCTGCGCCGGGAGCGCGACGCCGCCGCATCGTCGGCCTCCGAGGACACGCCGGACGATCCGCTGCTCCGCGAAGCGCGCGACGCGGAGCGCGCTGCGTTCGAGCGCCGGCGCGACGCTCCGCTGATCCAGGCGCAGCTCGACGCGAGGTCGCTGCCCGTGCGGATCGACGTGCTGAAGCTCGAGATCGAGGTCGACGTGCTCGAGCTCGCATGGATCGGCCGGCGCCTCGCGGCGCTGCGGGTCGAGTTCGATCAGCGCTCCACGGCGGCCTTGAGCCAGCTCACCCGGGACCTGCAGGCCCTCGTCGAGCGCGATCCCGACGCCGAGCAGCGATTCGGCGCGGAGCTCGCGCAGCTTCGCAGCCTCATCGATCAGGCGGCCGAGACGCAGAGCCGTATTCGCAGCCTCCAGACCGAGCGCGACAGCTACGCCGCGCTGAACGAAGACCTGACGAACCGGCTGGAGAACGTGCGGCTGCGCCTCGAGCACAGCGGCCTCAACGACGCGGTCGGCACGCTGTTCCTGGAGGAGCAGCGGCGCTTGCGCACGCTCGCGAACCTCGACCTGGCCGTGCGCCAGATTGCGCGCGAGCTCGATCAGTCCAGGATCAGAATCATCGGCTATCGTGAGCTGCTCCCGCCGGCAGGCGCGGGCTCCGTGCTTCCCGACGACGAGGCGCTGACGGCCCTGCGCGATCTGCAGCGCCGCGTCGCGGACACGCTGCTGCAGGGCGAGGGGAAGCTGATCGACGAGCTCGAGGAGACGGATCGGCTGCTGCGGGACGTTTCGGGCGTGATCGGCGAGCTCGAGCGGACCCTCGGCGAGGCGCTCCTCTGGTGGCCGAGTCACGTGCCCGTCAGCACCGACTGGGCGATGCGCGCGCCGGCGGCGGTCTTCGCTCTGCTCGATCCCGGCGCGTGGCGCACCACCGGCGCCGCGCTTCGCGAGGTCACGATCGACCGCCCCTACGCCTCGCTGCTGACGCTGCTCGTCGCGGGGCTCCTGTTCCGCGCGGGGCGGGGCACGGGCAAGCGCCTGCGCGAGCTCGCCGAGAAGACGCAGCATCGCTTCACCGACAGCATCAAGCACACGTGGAAGGCGATGGGCTGGAGCCTGCTGCGCGTGCTGCCCGTGCCGGTGCTGCTCGGCGCGACGGGGTTCCGGCTTCAGCGGCTTCCGGACACCGATTTCGCCGTCGACAGCATCGCGGCCGTGCTTTGGATCTCCGCGATCTGGTGGCTCGCGGGGCACCTCCTCGCGATCTTCATCAGCCGCAACGGCGTCGCCACCGTGCACTTCGAGGCGAACCCGGCGCTCGTCACGCGGCTGCGGCGCGACGTGAAGTGGTATCTGCCGATTCAGTTCGTGCTGATCATGTTCCTCGCGCTCGCCTTCGCGCACCCTGACGAGCTCGTCTTCGACGTGTTCGGGCGGATCGCGCTGATCGCGTCCGGCGTGCTCGGCGGCGTGCTCGCCTGGCGTCTCCTCGCACCGAGCCCCGAGCTGGTCGGCGCGTTCAACGAACGGCGCCGCCGCGTCCTTCGCCTCGCCGCGGTCCTCTACGCCGCGGGGCTCGTCGCGCTCGCGCTCGCGGGCTACCTGCTCACGGTCGGCGAGCTCTTCGCGCGGACGATCGACACCGTCGTCGTGCTCTGCGTCGTCGGGCTCGGCTATCACCTTGCGGCGCGGGCGCTGATCCTGAGCGAGACCCGGCTGCGCCTGCGCCAGCTGCGCGAGCAGCGCGAGAAGGCGGCCGTGATCGAGAGCAACAGCCTGCTCGCCGACGGCGGGCCCGACGCGCCGGCCCCGCACTTGAGCATCGAGGACGTGAATCAGCAGACGCGCACGCTCCTGCGCGTCGCGGCCGGCGCGTCGATGGCGCTCGCGCTGTTCTGGGTCTGGGCGGACGTCCTGCCGGCGCTGACGTGGCTCGACAACTACACGCTGTGGGAGCGGACGATCGCCGGCACGAACGACAAGGCCAGCATCAGCCTGCAGGACTTGGTGCTCGCCGTCGGCCTGTGCTGGGTCTTCGTGCTCGCGGCCCGCAACCTGCCGGGTCTGGTCGAGATCCTGCTGGCGCGCAGCACGGACATGGACGGCTCCGGCCGCTACTCGGTCGCGATGCTGCTGCGCTATGCGATCGCGGTGGTCGCGGTCGTCACGGTGTTCTCGCTGCTCGGCCTGCGCTGGGCCGAGCTGCAGTGGCTGGTCGCCGCGCTGACGCTCGGTCTCGGCTTCGGCCTGCAGGAGGTGGTCGCGAATTTCGTCTCGGGCCTGATCATGCTGTTCGAGCGCCCGGTCCGCGTCGGCGACACGATCACGATCGGTGAGTTCAGCGGCACCGTCGCCCGCATCCGCACGCGCGCGACGACGATCATCGATTGGGACAACCGCGAGATCGTCGTGCCGAACAAGAATTTCATCACGGAGCGGCTGATCAACTGGACGCTGTCGGATACGGTCACGCGCATCGTGCTGCCGATCGCGGTGCGCTACGACACGGACCCCGACGTCGTGATCGAGACGCTGCTCGAGGTCGCGCACGCTCACCCGACCGTCCGCGAGGATCCCGCGCCCGCGGCGCTGTTCCTCCGGCTCGGCGACGGCGCGATGCACTTCGAGCTGCGGGCCTACGTCTCGCAGCTGCGCGAACGCCTCGAGACGACGAGCGACCTGCACCGCGCGATCATCAAGATCTTCCGGGAGCGGGGCATCCAGATCGCGTTCCCGCAGATGGACCTGCACGTCTGCGACGTGCCGCCCCGGCGGCCGAGCCGGCTCGCCCGCCTCGCCGGCGACATCGGCATCGCGCGGGAGGCAGGCACCTGACAGCGGGAGGCCGGCGCGCGACGCCGGCCGGTGGGATTACTGCGCCGCCGACGCGGCGTCGCCCTGCTGCACCTGGTCGACCATGTACTGCACGGCGTCGATCACTTCCTGATCGGAAAGATCGAGGCGGCCGCCCTTCGCGGGCATGAAGCCGGTCGCGCCCTGGTAGCCGTTCAGCGCATGATCGTTCAGCACGTCGATGCCCTGCGCGATACGGTCGGCCCACTGCTCGGGGTCGCCGATGACCGGTGCGCCGCCGACGCCGGGCGCCGCGTGGCACAGGTAGCACGCCTGATTGAACACCTGCGCGCCCGTCAGCGGCATGTCGACCGCCGACGGCGCGGCGGCTGCCGCCTGCTGCGCCTCCTCGAGCGCCTCGTCCCCGAGCAGGACGACTTCGCCGATCGGCTTGATGCGCGCGTCGATCTCGGCCCTGACCCGCGGGTCCGACATGACGAACTGGCCCTGCGTGTCGATCGCGACCGCCCGCGCGAGAAAGAACAGCCCCACGACGACGCCTATCAGAATGCCGATGACGAGCATGAAGCTGTCGAAGAATTGCTGGTCCTGGTCCCGCAAAGCGAAGATCCTCTTGGGTCGGTGGGGGTGGTGGCAAAAGCGGGCGCGATTATAGCGTATCGCCTCGCGGAGACACGTCTCGGCAAGCCGCGACGGCCGCGGGTCGAGCCGCCGTCGGGGCGACGCGCGGGTGCCGGCCTACCAGAGCGGCCGGTCCAGGAAACGGAGCTGCAGGGCCTCGCCGACGTCCGCCTCGCCGACGCCGTCGCGGCCGTCGAGGTCGGCGATGGTCCGCGCGACCTTCATCACCCGCACGCCGCTGCGCATGCTGAGCTGCCATTGATTGACCGCCCGCTTCAGCAGCGCGAGTGCGGCCGCGCTCGCGCGTATGCTCTTCCATAGCGCGCCGTCCGCGAGGCGGGCGTTGAGCCGTCCCGCCCGCGCGAGCTGGCGCTCGCGGGCCGCGAGGACCAGCGGCAGGAGCCGCGCGGTCTCCCCCGTCGCCGTGCTCGCGGCCGGCTCTTCGAACGGCGCCCGCGGCACCTCGACGTGCAGATCGAAGCGGTCGAGCAGCGGCCCGGAGATCCTCGACCTGTACTGCTCGACCCGCGCCGGCGTGCATCGGCAGCGGTCGGTGCCGTCGCCGAGGTGGCCGCACGGACAGGGGTTCATCGCGGCGATCAGCTGGAACTCGGCCGGAAACTCGACGTGCTCGCGGACGCGCGAGATGCGCGCGACGCCGGCCTCGAGCGGCTCGCGCAGCGCCTCGAGCGCGAGCCTCGAGAACTCCGGCAGCTCGTCGAGGAACAGCACGCCGCGATGCGCGAGCGAGATCTCGCCCGGGCGCACACGGCCGCCTCCGCCGACGAGCGCCGCGGCCGAGGCCGTGTGATGCGGCGCGCGGAACGGCGGCCGCAAGCCGTTCTCGAGCATCGCCCGGTCCCCCGCCACGGACGCGATGCTGGCGACCAGCAGCCGGTCCTTCAGATCGAGCGGCGGCAAGAGGCCGCGGAAACGCTCGGCGAGCATGCTCTTCCCGCTGCCCGGCGGGCCGATGAGCAACACGTTGTGCGCACCGGCCGCCGCGATGACGAGCGCACGCTTCGCCTGATCCTGGCCGCGCACCTCGGCGAGATCCGGGCCGTCGTCGTTCTTCGCGATCAGCGGCCTCGGCTCGATGCG
>Ga0079224_100001542_pt1 | contig 26726 bp, 18 predicted proteins | sample Stecom2015_FD_80414 | JGI IMG/M metagenome (GOLD analysis project Ga0079224, IMG submission 80414) | Agricultural soil microbial communities from Utah to study Nitrogen management - Steer compost 2015 | ecosystem: Environmental > Terrestrial > Soil > Agricultural land | place: USA: Utah... | reverse complement strand
GTCGAAACTGGAGCTGGAGATCCATGCCCGGGTGCCCCGCCGCGATACCGCCATCACCGTCTACGACAATGGTGAAGGCCTGGCGCAGCGCGCGGCGCAACGCCTGGAAAGCCTGGGTTACACTCAGGCGGCGCTATTGGAAGGCGGACTCGCCGGCTGGCAAAGCGCCGGCGGTGAACTGTTCAAGGACGTCAACGTACCCAGCAAGGCCTTTGGCGAACTGGTGGAAAGCCAGCGGCACACCCCTTCGCTGTCCGCCGAACAGGTGCAGGAACTGTTGGATATCCAGGCCGACGTGCTGGTGGTGGACGCCCGCCGTTTCGATGAATACCAGACCATGAACATTCCCGGCAGCGTCAGCGTGCCGGGGGCGGAGCTGGTGCTGCGGATGGCTGAGCTGGCTCCGAATCCGAACACCCGGATCATCGTCAACTGCGCCGGCCGCACGCGCAGCATCATTGGCACCCAGTCGCTGGTCAACGCCGGCATCGTCAATCCGGTTGCCGCCCTGCGCAACGGCACCATCGGCTGGACCCTGGCCGGCCAGCAACTGGAGCATGGCCAGGACCGACGCTTTACCGAGGTCAGCGAGCAAACCCGCGACAAGGCCGCGCAAGCGGCCCGCAAGGTAGCCGACCAGGCCGGCGTGCAGCGCGCCAGCCTGGAGACCTTGCAGGCCTGGCAACAGCAGCCGGAGCGGACCACCTACCTGTTCGATGTGCGCACACCGGAAGAATTCGAAGCCGGGCACCTGCCCGGCGCCCGCTCCACCCCCGGCGGGCAGCTGGTGCAGGAAACCGACCACTTCGCCAGCGTGCGCGTCGCCCGTATCGTGCTGGCCGACGACGATGGCGTGCGCGCCAACATGACTGCCTCCTGGCTGGCGCAGATGGGCTGGGACGTCGCCGTGCTGGACGAACTGGACAGCAGCGCCTTCACCGAGCAAGGCGCCTGGAAAACACCACTTCCGCCGCTGCCCCAGCCGGAGGAAATCACCCCGGCCACCCTGGCGGGCTGGCTGGCAGAGGGTGATACCCAGGTGCTGGATTTCACCGCCAGCGCCAATTACGTCAAGCAGCATATCCCCGGCGCCCACTGGGTGCTGCGTGCCCAACTGGCCCAGGCGCTGGAAAACATCCCGCCGGCACAGCGCTACGTGCTGACCTGCGGCAGCAGCCTGCTGGCGCGCTTCGCGGTTGACGAACTGCGGGAACTGAGCGGCAAACCGGTGTTCCTGCTGCAAGGTGGAACCGCCAGCTGGCTGGCCGCCGGCCTGCCCCGCGAGGAAGGCCCGACCCGCCTGGCGGTCCCGCGCACCGACCGTTACCAGCGCCCCTATGAAGGCACCGACAATCCGAAGGAGGCCATGCAGGGCTATCTGGACTGGGAGTTCGGCCTGGTCGAGCAACTGGGGCGTGACGGCACCCATGGTTTCCGGGTGATCTAGCGGACAACCGGCAACATGCAGTTCGAGCGGTGCCTGACTACAGGCACCGCTGTTCAGGCTGACCCAGGCGTATACCCTCCACCCGCTGTTTTTCCTGCCTTCCACATATAACAAAAAGATCTCATTTAATGTAAATACAGTATTTGTTGCTATAAGAAATTAACTGTACCGTGCGTCTATAACCCAAAATACTCTGGATAATCGAGCCATCCCTATGACTGCCTTGGATTCCCAGCACTTCGCAGTGCTCACTTTGCCGGATGCTGAAAAGCAGCCTTTGTCCATACGGGCAAAAGCGCTGGTATTTCACGATCCGCGCTCACGGGAGCTGCTGGACTTCGTAGAGCGGGTGGCACCCAGTGAAGCGCCGGTGCTCATTCATGGCGAGACAGGAACGGGCAAGGAACTGATTGCCAGGCATATTCATTTCAAGAGTGGCCGCAAGGGCCAATTCGTTGCGGTCAACTGCGGCGCCATCAACGAGAACCTGGCCGAAAGCGAGCTGTTCGGCCATGAGGCCGGCGCCTTCTCCGGCGCTACCAGCCGGCGCATAGGCTGGTTCGAGGAGGCCGATGGCGGCACCCTGTTTCTCGACGAAGTCGGCGACCTGCCTATGCCCTTGCAGGTCAAGCTGCTGCGTGCATTGCAGGAGCAGGAAATTGTCCGGGTCGGCTCGCGCAAACCGATCAAGGTCAATATCCGTCTGGTAACGGCCACCAATATCGATCTGGAACAGGCCGTCGACGCCGGACATTTCCGCCTGGACCTCTACTACCGCATTCACGTAGCCCAGGTGCGGGTGCAACCTCTGCGCGAAAGGCCGCTGGACATCATGCCGCTGGCGGAACATTTCCGAAGCATTTACTGCCAGCGCCTGAAGATCGACAGCCCCATGTTTTCCGAGGCGGCCGTTACCGCGCTGGAGGAGTATCCCTGGCCGGGCAATATCCGCGAACTGGAAAACGTCGTGCATCTGGCGCTGCTGGTCACCAACGGCAAGATGATCCGCCCTGAAAACCTGAACCTTTCAGCCTTGCTGGCGGCCAGCCGTCTGAGCCAGGACAAGGGTCAGGACAAGGGCCTGCCCCAGGACATCATCCGCGAACAACTGCGCCGCCTACTCGATGCGCCAGGTGACTCGCTGTTCCGGGACATCGAAGAATTGCTGGTGCATGAGGCCTTTTCCTGCAGCGGTTTCAACCAGGTGCGCAGTGCGGCCCTGCTGGGCATTACCCGCAATGCCATGCGCACCCTGCTGCTCAATCACGGGCTGATCAAACCTCGGGACAGGGTGACTTGAGCCGCGGCAGCAGTTCACGCCCCAGATGGATGGCTTCTTCGAGATGCGGGAAACCTGACAGGGTGAAGCTGTCCACGCCCAGTTGGCGATACTCCTCGATCCGCTCGGCCACCTCGTCGTAACTGCCGACCAGGGCGGTGCCCGCGCCGCCGCGCACCAGACCGACACCCGCCCATAGATTGGGCGACACCTCCAGCTCCCGCGCACCCGCCTGCCGCCCTCGGGTCAGCGCCGTCTGCCGGCTCTGGCCGACCGACTCGTAGCTGTCCATATGCTTACGCGCCTGCTCGATGACCGACTCGGGAATCTCGCGCACCAGTTGGCCAACCCGGTTCCAGGCCTGCTCGGCGCTGGCCTCGGCGAAGACGTGCAGACGCAAGCCAAAACGCAGCTGCCGGCCTTGCGCGGCAGCCAGGCCACGCAGGTGAGCTATCCGCTCGGCCAGCATGTCCGGCGGCTCGCCCCACATCATGTAGACCTCCGCCTGACGCGCCGCCACCTGCTCGGCGGCCGCCGAGGCCCCGCCAAAATAGACTCTTGGGGAAGGCACATCCGGCATGGGCAATGCCGCCCCGCCGCTGCGATAGAACTCGCCGTGGAACGGCTGTCGATAGTCCTTCCACAGGCCGTGGAAAACCCGCAGGAACTCCTCGGTACGCTGATAACGCGCATCATGGCCGAGAAAATCCCCCAGCGAGCGCTGTTCGAACGGGCTCGACCCACTGACCACGTGAATCCACAGGCGATTGTCGGTCAACTGTTGCAGGGTAGCCGCCTTGTAGGCGGTATAGCTCGGCAACTCCAGACCGGGCCGCACCGTGACCAGAAACTTCAACCGCCGGGCATCGGCGGCCAGTGCGGCGGCAATCAGCCAGGGGTCTTCGAAACCACTGGCGGTAGGGATCAGGATCGCATCGAAGCCGGCACGATCGGTTGCCCGCACCACCTGGCGAAGGTAGTCCAGCGAAGGCAGGCGTTCGCCGGGAATCTGCCGCCCGGAGCCGGGCAAACCACTGCTGGTCAGATGGCGACCATCACCGTTGGTCGGCAGGAACCAGTTCACCTCAAGCATGCCGACTCTCCCCTTCCCGGTAGACAGAAAGCTCCCCGAGGCGGGGCAGCACCTCCTCGCCAAACAGCAGGATATCGCCAAGGGCATCCTCCGCGCCGAGAATGAAACTGTCCACGCCCAGTTCCCGCAGCCCGTTGAGCCGGGCCGCTACCCGCTGATAATCACCGACGATCACCGGGGGCTGCTCGGTACAGGGTTGCCAGATATCGGGATGGATATCATAGCGATGCACGTCGTTGCCCGGCTGCCGGCAGGGCAGCCGGGTACAGGAAACCGGCTGCAATTGACGGCGGCGCCCGGGCGGAATGCGCTCCAGGCGCGCCTCGGCCTCCTCCCAGGCCAGCGCTGCGCTGGCCCGCGCCAGCACATCGATGCGGCAGGCGAATCGCAGCCGGCGCCCCTGCCCTGCCGCCAGCGCCCGCAATCTGTGCATGTCTTGCGCCAGTGCGCGCGTGTCCACCAGCTCCACGATCACCACGTCCGCGTAGGTCGCCACCAGAGCCGGACTCTGTGAGGCATCCAGGTAACATTCGGGCGGCGCCACGGGGCGGCAGGCATGGCCGGCGTTTTCCAGCTGGAAGTAGCGACCCGAGAAGCGCAACGGCAACGACTCCGGTTGCCACAGCAACTGGCGCAGGATATTCAGATACTCGCCGATTCGCTCCAGCCGCTGATCCCGGTTCAGCCAGTCGCCAAACCGGCGGCGCGCCACGCCCTGGTCGGCATCGGGCAGATGCAGGCGTACACGCCCCTTGCTGATCGACTGCAGACTCTGGATGGCATTGACCAGCGCCGCCGGCTGGATCACATCCGGAGGAATACTGGTCAGAAACGCCAGCCGGGAGGTCTGTCCGCACAGCGCGGAGGCCAGTACAAGCGGCTCCGCCCCCGGCAGCCCGGCGCTCAGATGTACCGCATGCAGGCCGGCATACTCGGCCGCCTGGGCCAGCTGTATCCAGTCCTGCAGGCTCTTGTATTGCCGCTCATCCGCCGGCAGTTGCCACGTCAGGTCAGGCAGCATCTCAGTGCCTACCCGCCTGCCAGCCCAACGCCGGCGCTATCTCGGTGGCGAGGATCTCGAGCCGCCGCAGCACCTGCTCCTGGCTGGAGGTTTCCGACTGCACCACGGGCAGGAAGTAATCGGCATAGCCGAGGAACGCCGGATCCTCCTTGAGCCCGCGCACGATGTCCCGCGGATGGCCGTAATGCACATTGAGGTGGAACAGATGATCTTCGAGCGTCTGCGGCTGGTCGATCACCCCTTCGCGCAGCAGACGATCGATGTGCCGATTGATGTCCGCCGCCAGCTCGGCCCTGGCCTGCTCCCGATCCGCGGCCGGAAACACCGCGCGAACGACACCAATGCGCGGCGGGCGGGCACTGGCCGTCCAGGCCGACAGATAGGCCTCTGCCAGGGGTTTCTGTACGGTTTCCGGGTTATGCGTGGCGGTGCCGATCAACAGGCCGTTCTGCTGGCTGGCCGCATAGGCCGCGCCCTCGGTGGTGGAGGCCGAATGCCAGAGCCGCTGACGCAAGTCCGCCGCCGGCGGCTGCAAGGTCACCTGGCGCTCCGCCACCAGCGACTCGCCGGCCAGAATGCGCTGCAGCGCCTGCTGCTGCCGGCGAAAATCGTCCTGACGCCATTCAGTCTCCCGCTCGAAGGCCTCGAACACTTCGAGATTGGCGCCGCCACTGCCCAGGCCCAACTGCACTCGGCCATTGCTCAGGGTATCCAGCACCGCGGCATCCTCGGCCAAGCGAACGGCGTGCTCCAGGGGCAGTACCACCACGCCGGTACCCAGCTCGATGCGCCGAGTACGCGTGGCTATCGCCGCCAACGGCACCAGGGGTGACGGCAACAGGCCAAAACCACCGTCCAGATGATGCTGGGCAATCCAGCCACCATCGAACCCCAGTTCCTCGGCCAGCTCGAACTGCTCCAGCAGATCGCGATAGCCCTGCGCCGGGTCGCTGCCGAACACATGGGTGAGAAAACCCAATTTGAATCTCTTGTCACTCATGCCGCCATGTCCTCATACCCGCCGGGCGGGCGTCCATCCCAGTTCGGGTGCGATATGCCTGGCCACCAGCTCAAGCCGCCTGATGGCGCTGCCCAGATCGGTGCTCTCGGTCTGCACCTGAACCACGAAATGTTCGAGGTTGGGCATCAGGCCTTCCTCGTTCAGCGCCGTGACGATGTCTTCCGGCTGCCCGTGCAACACGCCCAGATGGGCAAGGTGCTGATCGACTGGCGCATGGGCATCCAGCGGGTAAATTCCCAGGCTGCGATGCTTGTCCGTGTAACGCCGAATATCGGCCAGCACTTCCCGCTCGACCGCCACGCGGCTGCTGCCGGGGAACACGCCCCGCACCAGCGCCACCCTTGGCCTCTGGCCACTGACCTGAGCCTGCTGGCGATAACGCCCGATCAACTCGGCGGCGCTCAGCGCCGGTGCGACCATCAGGCCGTTACCCAGGCGGGCGGCACTCTCTACCCGTGAAGTGGCCTGCCACAGCCGCCGTCTCAACCCGCCGGCACTCGGTTGCAGGGCATGCCCGGCGCGCGTCAACGGCTGACCCTCCAGTGCCTGGATCAGACGTTCGAGCTTGATGTCGAACAATTGCTGGCGCTGCTCGATGCGCTGATCGAAGGCCTCGGCCACCAGCGGATCGAACCCCGCCCCCAGCCCCAGCTCCAGCCGCCCGCCACTGAGCAGATCGAGCACCGCCGCATCCTCTGCCAGGCGCACCGGGTCTTCCTGCGGCAATACCACCACACCGGTGCCCAGCCGGATATGCCGTGTGCGTTGCGCGGCGGCGGCCAGCAGGATCAGCGGCGACGGCAACCAGCCCTCGCTGCCCAGGTGATGCTGGGCCAGCCAGCCGCTGTCGAAGCCCAACTCCTCGGCCACCACGAACAGCTCCAGGGCATCCTGATACAGGCCCGGATACCAGGTCTGGCCATATACCCGATTGAGAAACCCCAGGGCAAAACTCATTGCGATACGACCTTGCGCTGCCCGGCATACCGGTTGCCCGGACGCGGCAAACCCAGGTTCTCGCGGAAGGTGCCGCCCTCGTATTCGCTGCGGAACAGCCCGCGCCGCTGCAGCTCCGGCACCACCTGATCGACGAACTGGTCGATGGCGCCGGGGAAATACGGAAAGAACACGTTGAAGCCGTCACAGGCCCTGGTCTGGAACCATTCCTCGAAGCGATCGGCGATATCGCTCACCGTACCGATGGCCGGGTTGCCGCCAGCCAGATGCAGATACAGCTGGCGGATGCTCAGGTTGCGATCACGGGCCAGCTCCAGCACCTTGTCACGCCGGCTGCCGCGCTGGCCCACCGGGGTATCCGGCAGCGGGCCATCGAGATCGTATCCCGACAGGTCGATATCATCACCCAGGGTGTCCGCCAGCAGGCGCAGGCCCAGTTCGGGATCGATCAGGCTCTGGAACTCGTCGAACAGCGCCTGGGCCTGCTCGCGGGTTTCACCGATGAAGGGGGTAATGCCCGGCAGAATCTTGATGTGGTCCGGATCGCGGCCCAGGCGCGCCGCACGCGCCTTCACGTCCTGGTAGAAGCTGCGGGCCGATTCGATCTCGCCGGCCCCGGCAAATATCACCTCGGCGACCCTGGCCGCCAGTTCACGACCGGCCTCGGAAGCACCGGCCTGCACCTGCACCGGATAGCCCTGCGGGGGCCGCGCGACGTTCAAGGGCCCGCGCACCTGGAAGTGCTCGCCCTTGTGATGCAGCACATGCAGCTTGTCCTGATCGAAGTAGATGCCGCTCTGCTTGTCGCGGATGAAGGCATCGTCCTCCCAGCTGTCCCACAGCCCTTGCACCACCTCGTGGAATTCTTCCGCCCGGCGGTAACGCTCGGCATGGTCGATGTGCTCGTCACGGCCAAAATTCCAGGCCTCGGCGGACACCACCGAGGTAACCAGGTTCCAGCCGGCGCGACCGCCGCTGAGGTGGTCGAGGGAGGCGAACTTGCGGGCAATATGATAGGGCTCGTTGTAACTGGTGGTGGCGGTGGCGACCAGACCGATGTTGCGGGTCACCGCCGCCAGCGCCGACAGCAATGTCAGCGGCTCGAAATGCTCGGCCCGCGCCGAGCGGCGCAGAGCGTCGAAATGATGGCCCCAGACGGCGACCACATCAGCAATGAACAGGGCATCGAACTTGCCGCGCTCGGCGGTCTGGGCGATGTGTTTGAAGTGCTCGAAATCCAGGCTGGCATCAGCCTTGGCCTTGGGGTGACGCCAGGCCGCCACATGATGGCCGCTATTGGCGAGAAACGCCGCCAGCTTGAGCTTGTCGCTACGTCCGGACATGGAAAGACTCCTGAATACGCAATGGGTAGGCACCGGCCAGCGGTGCGGATCACATCCCCACGGCAAAGGCCGTGCCAGGCACCCGCATGCGGCCAGCAAGGCGCAGTGGCCGTGGCCTGTGGCGGCAGCCGACCGACCTCCGAGCGCATCCTCCCCTGCTGAATTCGGAACAATCGCACCCCCGAGCTGCTGAGATTTCAGCAAACCGGGTCCGGGTGAAATCCGCCAACTTCGATTCGGCGCCCACGGTACGGGCCTCATGGCCACCTGGCACAGCCTTTGCTCCATTCCCCTCAACCGCCAGCCCGGACTGGCCCCATGTATTTGGTTTTCAAGGAATATCCATGCGCAAACTGCTCCTTGCCCTGGCTGCCCTCGGCAGCGTTGGCGCAGCCCTTACCGGTTACGCCGAGCCATCGCCGAGCCGCGGCGGAACGCTCAATCTGGTGGCCCAGCCCGAGCCGCCCGCCATCAGCCATGCGCTGGTGTCACACGTCTCGACGCAATATGTCAGTGGCAAGATTCTGCAAAGCCTGCTGACCTTCAGCACCGATCTGGAGGCCCAGCCGGTGCTGGCCAGCCGCTGGGACGTCAGCGAAGACGGCAAGAGCTACCGCTTCACGCTGCAACCGGACGTGCTCTGGCATGACGGCAAGGCCTTCAGCGCAGAGGACGTGGTGTTCACCTTCGGCGAGTTCTACCCGGAGATCGATGCCCGCTACGCCTCGATCCGCGATGACTATTTCGAATCCATCAGCGCTGACGGGGATGCGGTGGTATTCCAGCTGAAAAAGCCCTTCGCTCCCCTGCTCTCCCTGCTCGGCAGCGGCCTGCGCCCGGTGGTGCCCAGGCACCTGTACGAGGGCAGCGACTTGCGCAACAACCCGGTCAACCTCAAGCCGGTGGGCACCGGGCCCTTCGTCTTCGACGAGTGGAAGCGCGGCGCCTGGATCAAGCTCAAGCGCAACCCCAACTACTGGAAACCGGACCTGCCGTACCTGGATGGCATTGTCTTCCACGTCATCCCCGACGCGGCCTCGCGGGCCGCCGCCTATGAGCGCGGCGATATCCATGTGCTGCGTGGCGGCGATGCCGACTATGCCGACGTGAAACGCCTGGCGGCCCTGGATGGCAGCCATCTCAGCGACAAGGGTTACGAGCTCTATGCCGGCCAGGCCTTCCTGCAGGTCAACACCCGCAACCCGCCGCTGGACAATGTGCTGGTCCGCCAGGCGATACAGCATGCCCTCAACCGCCAGTTCATCGTCGACCATATCTTTTTCGGCAACGGCAAGGTGGCTCGCGGCGCCTTCGTTTCCGGCACGCCCTACCATGATCCGCAGTTGCCGCAGTACGACTTCGACCTGGAGCGCGCCAGGCAACTGATCAGAGAGTCCGGCGTCGATACCAGCAAGGTCACCCTGCGCCTGCTCAATGGCGAGCGGGGCGGCGCCTGGGAGCGCCTTGCCGAGTACACCCGGCAGGCGCTGCAACCCCTGGGGCTGAGGGTGCAGGTGGTCACCTCCGACTCGGCCACCTGGTACCAGCGGGCCAGCAACTGGGACTTCGACCTGACCTACAACTTCAACTTCCAGGTTGGCGATCCCTACCTGAGCACGGCCTATTTCTATCGCAGCGAATACATCCTCAAGACCTCGCCCTTCGCCAACATCGTCGGCTACCGGAACCCCGAGGCCGACGCCCTGTGGCGACAGGTGGCCGACGCCGGCAACGAAACCGAACGCCGCCAGCTCTACAGCGAGCTGGAGCATCTGCTCAACCATGACCTGCCGCTGATCCCGATCTTCGAGATCAGTTTCCCGACCCTGTACCGGGACAAGGTGCGCAACCTGCTGCAAACCGCCACCAGCCTCAACGAGAGCTACGACAGCGTCTACCTGGAAGGCGGCCAATGAAGGGACTGTGGTTCCTTGGCAATCGGCTGGCCCAGGCGCTGCTGACCGTGCTCGGAGTACTGGTGCTGAGTTTTCTGCTGGTTCGCCTGGCGCCGGGCGACCCGGCCCTGCTGATGGCCGGCGAAGCCGGCAGCGACGACCCGCATTACATCGAGCAGTTGCGCGTGCAGATGGGGCTCGACCGACCACTGGCCAGCCAGTTGCTGACCTATGTCGGCAAGGTGATCCGGCTGGACCTGGGCTACTCCTACCGCAACCAGAGCGATGTCTGGATACTGATCGCCGAACGGCTGCCGGCCACCCTGCTGCTGCTCGGCTCGGCCTTTCTGCTTTCCAGCCTGATTGGCGTCGGGCTGGGTATCCTGGCCGCGCTCAGCGCCCGCCGACGCGGCTGGCTGGACAAGCTGATCAGCACCCTGGCCACCCTGCTGTATGCCGCCCCTTCGTTCTGGCTGGCGCTGCTGCTGATCATCCTGTTCTCGCTGCAGCTGGGCTGGCTACCGGCCTTCGGCATGGAAACCGTGGCCGCCAGCCTGAGCGGCTGGGACCGCGTGGTCGATCTGGCCCGGCACCTGCTGCTGCCAGCCTTCACCCTGGCCTGCCTGTTCCTGGCCCTGTATATCCAGTTGACCCGTTCGTCGTTGCTGGAGGTATTTCGCCAGGAGTTCGTGCGCACCGCCCAGGCCAAGGGGCTGGCCCCGCGGCGCATACTGTTCGCCCACGTTCTGCGCAATGGCCTGTTGCCGGTGGTGACCTTCGCCGGCCTGCAACTCGGCCAATTGGCCAGCGCCAGCCTGCTGGTCGAGGTGGTGTTCGCCTGGCCGGGTATTGGCCGCCTGCTCTACGATGCGCTGTCCCATCGGGACTATCCGTTGCTGCTGGGCGTGTTTCTGGTCATCAGCGTGCTGGTGGTGCTGCTCAACCTGCTCACCGACAGCCTCTGCCAGTGGCTCGACCCGCGCATTCAGGCCGGCGGAGGGCAGGCATGACCCCGTTCAAGAGCGCCTTGCGGATTGCCGGACGCCATCCCGCCGCGGCCATCGCCGCCCTGTTCCTGCTGGGCCTGACCCTGCTCGCCCTGCTGGCCCCCTGGCTGCGCGGCGACTCGCCCTGGGCGATGGTCGCGGCGCCGCTGCTGCCGCCCTTCAGCCAGTGGGCTCACCCACTGGGTACCGACATGCTCGGGCGCGACCTGTTCACCGGCCTGCTGTACGGCGCGCGCTCCTCCCTGCTGGTCGGCGCGCTGAGCACCTTCCTGACCTTGCTGATCGGCGTCGGTGTCGGCGCCGTGGCCGGTTACAACGGCGGCTGGATCGACGCGCTACTGATGCGCATCGCCGAGTTCTTCCTGATCCTGCCGGCGCTGTTCCTGGCGGTGATCCTGGTGTCGGTGCTGGAGCCCTCGACCAGTTCGGTGGTTCTGGCCATCACCCTGGTGGCCTGGCCGTCCGTCGCGCGCCTGGTACGCAGCGAGTTCCTCACCCTGCGCCAGCGTGAATTCGTGCTGGCCGCGCGGGTGTCCGGCCAGAGCGCGGCGCAGATCATCCTGCGCCAGATCCTGCCGAATGCCCTGACGCCGGTACTGGTGGTCGCCGGCTTCGTCATGGCCACGGCCATCCTCACCGAGGCGGCCCTGTCGTTCCTCGGCTTGGGCGATCCCGACGGCATGAGCTGGGGCTACATGATCAATGCCTCACGCAACCTGTTGCGCGATGCCTGGTGGATGAGCCTGTGGCCGGGGCTGGCCATCCTGCTCACCGTGCTGGCGGTTAACCTGCTGACCGAAGGCCTGCGCTCCGCGCTGGGCCGACAGGGAGGCCGGCATGCCGACTGACAATGCCGGCCAGGAGCCGCTGCTGACGGTGCGCTCGCTGCGCATTCCCCTGCCGCAAGGGGGCGACCGCAGCCATGCCCTGTACGACCTGTCACTGGAGCTGGAACGGGGGGAAGTCCTCTGCGTGGTGGGTGAGTCCGGCTCCGGCAAATCCATGCTGGCCAATGCGCTGATCCGCCTGCTGCCCGAGACTGTACGGATCGAACAGGGCGATATCCGCTTCGCCGGCCAGGATCTGCTGGCACTGGACGAACGGGGCATGCGCCAGCTGCGCGGCAACCGCATCGCCATGGTCTTCCAGGATCCGCTCGCCGCGCTCAACCCGCTGCTGAACATCGGCGAACAGATCGACGAAACCCTGCGCGCCCATGGTTATGGCAATGCCAGCGCCAGGCGCCAGCGCATCCTCGAGCTGCTCGACTACACCGGCCTGCCGGACCCGCAAAGCATCCGCCATGCCTACCCCTTTCAACTGTCCGGAGGCCAGCGCCAGCGGGTGGTGATCGCCATGGCGCTGGCCCTTGGGCCGGACCTGCTGATTGCCGATGAACCCACCTCGGCCCTGGACGTCACCACCCAGGCGCAGATACTCGAACTGATCCGCCGCATCCAGCAGGACCGGCAGATGGCCATGCTGCTGATCACCCACGACTTTGGCGTGGTCAGAACCCTGGGCGACAGGGTGCTGGTACTGCGCCACGGCCAGTTGATCGAACAGGGGCCGGTACAGTCGATGCTCGACCGTCCACAAAACGGCTATACCCGCGAACTGCTCGACGCCGTGCGCGCCAGCCCCTCCCAGCCCCGCCCGGACCTGGACCTGGACGACGCGCCGGTCATACTGCGCACACGGGGCCTGTCACACAGTTATCTGCGGCGTCAGGGTCTCTGGAAAAAACAGCGGGTAACGGCGCTGGAGGATGCCAGCATTACGCTGAAACGCGGTGAAACCCTGGGCATCGTCGGCGAGTCCGGCTCGGGCAAATCCACCCTCGGCCGCCTGCTGTTACGGCTGCTGGATGCCGACCAGGGCGAAATCCTCTACCAGGACATCGACCTCGCCAAGCTGAACCAGAAACAGCTGCGCCCGCTACGCGGCGATATCCAGATGATCTTCCAGGATCCGGGCGCCTCGCTCAACCCGCGCCAGACCATTGGCCACAGCCTGATGGCCGGCCTGCTGGTGCAGGGCAGCAGCCCGGCTGAGGCCGAGCAGAGGGCACGGGCATTGCTGGAGCAGGTGGGGCTGCCGGCCAACGCCTTCAACCGCTACCCCGACGCCTTTTCCGGCGGCCAGCGCCAGCGCATCGGCATTGCCCGGGCCCTGGCGGTGCACCCGCGCATCGTGGTGGCCGACGAGTGCGTCTCGGCGCTGGATGTCTCGGTGCAGGCGCGCATCCTCACCCTGCTGGAAGACCTGCAACGTCGCCTGGGCCTCAGCCTGATCTTCATCACCCATGATTTGCGGGTCGCCGCCCGATTGTGCGACCGCGTGGCGGTGATCCAGAAAGGCCGCATCGTCGAACAGGGGCCGACCAGCGAGGTCTTCAACAATCCAGCGCATCCCTATACCCGAGCATTGGTAGAGGCCATTCCCGGACACCAGCGCTACCCATCCACCTGAGGAGCGGCCAATGAGAGCAGCGATATGACAGCGGAAAAACACATGAGCCTGGGCGCCTTTCTGATGGCGACCGGTCACCATCTGGCGGGTTGGCGGCACCCCGACGCCCAGGCCGATGGCGGGCTGAACCTGGCCCATTATCAGCAACTGGCGAGAACCGCCGAACGCGGCCTGTTCGACGCCATCTTCCTGTCCGACACCCTGGCGATGCTGCCCGGCAAGCCGGACGTGCTCAGCCGCCTGTCCCGTACCGAGCATTTCGAGCCGCTTACCCTGCTGTCGGCGCTCTCGGCCAGCACCACCCATATCGGGCTGGTGGCCACCGCCACCACCTCCTACAACCAGCCGGAAGACGTTGCCGCCAGCTTCCTCTCGCTGGAGCGACTGAGCCGTGGCCGCAGCGGCTGGAACCTGGTGACCTCGAGCAATGCCGAGGAATCCCACAATTTCGGTCGCCACCATCATTTCGCCCACGCCGACCGCTACCGGCACGCCGCCAACTTTCATCGGCAAGTGCAAGCCAACTGGCGGGAGGCCGGGGTAAAACCCGTCGTGGTGCTGGCCGGCGCTTCCGTGGCCGGCTGTGAACTGGCCGCCAGAATCGCCGATATAGCCTTCACCGCCCAACCCACCCTGGCTGACGCCCGGCAGTTCTATCAGCAGCTGAAACAGCGCGTCGTTCAGCAGCGGCGGGAGCCCGATTCATTGAAGATCATGCCGGGCATCTTCCCCATCGTCGGCCATAGCCAGGCCGAAGCCGAGGACATCCACGCCCAGTTGAGTCAGTTGGTATCACCCGAGGCCGGACTGGGTTTGCTGGCCGACGCCCTGGGCGATGTCGACCTGAGTGGTTACCCGCTGGACGGGCCCATTCCGGAGCTGCCACCGACCAACTCGGGGCTGAGCCGGCAGGAGCTGCTGGTGCGCATAGCCCAACGGGACAATCTGTCCATCCGCCAGCTGTATCAGCGCATCGCCGATGCCCGTGGCCACGCGGTGGTGGTCGGTACCGCGGCCCAGGTCGCCGATCACCTGGAGGAGTGGTTCCTCAACGGCGCCGCCGACGGCTTCAATGTCATGCCGCCCTACCTGCCCGATGGGCTGGACCGCTTTGTCGATCTGGTGATTCCCGAACTGCAGCGCCGAGGGCTGTTCCGCACCGCCTATCAGGGCAACACGCTGCGCGGCCACCTGGGCCTGAACTGAACGGCGGTCCAGGCTCCTGGTGTGAACTGACCCCGCCGTCGAGCTGGAGCTCGACAGCCCATGGTGCCATCGAGTCGGCATGTGGACGCGGGTTGGGGTGTAAAGCTCCGGCTTTACGCCTGCGGACTCGGCAATAACCCCGCCGTCGAGTGAAACTCGACAGCCCGGAGAGCTGGGGTGTAAAGCCCTGGGCCGCATTCGGAGCTTTACGCCTAGCCACGATTACTCGGCCTGCAACTGCTGGCGGGCCAGATCGGGCAAGGCATCCAGCGCCGGCCAGCCCAGCTCTGCCGCAGTGGGTGAGTCGGCGCCGACGCGGAACGGGCTGATGGTCACATGGCCCTGGCTGACCCAGGTGCCCTCACTGTTCTCCTCTCCCACTCCCGGCTTGCCGCCCAGTACGAAACCGATGCCGGGCTTGCCCGCCAGTTTCGGATTGGTCGGCCCCAGATCCTCGGTGTAGAGGGTGTCATAGGGTACATAGGTGCCGACGCGGGTGATACGCCAGCCCTTGATGTCCGGTAACGGAGGGATATTGACGTTGAGCCCGATGCCGGCGGGCAGCAGCGGCTGCCCCGGCTGCCGCGACTGCTCCAGCGCCCTGACCAGGCCGGTGGTCAGTTGGGCCACGGTTTCGCTGTCGGTCTCCAGATAGAAGGCGCTCACGGCGATGCTCGGCACGCCGCTGTTGAGCGCGGCCACCGCGGCGTTGTAGGTGCCGGAGTAGTGATTGATATAGCCAATATTGTTGCCGACGTTGGGGCCGGAAATCACCAGGTCAGGGTTGGGCAATACCTTCTTCAGGCCATAGAGCACGGACATCACCGGCGTGGCGCTGATGTCCAGCTCGACCAGCGAGCCGGCGCAGGCAGGCGACACGCACTGCTGGCGGTCGGTGGTCTTCAGGTAGTGGCTGTTCGGGTAGGCCGGATCGTCGTCCTGGCCAGCGGTGGTTTCCCGACCAAACAGGAAGGCCCCGCCCCGGCCGCTCTGCTCCTTCCAGGGCGCGGCGACATGCACGTTGTGGCCGGCCTCGACCAGGTGCCGATACAGCGCGCGGATATTCGGATGGTCATAGCCATCGTCATTGGTCAGCAGGATATCCAGCGCCGCTGCGGGCGACGCACAGGCCAGGCCCAGTACCAGGGCCATGAGTTTGTTTCTGGCGGACATGCACAGTCTCCTTGTTCAGAGGCGAATCAGTTGCGGGCTGCCACTGTCGATCACATGGCTGGCCAGTGTGGTCAGCGTGGCGCCGGGATCACGGCGATCGGAGATCACCCTGAAATCAGCCTGCAAACGCTCGCGGGTCAGATCGATGCTCAGATAGCCGCGTTCGCGGCTGTCGAAGAAACGGATATGCGGATTCTCACCGCGCAGGGCGGTGATCGCATCATGATTGGGGCCATTGGAGGTGATCGAGGTGGCTACCAGTTCGCTTGCTACCGCCGGGGCGTCCAGCGTGCGCCGCAGCTCATTGGCCCAGAACGAGTGGTAATCGCCGCTGAGCACCACCGGATTGCGCGCGTCGCTGCGCTCGATACTGTGCAGCAGCCGGTCGCGGGCGGCCTGGTAGCCGTCCCAGTTATCGGTCCAGTAACGGTCGATGCCGGTACTGGCGTCGGGAATGCGCAGGGTGCCGACCAGCAGGTTCTGGGTAATCAGGTTCCAGCGGGTATCGCTATCGAGCAGTTGCCGGTCGAGCCAGCGCTCCTGCTCCCAGCCCAGCATGGTGCGTTGCGGGTCGAACAGATCCGCACAGCTGGCGGACTCCACATGGCCCTTGCCGTAGAACGGCGACTGATCGGCACAGGGTTGGCGTGAGCGGTACTGGCGCCCATCCAGCACCGGCAGGCTGGCTAGGTCGCCATACTGAAAACGCCGATAGAGCAGCGGTTGGCCATGGGCATCCCGCCGCGGCCGACGCAGCGGCATGTTTTCGATAAAGGCCTGGTAGGCGGCGGCGCGACGCCGGGCGAATACCTGTTGCGAGACGCCGGGTTCCTTCGACCAGTAGGCCGAATAATCGTCCTGCACCTCATGATCGTCCCAGGTCACTATCCAGGGCGCGGCGGCATGCGCCTGCTGCAGGTCCGGGTCGCTACGGTGCAGCGCGTAGCGGTAACGGTAGCCGTCGAGGTCGAACGCCTCGGGGGCGATATAGGACCGGACCACGGCGTCCGACGCCGGGTCACGGGTGTATTCGTAGATGTAATCGCCGAGAAACAGCACCAGGTCCGGGCTTTCCGCGGCCAGATGGCGATAGGCGCTGAAGTAGCCAAGCTCCCAGTTGGCGCAGGAGGCCACCGCCAGACGCAGGCTGTCCACAGCCTGACCGGGCTGCGGCAAGGTCAGCGCCCGGCCAACCGGACTGCGCTCACCCTGCGCGATAAAGCGGTACCAGTAGGGCCGCCCCGACTGCAAGCCGGTCACCTCCACGTTCACCGCATGGCCCAGCAGGCGCAGCGCCTGCGTCTGCCCGCGCCGCAGCACCTGCCGGAACAGCGGATCGGAGGCCACTTCCCAGTGCACGGGCACTTTCAGCGGCAGGCGCTCCTGGTTGCCGGGATACAGCGGCAGGGATGACAGCCGGGTCCAGATCACGAACCCATCCGGCCAGGGATCGCCACTGGCGACCCCCAGCACGAAGGGCGAGTCCTGGCCTGCCAGAGCCTGACCGTAACGCAGGACCAACGGTGCGGCGGTAGCCGCCGCCAGCCACTTGAGCACCCGCCTGCGGTCGGCCCGGAAGGAGGAATCCGCCATGGCTCAGAACCTGTACCGGGTTTCCAGCCCTAGAGTGCGCGGCTCACCGGAGTGGGCCATCTGGGCGTTGGACAGGAAGGAGCCTTTGTACAGGTCATATTCCCGGTCGAACAGGTTACGCACATACACGCCCACCTCCCACTTGTCGCTTGCCGGCGCCAGCGCAAAACGTGCATTGGCCAGCCAGTAATGGTTGGTACTGCGCAATGGATTGCTGTTTACCAGGGTGTCGTGATAAGCGTAATCCAGGTGTGCAGTCCAGGCAAAGCCGGCAAACGGGCGGCTATAACTGAACGCACCACCGTAGCTGGTTTCCGGGAAGTTGGTCAGCTTGTCGCCGGAGAAATCAGTGTAGATCGGATAGGCGAAACCGACTGCCGAGGTCGCAGCGCTGTCCAGGCCCTGGAAGTCCCGGTAGCGGCCTTCCTTGTAGCCCGCATACTGGTTGATGGTCAGGCCCGCCAGCGGCTGCCATTGCAGCTCCAGCTCAGCGCCCCAGATTTCCGATTTGGGAATGTTGACCAGCTTGCCAACATTCCCCACATCGGGATTGATCCACACCTGGGACTGGAACTGTTGGTCGCGGTAGTCATAGTAGAACACCGCGCCATTGAGCCGCAGGGACTGGCTCAGGTCGCTCTTGAAGCCGATCTCATAGGCCAGCAGCTTTTCCGGCTTGAAGGGCTCGATCAGGCTCGGCGCCAGAGCAGCATTGGTGTTGTAGGTGGTGAAACCACCGGATTTGACGCCACGGCTGATGCTGGCATACAGCAGGTGGCCATCGGTCGGACGCCATTCGATGGCCAGCTTGGCCGAGGTTTCCTTGCTATCGAGGCTGGCATCCAGTGGCGAGGTACGGGCATTGATGTAGCCCGTGACATAGTCGTTCAAATAGCGCTTTTCATGCTCACGGCGCACACCGAACACCAGGGTCCAGGCGTCGGCCAGGGCGTAGCGGCCCTGGCCGAACAGGCTGCCGGTCCAGGCCTTCTGCTGGTATTCGGTGAGATAGATGTTGCCCAGGCCGCGGTATTCGGTGAAGTCGGAGAAGAACTGCTCGTCGAGCCTTTCGCGGCCATAGTAGCCGCCAGCTACCCAGTCCAGACGCCCGTTGCCCTCGGATGCCAGGCGAACCTCCTGGGAGAAGACCTTGATGTCGGTATTGAAGAACTCGTCGGACTGAGCGATGTGCGAGCCGTCCCAATCGATGTATTCCTGGCGATCCAGCGTGTTGTAGGCGCTGATGCTGGTCAGCGACAGATGATCGTTGAGCGCCCAGTCGGCGGTCAGCGAGAGGCCCCGGTTGGTGTTGTCACGGTGCGGCTTGTCACCGACCGACAGACCGGTGACAGCGGCGAATTCCGGCCTGAGGTTCCAGCCGGTATGATGGTGGCCGCTGTCGATGGGAATGCTCGGATAGCTGGTTTGCCCGTCGATGTTGCGCGGCTCCAGTCCCTGGTACAAGCGCGCACCACGGCTGTCGGAACGGTCGCGCCCGAGGTGGGCCCGCAGGTTGAAGCGCAGTTCGTCGCTGGCATCCCACTCCAGTTGTCCGCGGAAGGCGGCTATATCCTTGTCACCAAGCTTCTCGCCAGTATCGCGGTGTTTCTGCCAGGCGCCACCATCCTTGCCGGCAACGGCCAGGCGGCCGCGCAGGGTGTCGGTGATTGGACCGGAAACGAACCCCTCCAGCGTCTTGTAGCTGTTGGAGCCGTAGCTGCCCTTGACCTCGGCCTCGAAGGTATTGGTCGGCCCGCGGCTGATGAAATTGACCGCCCCGCCGGTACTGTTGCGACCGTACAGGGTGCCCTGGGGACCGCGCAGTACCTCTACCCGCTCCAGATCGAACAGCAGACCCTGGCTCTGGACCGAGAAGGGGTAGGCAACCTCGTCGATATAGACTCCCACGGTGGAGGTGTTGTTGGTGGCGTAGTCGCGCAGACCGACGCCGCGAATGCGGAACTGGGTCTGTTCGCTGCCATATACCGGGTCGATCTCCAGGTTGGGCACCTGATACTGCAACTGGTTGATATTGGTAATACCGCGATTTTCAAGCTCCCTGCTGCTCAGTGTACTCAGGGCGACGGCCACATCCTGCGCCGCCTCCTCCCGCCGTTGTGCGGTTACCACCACCCGCGGCAGGGCATTTTCCTGTTCCTCCAGCGAAGCGCTGCCGCTAGTGCTCTGGTTCTGCTGGGCCGCCAGGTCGCCGGCATACAAGCCGGCCATGGTCAGTGTGGCAATGAAAACGGCCTGCCTCAGCAGACCGGCCCGGCTCTTCAAGTCCGGTTGATGTGATATGGCATGGGTCATGGCTAATTCCCTGTCTGGCATGTCGCCCTGGTCCGAGGCTGCTGCGCGCAGTACTGCCGGGGCTGTCTCTATGTAAGCCGCCCTTTGAATTAGGTAGGTGAATGGGATTTAGCAAGCGACGTGCCAGCCGAAAATAAAGAATTTTTCCTTTACTTTCAATGCATTGAAATAATCACAAGAAATATTGCTGTTGTATTACAAGCAGGTGCCTTATAGGTTGCAGGGAATGGTGCAGGGCAAGATCGGGTTCGCTAGCGCCATTATCGCAGCTTCTCCGACACACCCTCCAGGAATTCATCCAGCCACCGGTTGACCACCTCGGCCTGCTCCAGCATCAGTTGATGCCCGGCCCCGGCCAGCACCTCGAAATGCGCATCCGGCAACTCGCCTGCCAGCTCCCAGGCGCCGGAGGCCGGCGTCAGGCCATCCTGCTCGCCGGCCAGAACCAATACCGGCAACGCCAAGCGGGCCAACCGCTCGCGGTCAAGTCGCGACGCCTGCCTCGCCAGAGCGCGAAATATACGCAGATCATTGCGCCGTGCCAGCGACTCTTCGTGATCGATCAGGGCTGCGGCGGTATCCGGATGCCAGGCCGCGCGGCGAAAGCCCTTTTCCAGTTGCGGTTGCAGCCGGTTCAGCAGCCAGATGGGCAAATACAGCAGCGGGCTGCGCAGGCTGAAATCCAGTGCTGGCGGCGCCACCAGGGCCGCCTTGCTGATCCAGCCGAGTCGGCCTTCGAACTCGAGTTTCTGTAGCAGGGCCAGGGTAAGCCGGGCACCGTAGGAGTGACCGATCAGGATGTTGCGGGCCAGGCCGTATTCCTGGATCAGTTGCTGATAATCCTCCAGCAGTTCATCGCCGGCATAGGCCCGCGGATCGGCCGGCTGGGCACTGTCGCCATGTCCCAGCTGATCCCAGGCCAGCACGCGGTAGCCGGCCTGGACAAACAGCTGCCACTGGTGACGCCATTGGTGACGGTTACCGCCGGCGCCATGTACCAGAAACACGCAGGTCTGGTTGCCGGTCTCGCCCGGGTGATGGAACAGCGCCAGAGTCCGGCCAGGGCGCACGGTTACCTGGATGGATTCGACGCCGATGATGGACCAGGGTTCGAGCAGGGTGTCAGACATGCGGGTACCTCGTTGAAAAGCCTTGCAGGGTGGCCTGGACGCGGGTGTCCACCAGGGTAGCTTCGCGCTCCAGACCCGATTGGCGATAGGCCTCGGCCAGGCGCTGATTGGTCGGAATATCGGCGCTGTCGTAGCGCCGCCGCAGTTCCAGCAGTTGCTGAACGGTCGCCCACTCGCCGGCCCCTTGCAGGGCGTCCAGCTCGATCAGCGCGAACAGATCACGCTGGGCATGGCTGCCGCCGATACGGCCCAGCTGAGGCAGCGCCTGCGCCAGTTGGCGTGCGGCAATCAGCGGTTTGCCCCTGGCATGCGCCAGCAATCCAGCGGCCAGTGGCAAGGCGACTTCCTGCCAGACCGGGTCCGCGCCGAGGGCGGCCTTGTTCGCCAGCGCCTGAAACAGCTCGTCGGCCTCCGGCCTGCCCGCGCGGGCCAACCCGTACAGGTACTGCACGCTGAGAAATGGCTGTACCGTATCAGCGGTGCGGGCCAGCAGATATTCGGCCACCGCCTGCCAGCGCGAGCCCACATCCACCCCGGCCAGTTCCAGACGGGTCAGCAGCGATACTGCGCCAACCTGGTCCTGGGAATATTCGGGAAATATGTTCCAGACATGCTGGTCGTAGATGTCCAGGGCACGATCTCCCCGGCCCCGAGCCAGATAGAACAGCGCCAGGTGCCACCAGTTGTGGGTGTAGATAAAGGAGTTGAGACCGCTCCAGCTGTCCTTGACCGACTCCAGGAAGTCGATGCCCTCCTCGACCCGGCCTTCGGTCAGCAGCACATGGGCCAAAGCATGGTGCGCCCAGGGCTCGGTCGGCAGCAATTCCAGGGCCCGGCGCGCAGAGCGCTCCGCCTGCTCCAGCAGGTGGCATTGCTCGTAGGCGAAGGCCAGCATGCCATGCAGGTGCGGCACGTCATCCGCCGCCTCACGGGATCTGTCGGCGATGCGCAGCATGCCCGGGAAGTCGCCCCGGTTGAACTGGATGTACTGATGCAGCTTGAGCGCGAACAGATCGCGGGGATACAGCTCGACCAGTTGCTCACTGAGGCCCAGCACCTGCTCGATATCGTCCTCGATCCAGGCTACCAGCAGGCGTACCGTCAACTGTTCACGCTGCGGGGTGGCGGTCGTCAGTTGCGCCCGGGCATTGGCCAGCCAGGTGCCGGCCAGGCCGGGCGCCTCGGGCGACTCCAGAAACATGTGCAGAAAACCGGCGTAGGCATTGGCCAGCACATCCTCCGGGTCCGCCTGCGCGGCGGCCACGATGTTTTCCGCGCGCGGATGGTAGCCCAGAAAGCCACCGACGAAATCGTCGATGGCTTGCCGGGTTTCCGCACGCTCCGAGGCAACCGGGTTGCCCAGATAGTCGCGATGCATGCAACAACCTCGTCAGTAACTGTATTTGACCTGCAGACCGTAGGTGGCCGGCTCGCCCGCCAGGGCGACCTGGGCATTCACGAAGAAATTGCGGGTCAGGTCATATTTCTCGTTGAAGATATTGCGCCCCCATACCGCTACCGCCCAGGGCGAGCCCTGCGGTGCGAACTCTAGGCGGGCATTGGCCAGCCAGTAACCGTCGAGATCATAGGCTTTGCCCAGCCAGGAGTTGTATGCATCCCGGTAACTGTAGTCGGCTTCCGCCGTCAGGTTCAGGCCACCAGCGCGCCAGCGGTAGGCAACCGAGCCCTGATAGCTCAGATTGGGGAAATTCAGATCCTCGCCGCTCAAGTCACGGTAGATTTCATATCCCGAGGCCTGGGTCGCTGCCACATCCAGCGCGGTGAACTTCCTGTATTTGCCCTCCTTGTAGCCCAGCGCCTGGGTAATGCTCAGCCCGCTCAGCGGCAGCCACTCCAGCTCCAGTTCGAGACCATAAATTTCCGATTTGGGCGCGTTGGTAATCTTGCCGATCACCCCCGTTGGCCCCAGGTAGGCATCGAGTACCTGCTGGTCCTGGTAGTCGTAGAAGAAGGCCGAACCATTCAAGCGCAACGTACGGCTCAGGTCGGACTTGAAACCCACCTCGTAGGCGATCAGCGATTCGAACTTGAAGGGGTCGGCGCGCCGTGGATCGCTGCCATTGTAGGCGGTAAAACCACCCGACTTGACGCCCCGGCTGACGCTGGCATAAAGCAGGGTATCCGGAGCCGCCTGGAACTCCAGGCCCAGCTTGCCGGAAAATTCATCCAGCGAGGTTTTGCGATCGAGCGGCTCGGCAAAGGGCTGACCGGTACCCAGGTTGGCTGTCACCAAGTCGTTCAGTTCGCGGCTCTCGTCCTCATAGCGAAGACCGGCTATCAGCTTCAGGCGCGGGTTGAGCTGGTAGCCGAGTTGGCCGAATACGCCCACGGTATCGGCGTCCTGGGTATAGGTGGTGCGAGTGCCGGGGAATCCCCAGCCTAGGTCATTGAAATCGGAAAAGAACTTCTCATCCAGCTTCTCGCGGGAATAGTACAGGCCACCAAGCCAGTCCAGCGGCCCGTCGCTGTTGGATGCCAACCGCAGTTCCTGGGAAAACACCTTGGCGTCACTGCGAAAAAACACATCGGACTCGTGGGCCGACGAGGCATCCCAGTCATTCAACTCGCGGCGCTTGATGCGATTGGCGCTGGTGATGCTGCTCAGCGTGCTGTTGCCCAAGTCGAAGCTGCCATGCAGCGTTACGGTATTCCCGCTATTGTCGCGGCCCGGCTTTTTCAGGCCGGGCTCGCCAACCAACCGGGCAAATTCCGGCCTGACCGACCAGCCAGTCCGGTTGCGGTGACGGTCAGCCGGAATCAGACCATGCTGCTGGCTGGCAAAATCGTTGAACAGATACAGCCCGTTCGCCTCGGAACGGTCTTCGTAGGCGCTGACCAGCAGGCGGAAGTGTGTGCGTTCGCTGGCATCCCACTCCAGTTGCCCGCGAATGGCATTGCGGTCCCTGTCTCCCAGGCTCTGCCCGGTGTCCCGGTGTTTTTGCCAGCCGCCGCCCTGGCTACTGGCAACCGCCAGGCGGGCACGCAGATTGTCGGTCAGCGGACCGGAGACATAACCCTCGCCATCCCATGCATTGTACGAACCGTAGCGGGTATTGAACCCGGTTTCGAAGAAGGAGGTTGGCCGCTCGACCAGAAAGTTCACCGCTCCCGCTGTACTGTTGCGCCCATATAGCGTGCCCTGCGGCCCACGCAGAACTTCCACCCGCTCCAGATCGAACAGCAGGCCCTGGGTGCCGATCGGGAATGGCTGGGCAACCTCATCCAGATAGATACCCACCGTCGGCGAGTTGTTGGACGCATAATCCTGAAAGCCGACACCACGTATGCGAAACTGCGGCTGGCCACCCCCGAAGGCCGGCTCGATCTCCAGACTCGGCGTGGCATTCTGCAACTGGTTGACCTGGGTAATGCCTTTGTCGGCCAGCTTTTCACCACCCAGCACACTGATCGCCACCCCGACATCCTGCGCGGTTTCCTCACGTCGCTGGGCGGTTACCACCACCCGTTCCAGGGCAGCGTCGCTGCTGTTCGCCCGTTCGCTACTGTCATCCTGCTCTGCGAGTGCCGGTCCAGCCAGCGCCAGTACGGCGCCCAGGGTGATCAATGCTGAAGAACTGGTCTTGGCCAGCGCCTTGGCTAGCGGAGTTGGCTGCAATGAATACGTCATGACCTTCATCCTTGTGCATGGCCCCCACGGGCCGCCCACCAGCGCTATTGCAAGGGCTATGCCAGATGCGAAAGCCATTTAAAAAAACCAGAAAACAGATGAATATCAATAAATTGAGAAAGGCAGGAGAAAGCATGAGCCTTGTTCGACGCCCCTTGCATTTGCTGGCAAAGCAGCAACTTTCTTGCAGGTTGCCGACAATGCGGCATAGGCTCGGTGCCTGGGTTCACAGCAGAGGGGCTCAGCCTCTTATTCCATTTAGTTTTAAAATTAAAATAACAAGTTATTTTTGGCGCGCAAGTTCGCCTCGCTGGATCACCTTTCCGGCGGCCGCGCCGGTTGGAACCTGGTTACCTCGGACGCCGCGGCCGAAGCGCTGAACTTCAACCGCAAGGAGCACGTCGGCCATGCCGAGCGTTATGCGCGAGCGCGCGAATTCCATCAGGTGGTCACCGGCCTCTGGGATAGCTGGGATGATGACGCCTTCATTCGCGACAAGAACAGTGGGCAGTTCTATCACCCGGAAAAGCTGCATGTACTCGATCACCAAGGCGAACACTTCCAGGTCAGGGGTCCCTTGAATGTGGCCCGCTCGCCCCAGGGTTGGCCGGTCATCGTCCAGGCCGGCTCGTCCGAGGCCGGGCGCGCCTTTGCCGCGGAAACCGCAGAGGTGGTCTTTACCGCGCAAACCTCCCTGGCCGAGGCCCAGGCCTTCTATGCCGATCTGAAAAACCGCCTGGTCCAGGTCGGTCGGAGCCGTGACTCATTGAAAATCATGCCCGGTGTATTCGTCGTCGTCGGGCAGACCGAAGCCGAAGCAAAAGCCCGGTTCGAGTCCTTCCAGGAACTGGTCGATCCGGCGGTCGGCATCGCCCTGCTGGGACGCATGCTGGGCAATTTCGACCTGTCCGGCTACCCGCCGGACGGGCCATTGCCCGAGTTGCCGCTGACCGATAGCGGACAACGCAGCCGCCAGCAACTGCTGACGGAACTTGCCAGCCGGGAAAACCTGACGCTGGCGCAACTGGGCCGGCGCATCGCCGGGGGCCGCGGGCATCTGACCCTGATCGGCACGCCCGTGCAGATCGCCGACGAGTTGCAGAACTGGTTCGAGCACGACGCGGCGGACGGCTTCAATGTCCTGGTGCCGCACCTGCCCGCCGGTCTCGAAGACTTCGCCACCCAGGTCATACCCGAGTTGCAGCGCCGGGGGCTTTTTCGCCGGGATTACCAGGGCTCCACACTACGCGAGCACCTGGGCCTGGAACGGCCGGCGAACGTCTTCAGGCAGACGAGCCAGGCATGATTCAATCGACGGCGAGCAGCGTGAAGGCAGAATCCGGCCCTCCCGCTGCTCAACTGCTGATTCAGCAACAGCAACTGCTGCAAATTCAGCAGCGCTGCGGAGCAGACCGCTCTCATCCAGCCGTTACCCACGGTTTTACTGGGCGGCAGCTGACTTTGCAGGTTGGAACGGTCCTTGCAGATAGGTCTTGGGTCGGCATACCAATAACAGCTATTTCCGCAAAACGAACACCTGCCAAATCCTCATATGGATACGCGAAAAGCACGGTTCAGTTCACCCCCGTCAACCCTTTAAAGTGCTTTATGACACCAGGTTACAACCGAGGAAACCGCATGGCCTGCAGAGACCATGACACTATCAAGACGACAGGTCCAATCGCCCCTGACGGGCGACAGCAACACCGTCCAGACGCTGGCAGCCGAGCTTGCCGGAACCAGGTCGAGGTAGGCCCATGAGTGAGCTGCTGGATGAGCAGATATTCACCGTGCCCGCGCAGGAAGGCCCTGTCGAAGACCCGTTCACGTCCAAACCTTCCCATTACGGCAAGGACCCGGCGACAGAACCAGCAGGCACGCTGAGCCTGAGGGAAAAATTTCTGCTGGGCGCCTTTGCCCTGGTGTTGCATGGCGCCGGTCTGCACTGGGTCGCCAACAGAGAAGTCGTCGAAGCGCCTGTCGAGCCGCCGGAAATCCCGCCGATGGTCATCGAGTTCGCCGTCGCGCCGCCGCCTCCTCCGCCACCCGTGGAAGAGCCGCCACCGCCGGAGCCGATTCCCGAGCCGATCGTCGAGCCACCGCCACCACCGGTGGAGGAACTGGCGG
>Ga0079224_100001541_pt1 | contig 26729 bp, 24 predicted proteins | sample Stecom2015_FD_80414 | JGI IMG/M metagenome (GOLD analysis project Ga0079224, IMG submission 80414) | Agricultural soil microbial communities from Utah to study Nitrogen management - Steer compost 2015 | ecosystem: Environmental > Terrestrial > Soil > Agricultural land | place: USA: Utah... | reverse complement strand
TACAGTTTGTTTCGCTTATCGGCAGCAGTTTCTTTATAATTCGAACCTTATGATTAGTTATGTTCTAAAATGCCCATGAAAATCAGTACCCACGCGCTTAGCGAAGCCTACTTGGTCGACGAAGAAATCTGCGTCAATGAACTATTACCACTAGCTGATCCCGGTGAACAGCAACGGCAACAAATACAAAAACTTGCCGCCGAGTTGGTCACTGAGGTTCGCAGTCATATTGATGATATAGACGGCATAGATGCTTTTATGAAGCAATATGATTTGTCGTCTAAAGAAGGTATTCTGCTAATGTGTTTAGCCGAGGCCTTACTACGAATACCTGACAAGACCACAGCTGATAAGCTGATTAAGGATAAAATTCTGGATGCGGATTGGAAATCTCATTTAGGTAAGAGCGAGTCGTTGTTTGTTAATGCCTCTACTTGGGGGTTAATGCTGACCGGACGTATTATTGATATTGATGCCTCTAAAAAAGGCATGTCCAGAGCGATGGATAAATTCATCAATAAAACCGGTGAACCAGTTATTCGTACAGGTTTGCATCGTGCCATGGAAATGATGGGCAAGCAATTCGTTATGGGCCGTACCATTAAGGAAGCCTTAAAACGCGGTAAAAAGAAAGACTTCCGAAAGTATCGTTTCTCTTATGATATGCTCGGCGAGGCGGCTTTAACCCAAGCTGATGCCGATCGTTACTTTAATGCTTACGCCGCATCAATTAATGAGATTGCTGAAGCGAACGAAAAACGTCATATTAATGACGCCTCCAGTATTTCCATCAAACTATCGGCATTACATCCTCGCTATGAAGTTGCCAAAACTGAACGAGTCATGGCAGAACTGGCGCCACGGGTATTGAGCTTGGTTAATCAGGCCAAAGCCGTTAATGTAGCGGTCACCATCGATGCCGAAGAGGCTGATCGATTAGAGCTTTCACTGATGGTTTTTTCGCAAGTTTATGGCCAACTAACTAATTACACAGGCTTTGGCATTGTTGTTCAAGCCTACCAAAAAAGGGCCTTAAAAGTACTGCATTGGCTGGCAGATTTATACCATCAACACAATAGATTGATTCCGATACGTTTGGTTAAAGGCGCTTATTGGGACACAGAAATTAAACGTGCTCAGGAACAAGGGCTCTCGCATTACCCAGTGTTTACTCGCAAAGTTAACACCGACTTATCCTATCTCGCCTGTGCCCGCTACTTACTGGCTAATCGCGACATCTTCTATCCACAATTTGCCACGCACAATGCCAATACAGTGGCCGCTGTAAAGGTTATGGCTGGTGATTCCGGGGGTTATGAATTTCAACGTTTACACGGCATGGGCCAAATTTTGCACAACCAAACCATCGCCGAAAATGGGCTCAATCGTCCCTGTCGTATTTACGCCCCTGTTGGCAGTCATCAAGATTTGTTACCCTATTTAGTGAGACGTTTATTAGAAAACGGAGCCAATACGTCTTTTGTTAATCGCCTTACCGATCTGACCATTCCGCTGGATGTTATCACCCAAGATCCGATTGAACGAATTTCCAAGCAGCGGATTCACAAACACCCAAAATTACCTCTTCCACAAGACATATTTGGTGAACGGAGGCTTAATTCCGCTGGTGTCAACTTAGGTGATTTAACCACTCTTGATCAACTGCAAACCGCAATAGAGTCTCAAAAAGAATCAGATTTTAATGCCACACCGCTGCTTCATCAGCAAAAAGTAAGTTCAGCATCTCCCATTCCAGTCTTGTCACCCGCTGATTTTTCGCACACGGTTGGTCATTACTCTACCGTTAATACCGAACAACTGGCCACTGCTGTGAAAGTGGCTCGTGAATATTTTCCAAGTTGGCGCGATCAAGCCGCTCAAGTGCGTTGTGACGCTGCTTTTAAAACTGCCGACTTATTAGAAAGTCATAGTCAAACATTGATATATCTATTACGCCACGAAGCCGGTAAAACCCTCGCTGATGCCATCTCAGAGGTCCGTGAAGCAGTGGATTTTTGCCGTTATTACGGCGCTGAAGCTTTGACTGTTTGTGGCGAAGCTTTACAAATGCCCGGCCCCACCGGCGAAAGTAATTATTTACTACACCAAGGAAAAGGGTTATTTGTTTGCATCAGTCCGTGGAATTTTCCTTTAGCCATTTTCACCGGTCAAATTATTGCCGCTTTGGTCACCGGTAATTGCGTAATAGCTAAGCCCGCCGAACAAACCAGTTTAATTGGTCATTACACCGTGCAACTAATGCATGAAGCCGGCTTCCCCACTGAAGCGTTACAACTTGCCATTGGCCCCGGCCGGGAAGTGGGTAATTACTTGGCCCAACATAAGGATATTCAAGGTGTGGTTTTTACCGGCTCAACAGCCACTGCGCAAATTATCAACCGTAACTTGGTAAACCGTGAAACCCAAGAAATTGCAACGTTTATCGCCGAAACCGGCGGTCAAAACTGCATGATTGCGGATTCTTCGAGTTTACCTGAGCAGTTGGTTAAGGATATTATCAGTTCTGCTTTCTTAAGTTGCGGTCAACGCTGTTCAGCGCTTCGGGTGCTATATATTCAAGCCGATGTGGCCGATAAAGTCATCACCATGTTACAAGGTGCTATGAATGAATTGCGGATTGGTCATCCTAAGTTTTATAACACCGACGTCGGACCTTTGATTGATGAAAAAGCCCTGGCGACTTTAAATGACCACAAACGAAAAATGCAGCAAGCAGGACGCTTATTATCCGCGCCTGAACTTTCAGAAACCAATGGCTACTACTTCCCACCGCAAGCGGTAGAAATCGATAATATTTCACAATTAGAAAAAGAAATATTCGGTCCCTTTTTACATATTATTCGGTACCAAGCTAACGATTTAGATAAGGTCATTGATGCCATTAACAGTACCGGTTACGGCCTCACCACCGGCATTCATTCGCGCGTTGATGACACTGTTGAATATGTGGTGTCACGAATTCAGGCCGGCAACTGTTATATTAATCGTAACATGACCGGTGCAGTAGTCGGCGTCCATCCCTTTGGCGGCATGGGCCTATCCGGCACCGGACCCAAAGCCGGTGGCCCCAGTTATTTGCATCGCTTTGTCCATGAAAAAACCATCACTAATAACATCGCGGCTGTGGGTGGCAATGCTGAACTATTGGAACTAAGTGATGATTAATAGCCCAGAAACCACTCACTAACTTATGTACTTGGAGTTTTTTCGCTTACAAAGGCCCCCTTTTGCAATTACGCCGGATCCGGCGTTTTTGTATTTAAGCGAACAACACAATGAATCTTTAGCACATTTAGTATACGGCGTCACCCGTGGTGGTGGCGCTGGTTTTGTACAGCTCACCGGCGAGGTTGGCACCGGCAAAACCACCTTATCCCGCCTTTTTTTACAGGAATTGCCAGCGCAAACCCATGCCGCTTTGATTCTTAATCCAAATCAATCACCAATCGAACTCTTGATAAGTATTTTCAGAGAATTCGGACTCTCAACCCATGGCACAAAAAAACAACTGGACGCCCTGATTAACCGACTTAATGAACATCTGTTAAAATGGTGGGAAGCTGGTGAAAGTGCTTTGGTGTTGATTGATGAAGCACAAAATCTACCTCGCGAGACCTTAGAGCAACTGCGACTACTGACCAATTTAGAAACTGCGGAACAAAAATTATTACAGATTATCCTGATTGGTCAGCCAGAACTTAAAAACACCATGCTACGCAAAGATTTACGGCAATTATCGCAACGCATAACCACCCGCTATCATCTACAGCCGTTAAATAAAATCGAAACGAAGAAGTATATTCAACACCGATTAAGCATCGCTGCCAATCAAAAACAACATCGAGAACCGCAACCACCAACTGCCAACAGCCAAACACTCGCCCTATTTAGCAATCCGGCCATCAGCGCCATATACCGCTTTAGCGAAGGCATACCTCGGCTCATCAATGTCTTGTGCGACCGTGCCTTATTGGTGGCTTATACCGGCGAATCTCCACGGGTCAAATTCCGCCACGTTCAGCAAGCCATCAGTGAATTACAACCGGAAAAGAAACCTGCCATCCCCGGATTCTATCCGGTCTTGATACTGGCTGTTTTGGCTTTAGTTTCAATTTTTCTTTTTAAATCGTATAGTTCGTATCAAAATAAGCAAATCACATCTCCTGAAAATGCGGTATTAGTTGCACCAAGTCAAACTACAGAGCCCATTAAAGCGCCGCCTACCACAATCAGTTGGCAACATTACTTTTCATTATGGCAATTAGATGAATCGATTTTATGGCCCCAGAGTAACTGCCCTGACATCAGCTTAACTGGTATGGCTTGTCAGCAAAAACAAGGCAACTTGAAGCAAATTGAAACCCTTAATACGCCAGTCATGCTACAACTTCAAGACCAAACGATGCTGTTATTGTTAGGCCTGTCTGAAAATCAAGCCTTAATCATTGATCAACAAGGTCAGCGATTAGTTCCTAGACAGCTAATTAATAAACAATGGCTAGGAAGTTACCGGATTTTATGGCCCATCGCCCCGGAATTAATTGATGATACAATAGCCAATCAACAACGTTGGGCCTTATCCGTCGCACAAGAATTAAGTGATCGCCCTCATTTAACTGCTGCTCAATTGCCGAGTTGGATTAAACAGTTCCAACAACAAAATGGTTTATTAGCTGATGGCATAATCGGCAGCGAAACCCAAATGGCATTGGCTTTAAAAGCCTATGATGGCCCCCAATTACAACACATTATAGAGAATTCCGATGTCATCGATAATTGATGCTTTGAAAAAATCAGACGCTAACCGCCCACGAAAAAAACACGGCATGAAAATGAACCTAAATTTAGGTACCTCTGAAGCCAGAAAAAAATCATATGTTTGGGCACTTATCGGATTGTTAATTGTGGCATCGGCTGCCGCCAGTTGGTTGTTTAAAAAACCGGCCTATATATGGCAAACTTCAGACAACCCAGTAACCACAACCACAGTGGTAACCACAAAACCCAGCGTAGCAAAAAAATTAACAAAACCGGAACCCGCTCAGGTACAAACCAAAGTCCAGCAACCCCAATCTAAAAAAAGTACGATTACCCAAGAACCTAGCGCCTCAGCAACCGATGGCCAGCTCGTGAACACAGCAGAAGATCCAACCTCAGAAGCTACTACCCATTTATCGACCGATGCATCAACGGACAAAAACATCGAAACCAATACCTTAGCAGTCATTAGCGCACCCGCGGCAGGGGATGATAATAAGACCCTGCAAACAACTGTCTCTAAAGTAACACCAGAATCCCAGGCAATTGATGAACAACTCAGTGAAACACCGATGAAAAATAAACAAGCCATAAATAAATCGGTAGCTGACACTAAAGCCAACAATGCAAATATCGTTCCGCAGCTATTTGAGCTACCTTATACCATACGTAAAGACTTACCAAAACTAAGCTTAAGTGTTCATATATACGACCCCATTATTGAAAACAGAATGGCTATACTCAACGGTTTAAGTGTTCATGTGGGTGATACAATTGAGGAGCTGTTAACAATCAAAAATATCACTCAAGAAGGTGTTATTTTAACTGTTCAAAATCGTGATTTTATCATTCTGAAGTGATTAATTTTTCCAGCCAAAAGCCCAGCTATGTGCCTTATGTGTCAGCGGTTCTAACCGTGCTATTGGTGCTTTTTTTGGGACTGATGGAGTGGACCAGTCTAAAAAATGATTTAATTGAGTTTTATGCCATCCATACAGATGAGTTTTGGCGGGATATTTACCGTCACCCCTTAGAAGGCCTGCGTTTATTCACAGCTCTTTTTATCCATGGTAATTGGTTGCATTGGATCATTAATGTTTCGGCATTTGTATTGCTGGCATTTCCCATTGAACGTGTGATTGGCCCACAGAAATTCTTATTGATATTTATGCTGGCTGGATTGTTTGGTAATTTAGCGGCTAGTTTTTTCATGCAAAACCAAGACCATATTTTGTTAGGAGCCAGCGGTGCAGTCTCAGGTTTAATCGGTTTATGGTTGGTGTTATTTCCCCACAAAAAAATTGTTTTTGTCATCCCTATTGGCCTGTACCTAGAAAAATCCTCAATGCCATTGGCAGTAATTATCTTTTTTTGGTTATGCTTTCAGTTGGTGTTACACTTCCAACCGGATATTCATTATAATATTGCATGGATGAGTCATCTAACCGGCTTTACAACTGGTTTTTTATTGGCATGGTTTGTAAAATAGACCATTGGGCTATCCATTGAGACAACTATGAGCACAAAAAATCCCCTGTTCCGTGTTACCTTCAAACACCAAAACCAAGTGTATGAACTGTATGCCAAAGATATCACCAGCGAAGATCTTTTTGGTTTTATCAGTTTAGCCGAGTTGGTTTTCGACGTGAGTGGTGGTGTCGTTATAGATCCCGCCGAGGAACAACTTAAATCAGAATTTAAAGATGTTGAGGTGCTGCATATTCCACAACATCATGTCATTAAAATCGAACAGGTAAAAAATAAAAAAACCTGCCGAATTAAACGCTTACATAACAATGAAACCCTTAGCGCGTTACCTTTTGACCGGGGCAGCTCTACATGAGTAAGAACCGAATTTTAATTGTTGATGATGAACCGGATATTCGCCATCTAATATCTGAAATTCTAACCGATGAAGGCTATCAAGTTAAAACGGCTGCTGACGGCCAAGAAGCCCTGGTGATGTTAGCGGAGGAAAGCCCTGATTTGGTGTTGTTAGATATTTGGATGCCACAATTAGACGGTATTAGTTTGCTTAAACAATGGAATAAGGCCGGCCACATACCGTTTGCAGTGGTAATGATGTCTGGTCACGGCACCATTGAAACCGCCATTGAAGCCACCAAAATGGGAGCTGCTGATTTTGTCGAAAAGCCGATTTCTCTAGCCAAATTACTTCAGACTATTGAGACCACACTGGCCGAACACAGTCAGCAAAAGAATAGTTCACAAAATAACGTGGCTCAGTGGCAAATCATGGACCCGATTGGAAACTCCAATGCGGCACAAAGCTTACGTGAGAATATCCGCAAGTTATCTAAAGCTCATACCAATGTCCTTCTATGTGGCGACAGTGGAACCGGCAAGTTAACTATGGCTCTTTTAATTCATCAACAACGACATCACAATACAGCGGTTACACTGCTTGATAGTTTAACCCTAGATGATGGCAATATTGATGACGAATTAACCCGTCACCAGCGCCACCAACATACAGCCAGCAGTTGTATTATTACTAATGTGGACTGCCTCACGGAGTCGTTACAACATAAACTACTGACTTACTTAAAAGACTGGCAGAAACCACACCACCCGCATACCACTCAAATTTTAGTCACCAGCCAACAAGACTTACCTGCTTTGGTTGATCAAGGTGATTTTAGCCGTGACTTATATGATTGTTTGGCTGAATTCGTTATTCATTTACCCGCGCTACAACAGCGGGCTGAAGATGTGCCTGAGCTTCTTAATTTCTACGTCAATCATTTACCGGATATTGAACAAACACCCTATCGAAAACTTTCGGTGGCCGCACAAAATTACCTCCGCCACTACAGTTGGCCCGGCAACTTGCGCGAACTGAAAAATCTCGTGCGACAGTTACAATTAGCTGGCGGCGACACTGAAATCAAACAAAGTGAAGTAGAAAACCTTATTGAGCGCACCCAACAGGCCCAATCCACCAGTTCTCATAACACCCGATATGATCTTGAACTACGGGAAGCTCGGGAAGAGTTTGAGCGTGATTATTTACTTTACCACTTGAAAAAAGTCGAGGGCAAAGTTGGTGATTTAGCCAAGATATCAGGCATGGAACGCACTAATTTATACCGTAAGCTCCGAGCCCTTGATATCAACCCCAAACACATTGGCTCCTCATGAAGATTATTATTCTCGGTGCCGGACAAGTTGGATCATCTATTGTTAAGCATTTGGCCGGTGAGGGCAATGACATCTCTGTCGTCGACATCGATGCTAAATTACTCAACGAGTTACAAATGGACACCGATATTCGCACTGTTCATGGCCATGCCTCTCATCCTTCGGTGTTGATTCGTGCCGGGGCTGCGGACGCTGATATGGTGGTGGCTTTAACCAGTTCCGATGAGGTGAATATGGTGGCCTGCCAAGTTTGTTATAGCCTATTTAATACACCGATTAAAATTGCCCGAATACGGGAAGCCGAATATGCCAATCATCCGGAAATGTTTGAGCACGAACATGTCCCCATCGATTTCCATATTTCACCGGAACAATTGGTGACCAAATATATTCATGGTTTAATTGAATATGAAGGCGCTTTACAAGTGATGGAATTTGCCCATGGTAAAGCCCAACTAGTCACTATTGAAGTTGTTAAAAACGGCCCGTTAGTAGACCAACAATTAAGAGAATTCAAAAATGTCTTGCCCGATGGTGTGGATGCCCGTATTGCAGCGGTTTTCCGCGATAAAAAAGCCATTGAACCGATTGGTGATACAGTTTTACGATTAGGTGATTTGGTGTTTGTTTTAGCTGCCAAAAAACACACCCGAAAAATCATGGAGGCTTGGCACAAAACCATCCAACCCAATTATAAAATAATGATTGCCGGTGGCGGTCATGTAGGCTTTAACCTTGCCAAATCCTTAGAACTGGATCATTCGGTTAAAGTTATTGAATACGACAAGAAACGTTCTATTTATATTGCCGAAGAACTTAACAAAGCCTTGGTCATTCGCGGTGATTGCACGTCTGAAAGTTTATTAATCGAGGAGAGTATTGCCAACACCGATGTTTTCTGTGCCCTAACGAATGACGACCAGGCCAATTTATTGTCGGCATTATTAGCAAAAAAATTAGGCGCCAAAAAGGTCATGACCTTAATCAATAAAACCAACTACTCAGAACTGATTGAAAAAGACACCATCGATATCACCATCTCACCCCAACACATCACCATTGGCGGCATTTTGGCCCATGTCCGCGGTGATTTTACCGCCCGCGTTCATTCATTATTAGATGGTGCGGCTGAAGCCCTGGAAATTAAAGTTGCCGGAGATAGCTCAACGTCCAACGTTATTGGTCATAAAATTCAAAATTTAACACTGCCATCAGGTTGTAGCATCGGTGGTATCATTCGTGACGGGGAAGTTTTAATGGCATATCGTGAGGAAGTCATTAAAAATGCTGATCACCTAATTATTTTTGTCACCAATAAACGCCACATCAATGATTTGAAAATCTTGTTTGAAGTCGATGCCTCGTATTTATAAACCATGAACCCGGCACTGGTCAAAAAAATTATTGGTATGCTACTATTGGTGTGTAGCTTAATGATGCTGCCACCGGTATTAATAGGTCTGATTTACCAAGACGGCGATATTTGGCCTTTTATGGAAGGTTTTGCTACTTTGGTTGTGATTGGTGGTATTCTTTTTTTCCCGAATCGCCAGGTTGATGCCAATTTAAGTATCCGCAGTGGCTTTTTAGTCGCCGGTGCTTCTTGGTTGATTGTGGGCTTGGCCGGTGCCTTACCTTTGTATTTATCAGATAATCCGGTGCTGTCGTTAACGGATTCTATATTTGAGTCAATCTCTGGCCTGACCACCACTGGCGCCACCATTCTCACTGATATCGATAGCTTACCTCATGCCCTTAAGTTCTATCGGCAACAATTACAATGGCTTGGTGGCATGGGTATTATTGTTTTAGCCGTTGCGGTGCTACCGATGTTGCGAGTCGGGGGTATGCAGATTTTTAAAGCGGAAATTCCGGGACCAATGAAGGACCAGAAATTAACGCCACGTATTACCGAAACGGCTAAAGCTTTGTGGTATATTTATTTAGGTATCACCATCATGTGCATCATCAGCTACTATTTAGCAGGCATGAATTTATTTGATGCGGTTTGCCATGCGTTTTCGACCATATCAATTGGTGGGTTTTCGACTTACGAAGCCTCTTTTGGGCATTTTAATAATGCCCTGATTGAAATGCTGGCGGTGTTTTTTATGGCGATGGCCGGTATTAATTTTGCCTCACACTTTATTGCCTGGAAAAGCGCTTCCATTAAAACCTATTTAACCAACACAGAAGTTAAAGTATTCCTGGCTTTCTTAGCCACTGCCTCATTGTTAACGGCCAGTCAACTTTACTTTACCGGCACCACTGACACCCTGTTTGAATCACTTCGTCAAGGCACTTTTCAAGCAGTCTCAATCGGCACCACCACCGGTTTTACCAGTGAATCCTTTTATTTATGGCCGGCAGCTCTTCCCATTATGTTACTTATGTTTGCCAGCGTTGGTGGTTGCGCCGGCTCAACTGCCGGTGGTATTAAGGTCATTCGAATTGTGCTGTTGTTCAAAATGAGCATGCGCGAGCTTTACCGCCTAATCCATCCCCACGGTAAATTTCTCGTCAAAGTAAACGGTAAAACAGTCAATTACCGTATTTTAGATTCGATTTCAGCTTTTTTTGTCCAATTTCTATTTTTATTGATTGTCTTTAGTTTACTGCTATCGATGTTCGGTGAAGACATTGTGACTTCTTTTTCGGCCTCATTAGCTGCCTTAACCAATCTTGGACCTGGTTTGGGAGATGCCGGACCGCATTACGCCAACCTGCATGATGGTGCTAAATGGGTATTGTCTATCGCCATGATATTTGGCCGCTTGGAACTGTTCACCTTATTTATCTTAATTATTCCGGCTTATTGGGAATATTAATATTACCCTTCAGAACGTAAAAACACAGCACCATAAATTGTTTCTGCACCGGCTTTTTTCAGCGCATTGGCTGCAGCTGATAAGGTTTGACCGGTGGTTAACACATCATCCACTAAAATTAATTCTTTCGGTATATCATCACCGCGAACAGCAAAAGCATTTCGGACATTGGCCCGCCGTTTCTTTTCCGGTAAGGTGGCCTGCATTGCGGTGTACTTAGCACGTTGTAATAAATTACGCACTTCAATACGACCGGTCTTTTTTGCCAGTATTTTAGTCAATTCATGCGCCTGATTGTAACCGCGGTGACGCAATCGTCGTCGGTGCAAAGGCATGGCAATTAAAGGCCATTCATGAGGTAAACGATTCACCATTGGCGTTAACAATTCAGCCATGGCTCTGGACCAATGTAATTGCTTTGAAAATTTGAGCCCCATAACCCATTCACTGGCCGGCGGCTGATAGATACCGGCACAAACTATGCCATCAAAACTAGGCTGTTGGGAACGGCATTCTGAACAAATCACCGTATTGTCTGAATTGGCTATGGGTTTGGCACAGTACTGGCAGCCATATATCGGCATTTTGATTAACGTCCGGCAACCGGCACAAATTAATTTCTGCGCCGGTATCTGACATATAGCACAGCGCGTAATCATCTTTAAGCGAAATTAATCATCTACCAACTCAGCAGCAGCGGCTAAATCGACACTTACCAGGCGAGAAACACCTGCTTCACGCATGGTGACACCCATTAATTGATTGGCAATTTCCATGGTCACTTTATTGTGTGTGACGAACAAGAACTGAACTTTTTCGGACATTTCTTTAACCATCGCCGAAAAGCGACTGACATTGGCATCATCCAATGGTGCATCCACTTCATCCAATAAACAAAATGGAGCCGGATTCAGATTAAAAATGGCGAACACCAGTGATACCGCAGTCAGTGCTTTTTCGCCACCGGACAACAATTGAATGTTCGATACTCGTTTGCCTGGTGGTCTGGCCATAATTGCAACACCGGTAGTCAGCAAATCTTGACCGGTTAATTCTAAATAAGCATGACCGCCACCAAACAATCTTGGGAACAGTTTTTTAATGTGACTGTTGACGGCTTCAAAGGTTTCCTTGAATAAAGTGCGGGTATCTTTGTCGATTCGGGCGATGGCTTGCTCAAGCGTATCGAGTGCCTGGCGTAAATCTTCATCCTGTTCATCTAAATACTGTTTGCGTTTAGATTCTTCTTCATATTCTTCAATGGCGGCTAAGTTGACTGGCTCTAATCGCACAATATTACGATGCAGTTGTTCCATTTGGGTTTCTTTTTGATCAACTAAAGACACCACATTGACCTCACTAACATCATCATCGGCCATCACTTCTTGTGCGGTGAACCCCAGATCGGCCAGCTGTTCAGCGAAACCATCCGCTTTCATCTGGTGAGATTGACTGTTTAATTTTGCTTGCTCTAAGGCCGTCCGCGCTTCGTCTATCTTTTGTTGATGAGTTGCTCGATTCTGCTCTAAAATTAACAATTGGGTCTGTAAGTCTTCGACTTCTTGAGTTTGTGAAAGCCGTAATTGCTCCGTTTTAATGCGTTGCTGAATCAGTTGATCCAACTCTTTTTGTTGCTCAGCGACCGGATTGGCCTGTTGATTTAACTGCACTAACAGATCATCTTTACGTTGTTGTAATTGCGCCATAGCTTGCTGACCACGACTGACGCTTTGTTGTAACGCAGTTAATTTATTTTCAGCTGCTGTTAACCGTAACTTGCTTTGATAAAATGTTTCAGATATTTCGTTAAGTTGAGCTTTAGCTTGTTGATATTCGCTGTCTATGTCCTGCTGTTGCGCTTCTAAAACCAATCGCTCTTGTTGTAATGCTCGCATCTCTTCGATGGCTGACTGCAGCTGTTTTCGAGCCTTCGCCAAAGCCGTTTCATCTTCACTGATTTGTTTCTTAAGCGCGTCCCGTTCCAGCGTTTGTTGTTGGCTTTGATGTTGCTCACGCTCTATCAATTGCTGTTTATGCTTGAGCTGACTTTCAATTTCAGACAGCTTCCGATGAGCCATATTTACATCTAACTGTAATTGCTCTCGCTGTTGATTTAGCTGTTGTCGCTGCTGTTGACTTTCGGCTAAGCATTGCTCACTTTTTACTAAGGTTGCTTTGCCAGATTCAATGGCTTGTTCTAATTCAGCCAGTTGTTTTTGTCGCAGCAGAAAGTTCTCCTGAGTACTGCCACGATTAATGCTCATCCAATGTGGACCTAACCAATCACCGGCTGCGGTAACGACCGATTCATCAGCCGCTAAATTTTCCCGCATGGTTTGCGCTTGCGCCATGTCTTCGGCAGTATGAACAGAATTTAACCAAGTCAAAACCGCATCGGGACCCGTTACATATTGTGCCAATCGACCCGGGGTAGCCGTAAAATGTCCCTGCTGGTCGTTAATGGCGGTAATAGGCCCAAACTGCCAATCTTGAAGCACCGTGGTCAAATCATCACTGTCACTGACCAAAGCTTGCAGGCGCTGATTTAAGACAGTTTCCACCGCACTTTCCCAGCCACTTTCAACCTGAATTAAAGTTGCCAGACGTTGTTGATTAATTTGCTGGTGGTGATTTAACCACTGTTTAAGATCTTTATTGTCGTGTGATTGTGCCGCTTGCTGCAAAGCTTTTAATGAACCTCTTTCACCATTTAACTGATGCTGTTGTTGGCGTTGTTCATCCAAATCATTTCGCAATTGATTGATACGCTGATCATTCTCATGTTGGTCATCTTTTACAATTGCCAATTGTTTATTGAGTTTATCTAACTTTTTCTGTTGGTTGTGACTGTCATTTCGCAACTGCTCTAGTTGTTTTTGCCACTGACCTACTTCATCATGCTGAGCTGGGTCTAGCTGGTTATTTAGTCGCTCAACTTGCCGCATTAAGCCCGATTCTAAAGCCGCTATTTTTGTTTTTTCAACCTCAGCATTTTGCTGTTTTTTGGCTGAATTTTGTTGTAACTCATCCCAGCGATTTCGCCATTGGTTCCGTTGTGCTTCATACTCTTCAGCCATTTCTCTGGCAGATTCCAGTTGCGCTTGCAAGGTATCCAATCGTGGCTGTTCTGCGGCAATAACTTTTTGTTCAACTTCTAAGCCTTGGCTGTCATCAAACAGTTGTTTTTGTTGACGCTGTAAATCTTGTTCTGTGGCACTTAAATCGTGTTTATTTTTTTCTGATAGGTTTTGTGCATGATTAATGTCTTGTTCAATTTTGCCAATTTGGCCATTAATTTTATATAGCTGCTCTTGTAGTTGATGGTTTTTGTCGCTGCTTTTTTGGAATACGTCTCGTTGTAGAGTGATGTTTTTTTCACTGTCAGTTTGGCCACTACGGGTTTTTTCATAGGCGGTTTTTAATTGCTGTATTTGTTGTTGCCCTGCTAATGCTTGACGTTGCCATTGATGCCATCGGAGTGCCAAAATTTCAGCTTTTAATTGTTTTGATTGTTTTTTTAATGCGGTGTATTTCTCGGCATTTTTTGCTTGTCGTTGTAAATGCTGAATATGCTTACCAACCTCGGTGCGTAAATCATCCAATCGCTCTAAATTCTCACGGGTTCGTAAAATTCTACGTTCAGTTTCACGGCGCCGTTCTCGATACTTTGAAACGCCGGCAGCTTCCTCAATATAGCCCCTCAATTCTTCGGGTTTTGATTCCACAATATTAGAAATCATCCCTTGTTCGATGATGGAATAACTGCGCGGCCCTAAGCCAGTTCCCAAAAACAAATCAACAATGTCTTTTTTACGGCATTTACTGCCATTGAGAAAATAGTTTGACTGCGCTTCACGGTTAACCTGACGCTTAACCGAAATTTCATTGTAGCGACCGTATTCTCCTTGTATTTGACCATCCGAATTATCGAAAATAAGTTCAACGGTTGCCATACCAACCGGTTTGCGACTAGCAGAACCTGAAAATATAACATCCGTCATTGCCGTTCCGCGTAACATCTTGGCCGATGTTTCGCCCATGACCCAGCGAACGGCATCGATAATATTGGATTTACCACAGCCATTTGGACCGACCACGCCGGTTAGATTGGTCGGCAACAATACTTCGGTGGGGTCCACAAAAGATTTAAAGCCGGCTAGTTTTATTTTTGAAAGTCTCATCGATGATTATGTTTTAATTACTTGCTTTCTTATTTATTTTTCGGTATGGTCAGCGCCCATTATTATTGGACGTTTATCATGACCACTCAGCCTTCAGACCAATTAGAAACCTTTCCTAATCCCAATCCAAATCGGGATTATATCATCATTATGGACATACCTGAATTTACCTGTTTATGTCCAAAAACAGGGCAACCGGACTTTGCCACTTTGAAAATTGAATATACACCTGACGAGCAATGCATCGAGCTAAAGTCTTTAAAGCTGTATATGTGGACGTTTCGTAATCGGGGTGCTTTTCATGAAGCAGTCACCAATGAAATATTGGATCATTTAGTTACTGCTGTCGATCCTCGGTGGATGAAACTGACTATGAAATTTAACGTTCGTGGCGGTATTTTTACCGATGTGGTAATCGAGCATAAAAAACCATAAATTAAGATCTGCGTAAACTAAAAAAGGGCTTAAAATCCCTTTTTTTATATTTGTGACTGCAGGTAATTTTGTTCGCCCACTTGTTCAATTAAGCCCAGTTGGGTTTCCAGCCAATCAACATGTTCCTCTTCGGAATCTAAAATTTCCTGAAACAAATCACGGCTAACATAATCGCGTATCGACTCACAATACTCCACGCCATCACGTAAATCAGGTAAAGCATCCAGTTCCATGGCCAAATCACATTTGAGCATTTCTTCAACGGTTTCGCCAATGCGTAATTTCCCTAAATCTTGTAAATTTGGCAATCCTTCCAAAAATAAGATTCGATCCATAAGGATATCAGCATGTTTCATTTCATCAATAGATTCTTCACGCTCTTTGGCTGCCAATTTACTAAAACCCATATCTTCTAACATCTTCGAATGCATGAAGTATTGGTTAATGGCGGTCAGTTCGTTATATAGAGCTTTATTAAGAAGTTGAATTACTTTTTTATCACCTTTCATGTTGGCAAACTCCTGAATTAAAAAACCTAATCAGTTTACCATTATCTTCTCTGAGATGTTGACTATAGCGTGTAAATTGCCATTAGAAATTTACACGAATTGAGGCTTTCGAGCACTTATCACGGCCAGAAAGTCGGGCTGTTGATGTTGGCCATGTAATATGTTTTCAGCCATTTCTGCACAACTTCCGCAACCGGTGGTGGCACCGGTTTCATTGGCCAGCTGGGTTAAATTGGTGACTCCGTTGCGAGCGGCTTTTTGGATGGTTTTTTCGGTAATACCGTGGCAAATACAAACGTACATAAGAACTAAATTTAAATAAACCACGGTTATTCTAAACGCTAATGACAATTATTGTCAATAACTTAATGCGAATCGTTTAGATTCCTTCCGAGACTATTTATCGAGCATTTCTTCACCCGCATTGGGGTCATTAAATACATCCTCATTCAACTTACCAATGGATTTTGCCACAATACAGGTCACTATGGCGTCACCGGTGACATTCACCGCTGTGCGAGTCATATCCAATAAACGATCAACACCTAAAATAATCCCAATACCTTCAATAGGTAACCCCACTTGTAACAGTACCCCTTGCAACATCACTAATCCGGCACTGGGTACGCCGGCAGTTCCAATTGATGCCATGGTGGCCATTAACACCACTGTCACCAACTGGCCACCCGTGAGATCAATACCATAGGCATTGGCAATAAAAACCGTAGCCACACCTTGCATGATTGAAGTGCCGTCCATGTTAATAGTGGCTCCAAAGGGCACTGAAAAGGAAGCCACAGAATTTTCAACCCCAAGTCGTTCAGTAACTGTTTTGTAAGTCACTGGTATGGTGGCGTTGGAACTGGAAGTACCAAAAGCAAAAGTTAACGTGCTGCGCATTTTGCTGAAAAACATCCGCGGACTTAAACCCGACAACACTTTCAATAAAGTCGGATAAACCACCAACACATGAAAAAACAAGACAATCAAAACCGTAAAGAAATAACCCGCTAGGGCCAGCACCGCATCAAAACCCAACTCAGCGAACACCTTGGCTAAAATCGCCAAAACTGCGATTGGCGCAAACTCCATAATCACCATCACCAATTTCATAATGACTTCATTGAAATCTTTAAAAAAACTGATGACCTTTTGACCAGCATCACCGGCTCTACTGGCACTGTAGCCCAATAAAATCGCAAATATAATAATTGCCAACATATTACCATCAGCCATCGCCTGTACCGGATTATCCAAAATACTTAAAATAACTTCCGTAAAAGTACGGCCTTCTGCGGCAATATAATTGACGTCAGTTGGTATTTCAGCGCCACTTCCCACTCCAAAAGTGATGGCCAATGTTAATGCAATGGTGATTGCTGTAGCGGTGGTGAATAGATAAAAGGCCAAAGTACGACCACCCAAGGATCCAAGCATCGCCGGTTCACGTAAAGCAGTGGTGCCACAAAACAATGACACAAATACCAGCGGCACCACCATCATTTTTAATGACAGGATAAACAGCTGACCAATAATATAAAACAAACCATTTATTAAATAAGCATCTACAAATTCCAGACGATTTAATTTAGTGAGATTAAGTACGATACCAATAACGGCACCTATAATCATGTAGATAATTATTTTTTTGGTTAAATTCATATTTTTAGTTTATTAAAGCGGATTATGCCAACGATGGGCATCCGCCTGTTGCCAGTCAGCCTCCCAAGTCATTGGTCGTGAACTTTCAGAAAGTAGAACTCCTGGCTTGAGGGTCGGATACAGTTCTTCATAATTTCTTACCAAAGAACCTTGAACCCGTTGAATAATGTGATGTGGCTTCAGCTCATCAAAGGAAGCCAACCCTGCAGCAGCCAACAAATCAATCATGTTTTCCAACATTTTACAATGATAGCGAGCCACTCGATCGGCTTTATTTTCAACCACCAAGCCCTTATTACGCGCTGGATCTTGAGTGGTTATGCCCGTAGGGCAGAAGCCAGTGTCACATACACGGGCCTGAATACAACCTAAAGCAAACATCATGCCTCGGGCCGAATTGACCGCATCTGCACCCAAAGCCAAAGCCTTAATCATATGAAATGCAGAAATAATTTTACCGGCAACAATAATTTTCAAATGTGGACGTAAGCCAGTACCAATTAGAGCGTTATTAATATAAATTAAAGAATCCCGTAAAGGTGTACCCACCGAGTTGGTAAGTTCAATCGGGGCTGCACCGGTGCCGCCCTCACTACCGTCAATGGTGATAAAATCAGGATAAATTTTCGTTTCAACCATGGCTTTACAGATGGCCAGAAACTCATACTTTTTACCTAAACAGAGCTTAAAACCAATCGGCTTTCCACCGGATAATTGACGTAATTTCGCTACAAACTGTAACAGTTCAACCGGCGTGCTAAATGCCGAATGAGCAGCTGGTGATTCTACAGTCTTATAAGGCTCTACGTGTCGAATAGCTGCAATTTCCGGTGTTACCTTAGCACCGGGTAAAACCCCGCCATGACCGGGCTTAGCTCCTTGAGATAATTTCACCTCAATCATCTTTACCTGCTCAAGTTGAGCTTTTTCACTAAACAACTCAGGATCAAAATTACCCTCACTGTCCCGGCAACCAAAATAACCTGAGCCAAATTGATAGGTTAAATCACCACCATGTTTCGTGTGATATGGGCTAATAGCCCCTTCACCGGTGTTGTGTGAAAAGCCACCGCGTTTAGCACCTAAATTTAGCGCTTCAATGGCATTGTGCCCTAGCGAGCCATAACTCATGGCAGAAATATTAAGCAACGAAGATTGATAAGGCTGAGCACAATCTTTACCACCTATAGTCACTCGAGGATGATAATATTTAATTTTTGCCGGAGATACAGAATGGTTTATCCATTCATAACCATTGGCATTTACATCTAAAATAGTGCCAAAAGGACGCGTATCTCTTGCTCCTTTAGCACGTTGATACACTAAAGAACGATGTTCTCGATTAACCGGCGTTCCGCTTAAATCATTTTCAATAAAGTACTGTTGGATTTCTGTACGAAATGATTCCAAAAGATAACGAAAATGCCCCAATACCGGATACAATCGTCGGATGGTTTGTTTGGTTTGGAATATATCAACTAAACCCAATACCGCTAACGGCGTCCAAATAATAAACAACCACCAAAAACCAGGCCAAAACCAAGCCGCAAGCACCGTCAAAGCGGGTATTACAAACAGTAATACCAGAAATTTTTGTCTCACTGTCACAATTAAAACCTTTTAATAATCCATTGAACCGGCTCAACACCGCTGTTAATTAAATCGCTGTAGGCACCTGTGCGTTTATTGCGTGCTTGTGGATCCACGTAATAAGGCACACCATCAGTTGGAGTTACTTTGACCCTAACCAATTCACCTTTTTGACGATATTCTTCAATAATTTGATTTTTTGCAATTATAACCTGCACACTATCCACAGGCGACTTAGTTGCTGAATAGCTATCTAATTCAACAACTTCTAAATCAACAACCTGTTCCGTTCCAGATTTCGAATTTAATGGAGCCGCTATATCTGCTTGACTCGCTGCAGTACCAACATAAAAAAAACAACCCACAAAAAGTATGGCTTGAAACACGCGTCTCTCCGGAAAATTTAACGATTATGTGCCGGCAAAACCACTACCGTCAAATTATATTAATTAGACTTTGACTAGTCATAACACAAACTTAGCAAAGCTCGATTATAAGGCTCATGATACAATGACTCATCCTTATTTAAAATCATTTTTATGGTCAAGTTACCGACTAATTCAGGTTTAAAAGCACTTTGTCTGTTCACTTTCTTACTATTCCTCAGTGCATGTAATAATCCTGAATTAGATAAAGACCAACAAATCATCACGCTTATAAAGGCCATGGAAACAGCCATCGAGGATAAACATGTGGATGACTTTATGACGGCACTGGATGTCAACATAATTACCGACAATGGTTGGGGCAAAAAAGATATCGAGCGACTAATTCGCTTACGCTTATTGCATCGCACCAGTGTCCATATTCATCCTCAGTTAAAAAAACTGACGTGGAAAAATGAAGGTAGAGATGAAGCCCAAGCGATTGTTATTGTGGCCATGGCCGGTACGGCATTCAATTTAAATGAGTTAGCCCGTATCAATGCGGACTTAATACGCTTTAAGGTCACGTTTACACGCCAAAATAACGACTATCTTGTTAGCCGTGTAAACTGGCAGCCGGCGCAGCCATTGGATTTTCTTTGATTGTTGGCTCTTAACTAACCTTACGAGATTACCTTAAGACAAGCCACCAGCATTTCTTCATTACTGGGGCTGTCAGCCGTTGTCACCGAGCGAAAGCCTAGATTGGTGGCTATACCGGCAATACGTGCTGCCCCACAAATCAGCGGCTGAAGCAGCAACAAAGGCTGTAGGCCTGGTGGACACTGCTGCCAAAAGTGCTGCAAAACTAAACCACTGGTTGCCGTTAAAACGACTTTCTCTCGATTTTTTAATAATGCTTCTAAGGGTGAAAAATCAAGTGGCAGGGGAATTCTTTGATAGGTATTAATTTGGCGGTAATGGATTTGATTTTCGATGCAATAACGTCGCACCAAATCCAGTCCACCGGCTGCGGTCAATATAACCAACTCTTTAGGTTGATGATGTTCCAACAAAGCAATGAGGCCCGCTGAATCTTGGCTTGCCGGCGTTAATATTGGTTGATCAAAATGGCGTTGCCAATAGTCCGCCACGCCGGTACCAACTCCAATCACCATAGTCTCTTGCGAAAGGGTAAAATCGGGTTTTAATAACAGCGTGTGTTTTATGGCATTGCTGTTTAGTATCATTAACAACGGCGTTCGTTCAGCCATTGCCAGTTCCTCAGGACCAACCTCGGTATTGGTCTGCACCGCAAAACAAGGCATGGCTAATGTCTTTAAATTGGCGGCTTGATAAATCTCTTGCGCTTCGTTAATACGATGATCCGGACGAGTCAGAATTACAGTGGTCATACCTGGTTACTCAGCTCCAATACTTCTTTGGCACCTTGTTTTAATAAATCTTCAGCAACATATTGACCCAATAATTCAGGATTATAACCTTGTTGACTTGCCATTAAGATCTGCTCGCCGTCCGGACTAAAAACAGCCGCCTTTAGATGCAAACTATGATCTGCCAATGCTTCTGCATAGGCACCAATGGCTACAGAACACGAACCTTCCAATGTTAAATTTAACGCCCGTTCTGCACGAATACAATGCAATGTATCGGTATCACTGAGAACCGACAGAGCCGCAGCCAATTCATCGTTGTCAGCTAGGCATTCAACCCCGATAGCACCTTGAGAAACTGCCGGCAACCATTGTGGCGGTTGTAAACGACTGCTAATTCGATCATCAAACCCCAAACGAATCAAACCCGCTGAAGCTAAAATAATGGCTTGATATTGACCTGCATCGAGTTTTTCTAGACGAGAATTAACATTTCCACGCAATGGCCGAACATCCAAATCCGGCCGTAACGCCAATAATTGTGCCTGCCGCCGCAAACTCGAAGTACCCACTATGGCGCCTTTGGGTAAATCCAACAGAGTATCGTAGTTATTAGAAACAAACGCATCACTGGCATCCGCGCGTTTTAAAACCGCACATACTTGAAATTCTTGAGGCATTTTTGCCGGTACATCTTTCATAGAATGAACCGCAATATCAGCCTCACCGGCTAACATCGACTGCTCTAGCTCCTTTAAGAACAAACCTTTACCACCCAGTTTACTTAAGGTCACTTCCAGACGACGATCACCTTCGGTGGTCATCGGTAGTAACTGCGTTTTGTAATCGGTTTGTGCTTCTATGGCGGCCGCCACGAATTCAGACTGCCATAATGCCAGTGCCGAATCTCGGGTGGCAATGGTGAGTATTTTTTTATTCATGTTTGTAAATATTTTTTGACCTCGGACAACTGCCGACGACTGATGGGCGGTTGAATTTCGGTGTTTTTTAACAAAGCTTTACTCAAGTGCGGACCTTCACTGGTAATTCCACGCAAATAATGCACATTGATAAGCCAACTGCGGTGTATTCTAATGAATTGGCGATAAGATTGCGCCAATTCCGTCAAACTTTGGTCCAATAAATAGTGACAATCACTTAAATGAGCAGTGACATATTTATCTTCAGCCTGTAAACATATGACCTCATCTACGGCTATCGATAATAAACGACCACCGTCCTTAATGGTTATTCGCGCATGCTGCTTCTCACTAACTCGGTCTAAAGCTTGCTGTAAACGTTTGGTTGCAACCGGTTTTAATAAATAATCAACTGCATGCACCTCAAAAGCAGGTAACGCAAATTGCTCATGAGCGGTAAGAAAAGCAATCGCCGTTTGTGGATGTTTTTCACTGATTAGACGGGCCGCTTCCATGCCATCCATGACCGGCATTTCAATATCCATTAGCACCAATTGTGGGTGATGTTTAGCAACCTGAATAAGTGCCTGTTCGCCATTATGTGCTGTTAGCACCTCATAATCGCCTAAATGATTTAATAGCCGCTGTAACCGCCTAACCGCTAATGGCTCATCATCAACTATCAAAATCTTCATAAAGGCAGCTCCATAATCACCGTAAACTGCTCTGCCTGAAGATTAACCATGAGCTCGGCACGATTGCCATAATGTAATGCCAATCGTGCTCTGATATTATCCAAAGCAGTACCGGATCCGGCAGTCACTTTGTCCACTAACAGAGGATTGCTCACCAACACCTGCATTAAGCCATTACGCCTTTTAATATAGAGATTAATACAGCCACCATTCGGCAAATGAGCTATCCCATGAATGACAGCATTTTCGATTAATGGCTGAATCGATAACATCGGGATGCGATGCTCTAATAACTCGGGATCCACCTGAATGTCAGTCTTTAATCGATCAGCTAAACGCAGTTTCTCAATGGCCAGATACTGGTCAACCCAAGCCAGCTCCTTCGACAAACTGGTTAAATTTTCATGCCTCTGGGTAAATGCTTTGCGAAATAAGCCCGATAAATCCATCACCGCCTGTTCAGCCGCCGGTGGATCTATACTGATTAAACTGGCAATGGAGTTCAAAGAATTGTACAAAAAATGCGGCTTTATACGGGCTTGAAATGCACTCATTTGAGCCACTGCCAGTGCTTTTACCTGTTGTTGCCAGAGATTTTGCACATAGAAATAACGCAATAATAGTAGCATCGTCATTAACGTCGCTAACAGCACTTTAATAATAGTTAATGCCCCATCTTCCACATAATAAAACATTAAGGCACCATCCACCCATATAATAAAACTGACAAATAAAGTAGTTAATAATGTAGTCATTAGCAATACCAGCAAGGTTCCAGCTGTAGCTGTTAGCCGGTTCAACCGATCTCTAAGCTTAACCAACATCACAATCAAGCTAATGGCCATTAATTGCGCGACCAAACTAATCACTGCCAGTGAATTCAGATAGGCCAAATCCGGTTCAAAAAAACTCAATGAATACACCATTACCACCATCTGCGTAATTACGACAACGGTAAAAATAGCCATGGGCTCGGACAAATCCATTAACCAACGAGTCGGCGTTCTGGACTCAAGACGGCTTGTAGCAGAGTATTCCATAGCAATTAGGGGCTCAAACAGGTTTTAATAAATATCAAAATAATGACACAAATGATTGCTTTTTCAGTTATTCTATAGAAAAATGACCGCGTTTAGCAATGCATTCTGTTTATAAAAGTCATGACTACACGATTCCTACTCATTCTAATCGCTCTATTCTGGTGCACACTCGCCAGTGCCAGTGAAATAATCAATGATTTTGAGCAAACTGAATCGTGGGATTCAATGCCAATAACCTCCAGCCAATTATCTGACAAGCCAAATACCAAGACCAATCAAAGCGAAAACAAAGAGCAAAATAAAAAAGCTGAAACACCCGCCAACAAACAAAAACGCTCGCGTTTAGGTGGGATGTTTGACCTTTTACTGCCTTCTGGTCTTAGAGATAATCACTAAGCATGTCTAACCGCGACTTAGCGGACTTTAATCAATTTTTATACCAATCAATACCACTGGTGCGTTTTATGCAACTGCAATTAATCAGTTGCAACGACAACAAACTCATAGCCAGAGCCCCAGCGCAACCCAACCTCAACGACAAACAAACTATTTTCGGCGGAAGTAGCAGCGCCCTCATGACTGTCTGTGGCTGGTCATTGATTAAATTCAATTTAGAACAAAGACAATTCAGCAATGATGTCGTTATTGCCAATGCCCAAACCCGCTGGCGCAGTGCTCAAAAAGATGAGCTGCTGATAACCGCTGAAGCGGATATTAGTTGGCCAGCAATCTCCGAAAAACTGAACCAGAAACAAAAAACCAAGATTAATGTTCATACCAAAGTGGACAGCGCCTATCATAAACGCTGCACGGTAATGACTGCGGACTTTGTTATTTTAAATAACCCCTCAGGCTAATTAGTGAACCGCTGTAAGTGGCACAATGGTGAGCTTTTGTAATCCACTGTCAATTTTAGGGTTATTTAAAAAACGGCTCAAGATATGGTAAACGTCTAGATTAAAGCCGCAGGATTGAATTGGATTATTAGCAGCAACCGATGTCATATTTACAACAATTTGAGTTTCAGAGCGAAAACCATGGTCTGTCACTTCATCGACAGTGGTTAACGCTGCGATATAAACCCAGCCATCAATTAAATGTAACCAAGTCATACTCGGGTCATTAATATCTTGCTCCACCAGCAAAATGGCCGATGGCCATGGCCAATCTTGAATCTGGGTTTCTGCTAAAGCTTGGCGTAATCGGTTTGTGTGCTGCTGAAGTGATTCTTGTCCACAACAGGCGCCCGCACAACGTTTAAGCTGAAAACGAAAACACGGATTTTGACTTCCCGCAACACCGCTTTCTAAACCCAAAACACGGTGACATAAATGATGCTCATCAGCCAAATACCTTAAATATTCACTGGCTTGACGAACAGTCCTAAATAAGCCAAATTGTTGCTGATTGTTGTTAGGCACTTGATCTGAAGCCACGGCTTTAATATGGATTTTTTGTATTGCATGTTGCCCATCTTGCAAACAAATTTGAAACATTTTCTTGACCCGTCTTAAACGAATATTATGAACTGGCAGGTGTTTTTTTATTTCTTGGTTTTCTAATAAACAAGCACCGAAGTCACTGGGCGTTCGTTGGTAATCAAGGTGGGCAATTTGCTTATGTAATTTAAAATCTTTCCGTTGACTGTGGTCTTGCGAAAAATGATTTAACACCCGATTTTGCAACCATTGCCACAGCTCATCAGCGATATCCGCAAAGGTCGGCGCATCCAGTAAATGATGACGCGTAATGCCCGTTAGTTCAGTGATTTTCGGCGGTAGGCTACGCTCTGGATTAATAAAAGTCTGCCAACTATCAACCAACTGACCCTGTTCAACCACCCATAATCCAATTTCAATAATGCGGTGATAACTGGTCTTACCACCGGTGGTTTCCACATCAAGAAGCACCATCCGCTCAGGAAATCCGGCGGACAGGGTTTGGTGTTCGGAGGCAGCAAGCCAGGATGATTGAGACATATCCTCAATTATAACCTTGCCCAATCAAATGCCCGTAAAAAAGCCCGAATAAATCGGGCTTTTCATTTAATGATTTTTTGTAGTTGTCAGTCAAAACCATCTTTAAAAATAACATCGGTGTATTCAAAGGCGCCGACATCACAGCCGAGACCTATAGGCCTGGCTTTACCGGTTTGGTCTGTCAGCGAATGACATGAGCCTGTTGGAATAAAATCCACGGCTGGGCCATTGGGGTTCAGATCATGGGTGGGTGTTAAGCCACCATTATCTGCCAGCACAGGATTTAACACATCGCTTACATAAGTTTCATTTATAACAGCATCAGTGGGATCTAATGTCACAAAAATGGATCTGGAAAAGCCATTCAAGCCCAGTAAATTATAGCCTTTTGAGGTGAAGGTACCGCTATTTAAAATTTCATCCACGGCATTTCCTGCGATATTACCGGTAATTAAGGATTGAGATATCGTTACATCTCCACCATCATTATAAATAGCACCCCCATTCTCAAGGGTACTGTTATTGGTCAGGGTAACCTGATTAAGTTCCAATGTATCGATGAAATAGCCACCATAGACACCACCGCGACCTAAATGTATGCCGCCACCACCTGATTCAGTGCTGTTGCCACTGATGGTCGAATTAGTGATGCTGGCGGTTGAAGAGTCCGTTAATGATATACCACCACCTCGTGCATCATTTCTGGTTATGTTGTTAGCAATGGTGCTGTTACTCACTATAAGGTTACTTACCTGAATACTTATTCCCGAAGCACCGAAAGAAGCTGTTGCCAACCCGGCATTATTCGATATAACAGAATCATTGATAGTGATGTCAGCATAATAAGAACTCACACCACTGCCGATATTTCCGGTAATTTGACTGCGATTAATGGTGAGATTAACGAAACCAGCTGTAATGCCACCGCCCCAGTTGCCAGAAGAAGTTGTCTGCCCGCCGGAAATTGTGGCATCATTCACCGTCAGGTTTGTACCACCATCACCAGACAGAGACAAGACTGTAAATATCGGCGCAGTTTGATCACGTTCAATGGTCGAGCCATTGGCATTAAGGGTGATATCCGATTCTACAGCAGGTAAAGCGCTCGTTAAAACAATGTTTGCGTTGTTAGGCAACTCAATCACATCAGCACCGGCATCACCGGCGATACAGCCACCGGTGGCGGTATC
>Ga0079224_100001539_pt1 | contig 26738 bp, 24 predicted proteins | sample Stecom2015_FD_80414 | JGI IMG/M metagenome (GOLD analysis project Ga0079224, IMG submission 80414) | Agricultural soil microbial communities from Utah to study Nitrogen management - Steer compost 2015 | ecosystem: Environmental > Terrestrial > Soil > Agricultural land | place: USA: Utah... | reverse complement strand
TGTGCTGATCCTGCTGACGGTGACGTCGGGTGCCGCGGCGCAGAGTGCTGAGGACAAGGGACGGGAGCGACCGTCGCGGTGGTCGATTGGAGCCGGCGGAGGGGTTGCGTTGCCCGACGTCGCAAGCGACGTATCGGTCTCGGGGGGCTTTGCCCCGGTCGAGCGCATCGACCTCATCGTCGGCGCCGAGCGCGTGCATCTGCCGTTTCGGCGGAAGGTGCGCGATGACGGCGTGAGCGTGACCCGCGGCGGCACCCTGACGTTCGTCTCGGCCGAGGTCCGCGGGTGGCTGCGGCCACGGGACCGGGTGTCGCCCTTTCTTGCGGCTGGCGCGGGCACCGGGATCTCGCGTCCGACGGTCAACGCGCACTTTCCCGACGAGGTACGCAACGACCTACGTGTCGTGTATCTGGGCGGTGGCGTGCGAGTGCCGTTCGGGCGATCGCTCGAGGTCTGGGGTGATGCGCGAGCGATGCTTGCGCTCGAAGGGTACGACAGTGTCTTCGGGATGTGGCCCATCAGGGCGGGCGTGACGTGGCGTTTCTAGTAGAGCGGCTGCCTGGACGTCGCAGGTGTCCGATGCCGGGCGCCGTCGGTCAGGCGATCGCTGCCGACCGGCCTGCCGTCACGACGCGCGAATCGGCTGCCGTTCGGCGTCCACCCGACCCGCCTTCTTCGTCTGGCGCAGTTCTGACGGCGTCATCTGGAATCGCCGCCGGAACGCGCGCGTGAAATGGCTGTGGCTCGAATAGCCGAGCGACATGCCGATCGACAACAGATCGGCGTCGGTCTCGAGAATCGCCGCCAGGCTCGCCCGGAGCCGAAGGTGTTCGCGATGCTGATGAATGGTGCTGCCGGTGAACCGCCGGAACAGCCGGCAGAGATGGAAGACCGACACGCCCAGTGCGCTGGCGATGTCACTGAGCGCCAGCGACGTCCGGTAGTGCCGGTTCAACAACGCGCACGTGGCTTCGGCCATGTCGAACTGGCGCGCCTGGCGCACTGGCGCATGAGCGGCGCCGGCCTCATCCGCATCCGCCGTCGCGGCGTCGGCCACCAGATTGACCACCGCTTCTTCGACGTAGAGCAGATCCGGATCGGGTGTCGACTGGACGTACTCGAACAGCACGCGCTGGCGGAGGTAGATGTCCGATCGGATCGGCGCAAACGGCCGCGTGAACAGATCGTTCTCACGATCGGCCGCTGCCGGATCGACGTTTTGCAGTGCGTCGCGCAGCACGGACGGCGCTACGGCGAACAGGTCCGCGTGGTCGCCGGCGCGATCGATGGGCGCCCGCCAGTATTCGTCGCCCGGGTTGTACAGCGTCGCTCGGGTGGCGTCGGCGACGAAGGGCTGATGATCGGGACGTCCAATCCAGACGGCGCGGCGCGGGAACGCCACCCAATGGCGACTGATGGCGCCAAAGGTCTTGAACGCCGGATGTGAGGTGCTCAGCCTGAAGCAGCCTACGGCGGCCACCGGTGTCGCGACGAGCGTCTGGTCGATCGGGTCTGTCACCGACTCGCGAGCCATTTCCATATCTTGACGCCAACAGGCGACATCCGGCCTTGCCGACTACCGGCAGGGCGGATAGAGGTGGTCGTCGCTGGCTGGCCTAGTCGCCGACCCGGAAGGTCACTGTCGCGGTGTGTTCGAGATACGTGGCCGTCAGCACGGCCTGGCCGTTGCCGACGACTCTTACGAGTCCGGTCTCGTCGACGGTCAGGACGTCGGTGTTCGACGAGTGCCACTGCGTGAACGGCGTCACATTGACTTCGTTGGTGCCGGTCAACTGGGCGCGTGCGATGAATTGCAGCTCCCGTCCGTCCGCATCCAGACCAACCCTCGCGTTGGTGAGGTCACTGGGCGTGTCGCCGTGAAGTGGGGCGTAGACGCGAAGGCCCGTCGGGGCGGGCGGGGCCACGGGGCTGGGGGTGTCACAGGCGGCCAGAACGCAGGCCGCGACAAGAACCAGCGACACGGAAATGGTCTTCATCGGTCGATTCCTCGCTCGGTCGACGGCGCTGGCACGCAGTCGTGGCATCCATTCCAAACCGAGCCGCTGAATTCGGGCTAGTACGTTCTTGCTCGCGGCGTACCGCATGCCGCCCGCCGCGCCCGGCTCAGCCGGCGTTGCGGGGGCGGACGGCCCGGCCTGCCGCATAGACGATGGCCAGCGCGAGCAGTACGGGGATGATGCGTTCGAAGACACCCTTCCAGGCGTGAGGCGGCAGGTAGTAGGCGCTGACGCTCGACGCGAACCCGACGACCATGGCGAGCACCGTCGCGCGCGCACTGACTGGACCGCGCGTGATCACGATGAGGATGAGCGGGCCGAAGGCCGCGCCCATAGCGGCCCAGGCGAACAGCACGCGCGAGAAGATCTCCTGGCTGCCGTACAGCGCCGCGCCGATCGCACCGAGTCCGAGTCCCAGCACGACGATGCGCGAGCGCGTGAGCAGGCTGCCGCGGTTCCTGCCGATCTCGAGATCGTGCGTGATCGCCGACGCGGCTACGAGCAGCTGGCTGTCGGCCGTGGACATGATGGCCGAGAGGATCGCCGCGATCAGCAAACCGGCGCCGACACCGGGGAGCAGGAGGTTCGCGAGCGAGATCAGCACGACCTCGGGATCGCCCAGACCGGGCAGGATGACGCGCCCGGCCAGGCCGGCCAGCAGCATGCCTGCATAGACGAGCACACCCCAGCCGATGCCGACGCGGCGCGCATGATTGAGGGCGGCGTCACCGGGTTTCATCGCCATGAACTTGTTCACGACGTGCGGCTGGCCGGGGTAGCCAATCGCGATGCCCAGCAACCCGAGGATGAAGCCCAGCGCAGCCGGCCAGGCCATATTGCGCGTCAGACTGAGATAGCCGTCCACTGGCACCGCGCGAAGGCCTTCGGCCAACGCGAACGGGCCGCCGACGGTCATGAGCGCGGCGATGGGGATGATCACGGCCGCGGCCGCCATCATCAGGCCCTGCAGCGCGTCCGTCACGGCGACCGCCCAGAAGCCGCCGACCATCGTGTAGAACAGCACGACGCCGGCGCCGATGAGGATGCTGTCCACGGGCGACAGCCCGAACGTCTCGGTGAACGTCTTGCCTGCGGCCTGGAACTGCGCGGCCACGTAGAGGCCGAGCGAGACGAGCACGATGACCGACGCAACCACCACGATCGCTTGACGTCCCTGCCGGCCGACTGGACCGGCAATCAGCTCGGTCACCGTCACGGCACCTGTCTCGTGACTGGCGCGCCGAAGGGCGGGCGCGATGAACATCCAGTTGATGGCGAACCCACCGACGCACGCAGGGAACAGCCACAGTGCGCTGAGCCCCCATGAGTAGGCGGCGCCACTGACGCCGAGCAATGTCCAGGCCGACGAGGAACTCGCGGACGCGGCGATAGCAGCGACGGTGGGACCGAGCTGGCGTCCCCCGAGAAAGAAATCGACGCCGTCGCGATTACGCTCCCTGGTCATGAGACCAAGCGCGATCAGCGCCAGCTGATAGACGATCAGCGTCGCAAGTACCGTCTGTTCATGAGACATGAGGCCATACGATACCCCGGACGGGTTCCCTGTGGTGGCTCTATCGCACCAGGCCGGCGCGAAAACGATGTTCTGAGGGGCGTCGGCGGTGTGTGAAAAATGGTGGACCTGACGGGAGTCGAACCCGTGACCTCCTGAATGCCATTCAGGCGCGCTCCCAACTGCGCTACAGGCCCACGACGGGGGGACGAAACGTCGATTATACCCTAGTCGGCGCCGCCATCCGGCACGACCGCGACCGCGCGCAGCGGTGCGCCCGAGCCGCCGCCAATCTTCATCGGCAACGCGATGACATAGGCGCCGCGCTCCGGCAGCTGGTCGAGGGCCGTCAGGTTCTCGAAGGCTGGAATACCGGCGGCCGCCAGCGTCCGGTGCGTCTCGAACGACGTCGACTGGCCGTAGTCGATGCTGGCCGTGTCGATGCCCACGGCCCGCACGGGACGCTCCTCGACAAGCCACTTTGCGGTGTCGGGATGGAGGCCGGGGAAGTGCAGGTGGGCCACTGCTTCAGGGCCGCGCTCCGCCGTGCCGAGGTACCGCGCAGCGTCGGGCCAGCGCGACGAGAAGCCTGTCCTGATGAGGAGGATCGCGTCCGGCCCGATGCGGCCGTGCTGCTGTTCGAACCGCTGGAGGTCGTCAACGGTCACGAGGTAATCCGCGTCGGCCTCACTCTCGGCGGTGACGTCGATGACGACCGCCGGACCGATCAGCCTCTCGAGAGGCACGTCATCGACGGTCTGCTGCCCTTCGGCGAAGTGAATCGGTGCGTCGAGGTGTGTGCCGCCATGCTCTGCCGTGCTGAAGCTGTTCGCCGCGTAGTAGTAGCCGGCTTCGGTCATGCCCTCGGCATCGACGCGCAGGTCGAAGCCTTCGGCCGCCGTCGGCCAGAAGACCGTGGCCGTGTCGTAGGCGTGCGAAAGGTCGACGATCGCTCCCTCGGGCACCAGCGGCGGGGCGGACGAGGGCGTTTCGGCGCATCCAGCGGTCATCGCGACGGCCACTGCGCCTACCGCGGCAACCAGCTTTCGCTTCGTCATCTCAGTACTCCTCGAATATGCGGCGCAATTCCGCCGTTTCCGATGTCCTGGTCAAGGCCAGCATCAACAGCAGCCGGGCCTTGATCGGGGCGAGATCCTGCCCCGCGATGCGCCGGCTGCCGGCGGACGCAATGCGCCCACTCCCGGTCCTCGTCGTGATCACGACTGGAACGTTCTTCGACGCGGCGTGCGCGAGACCCTCATCCTGCGTGCCGCTCGACGCGCCGGCTCCGGCCGTCGCGAGCACGATACCCCGTGCGCCCGCATCGATGGCCGCCCTGATCAGATCCCCTGGCGCGCCCTGGTAGGTCAGCAGCACGTCTACGCGGGGCAGCCTGTCGATCGCGAACACATCGAACTCGCTGTCGCGTGTATGGCGGCGTTCGACGTTGCGGTAGTACACCACGCGGTCGCGGTCGACGACGCCGAGGATGCCGTAGCCGCGGGTCTGGAACGTCTGCAGCCGCAGCGCGTCGCTCTTGGTGACCTCGCGTGCGGCATTGATCTCGTCGTTGAGCACGACGAGGGTGCCGCGGCCGCGCGAGGCCGCATGAGCCGCCACGCGGAAGCCGGCCAGCAGGTTTGCGGCTCCTTCGTAGCCAAGTGTGCTCGGGTTGCGCATCGATCCTACGACGACAACGGGACGCACGTCGCGAACCGTGAGGTTGAGAAAGTACGCGAGCTCTTCGAGCGTGTCGGTACCGCCCGTCACGACGACGCCCGCCAGGCCGGCGTCCTCACGGAAGAGCGTGTTGATGCGGCGCGACAGCTGAAGCCACTGGTCGAGCGACAGCGCACTGCTGGCGGTGTTGCTGAACTGTTCGAACGACGCGGTGACGTAGCCATCGAGACCGGGTATCAGCGCGACGAGCTCCTTCGCGGTGAGCCGGCCGCCCCGACGGTTCGAGATGGTGCCGCCTGTAGCGACCAGATGCACACGCGGTCGCACATTGGCCTGCGTGGCCGGAGTCTCGGGGACCGTTTCGGCGGTCGGCACCCCGGCGGTGCGCACGGCGTCACGTGCCATCGGCCCCGCTTCCGCAACGTGTGCAAGTGTCAGGAAAACGACGAGAGCGAGAGGCCCGACGCGCATCGCGCCCCAGTGTAGAACAAGCCGCTCAGCTTGCCGAACGCGGGTTCGATGCGCCGGCGGCGCGCGTGAGCCACGCGCTCAACCGCTCGGCCGCATCGTCAGGTGATTCACCGTAGAACGGCATGAGCGCGGCGGATCCGCCTGGCGTACGGGCGATCTGCGCGCGCCAGCGGTTGGTGCCGACGGCCGAGACCTCGATCGTGTACGCGCGGCCGTTGATGGTTTCTTCGAAGCGGATGATCGGCACGGGCAGCGACCAATTGTAGTCGCCGTACGCGCAACGACAAGCGAAGGGACGTACGAATCCGCGTCCGCAGCCGCCGCTCACTCTGAGGGACGACACTTACACACATCGCGTCCACAGGCTTTCCACGATCCATCCACAGGTTTTCCACAGCTTGACGGTCACGAAGCCGCGGACTACGCTCGACGAGTCCGCCCGGTTCCCGTTCACATGTCGATCACGCCTCGTCAGACGCGTCTGCTGCGCGTGCAGGACCTTCGCACGTACCAGCAGACGATTGCCGATCTCGCGCTTGCGGGCGACGTGCGCGCCATCCGGCGTCGCGCGGTGATCGTGCCGAGCGGCGCGGCCGGTCGTCAGCTTCGCCGCACGCTCGACGCCACGCTCGGCGGCCGTGGCGGCGCCGCCGTGCTGCCGCACATCGTCACGCGCGACGGCTGGTACGCCCTGATGCACGGCGCCATGACCGGCGTGCCCGCCATGGCCGACGGGTTCGAGCGCGAGGTCATGCTCTACGCCGCCGCGCGCGATGCCCGTGACGCCGGCGCCGTGCCGCCGTTCACCATCCGCGCGGGCATCGTGGCCGAGATGTTGCGGTTCTACGACGAGCTGCGCCGGCGCGACTGCGATCTGCTGAAGTTTCAACGCCGCATCGACGATGAGCTGTCGAAAGATGTCGACGACCGCGGCGCCCAGCGCGTCGCGCGGCAGACGCGTTTTCTGGCCGAGGCGTTCGCCCGCTACGAACGGCGCCTGATCGCGTCGGGCCTGATGGACGAGCACTCGCTCGCGGCGCGCATCCGCACCGAGGGCTCGCCGGCCGTCTCGCACATCATCGTCACGGTAGGCGATCAGACGGCTGAAATCGGTGGACTCTGGCCTTCCGACTTCAGGCTGCTCGCCGAGTCGCCGGCATTCACCTGCATCGACGTCGTTGCGACCGATCGCGTGCTGGCCGCCGGCCTGTTCGACGAGCTGGAGCGTCAGCTGCCCGGGTTCGAGGATCAACGCTTGACGACCGAGGGCGAGACTCAGACGCCGATTCTGGTCGCGCCGCCGCCGGCCTCTGGCGGCAGCGTCGCGCCAGTCGAGTGGACGTACCGCGATCGTGAGGAAGAGCTGTACGCCGCGGTGCGCGACGTCCGGCGCCTCGCCGACTCCGACGGCGTGCTGCGCACCCGCGTGGGCATCGTCTTTCAGCGGCCGCTTCCGTACCTCTATCTCGCCAGACGCGCTTTCGAAGGTGCCCGCGTCCCGTACCTCGCGTCCGATGCGCTGCCGCTCGCGGCCGAGCCCTACGCTGCGGCGGTCGACCTCGTGCTCGAGTTCGTGTGGTCGAACGGATCGCGCGCGGCGGCTGCGGCCCTGCTGCGCTCACCGGCGTTCCGATTTGCCGATGCCGCCGGCGCCATTGCCACTGGCGATGTCACCGAGTTCGAGCAGCACGTGCTGCAGGAGCGCATGCCCGGTCAGCCCGAGACATACCGGGCCATCGTCGAGGCTCCAAAGACAGAGGACCATCGGCGGGCAACGCGTCAGGCGCGCGCGAAGCGTGTCGCTGCGATTGCGGCAGCCTGCTGGGACGAACTGGCCGAGTTGGCGGATGCGGAGGCGCCCGTGGGCCTGCGCCTCGCGTCGCTCGTGGCGTTTCTGCGCGCGCACGAAGCGCCTCCACCAACCGATGCCGAGGCGCGCGATCGTCACCATCGCGCCCGCGCCGCCATTCTTGCGGCAATCGAGGCCTTCGGCCGGGCTGCCGATCGCCACGACTTCACGCTGCCGACCGACGAACTTGCGGCGACGATCCGGCGCTGGATAGAAGACCAGACCTTCACGCCGCGCCGCGGCAGCGGTGGTGTCGATCTCGTCGATGCAACGGCCGCGCGCTACGGCCGCTTCGACCATCTGCGCGTGCTCGGGCTCGTCGAAACCGACTGGCCGGTGCGCCCGCCGCGCAACGTCTTCTACGGCAGGTTCCTGCTTGCCCGCCTCGATTGGCCCGACGATCAGAAGCGTCTCGAACTGGCCGACGCAGCCTTCCGCGATTTGCTGTCTCTGCCAGACACGACGCTCGCGCTCTCCCGTTTCCAGCTGGACGATGACGCGCTCGTCGGGCCGTCACCCTACGTCGACGCTGCACGCGAGCTGCCGTTCGGCCGCGGGATCCGCCATGAGGACACGCGCACGTTGCATTCCCCGTGGGAGGCCCTCATCGCGCGGCCCGTACCTGACGGTGCGGTGACGGGGGAGTCTGCCGACTGGGTCGCCCGGCGCGTGGCGCGCGGTCCGCTCGACGGCGACCGATATCGCGGGCAGACCGGCGGCTACGTTCCCGCGCGCTACTCGGTGAGCGCCATCGAGACGTATCTGCGCTGTCCGTTCAAATACTTCGCGAAGCAGGTGCTGCGCCTTCCCGAGGAGCGTGACGGACAGGTGGGCATGACGGCGCAGGAGCGCGGCAGCTTCCTGCACGACGTACTGCACGCGTTCTACTCGTCGTGGGATGCCGACCCGGGCGGGCCGATAACGACGGCCAACGTCGATGTCGCCCTGGCGCGGTTCCGCGCGATTGCGGAGGATGCGCTCGCATCGCTGCCGCCATCCGATCGAGCCCAGGAGCGCACGCTGCTGCTCGGCTCGGCCGCATCGCCGGGACTCGCCGAGCGCCTGCTCTACTTCGAGATCGAACTGCCGGGCGTGGCGAAGCGCCGCATCCTCGAAGAGCGACGTTCGGGCACGTTCATCTTCCGGTCCGGCGAACGCGAGCGCCACCTGGCGCTCGAGGCCGTCGCGGATCGAATCGACGTGCTCGAAGACGAGAGCCTGCGCGTCGTCGACTACAAGCTGTCGAAGGCGCCCGACAAGAAGCTGTCGCTGCAGTTGCCGGTGTATGGCCTCTGCCTCTCGCAGGCGTTGAAACAGGACGATGGGGTCGACAGACCGCTGGCGGCGGCCGCGTACTTTCCTCTCCAGGAGCGGCGGGACGGATCGGGCGTCGCGCTCTACGAAGGCGCGGACGTCGACGAGTTGATTGCCGAAGGACAGGACCGCCTGCTGGCTGTGGTCGAGGCCATCGAGCGGGGCGAATTTCCGCCGCGGCCGCACAAACCGCAGGAGTGCCGCTGGTGCGCCTATCCCGCCATCTGCCGCAAGGAGTACGCCGGTGAAGAGTAGCGGCGAGCAGCAGATGCTGCCGGATGCCGCGGCGCGGGATGCGGCCGTCGATCCGCGCGTGAACGTCGTGCTCGAAGCCTCGGCGGGCACCGGCAAGACGTCGGTACTCGTCCGGCGTTACGTGAACCTGCTTCGCGCGGGTGTCGAGCCGCGCAACATTCTCGCCATCACGTTCACGCGCAAGGCCGCGGCCGAGATGCGCGAACGCATCCTGGCCGCCCTGCAGAGTGAGCCGCACCTCTGGGCCACGCTGCGCGACCGTCTCGGTGACGTCGCCATTACCACCATCGACGCCTTCTGCCTGTCGCTGCTGCGCGAGTTCCCGCTCGAGGCGGACCTCGATCCGGCGTTCGACGTTGCGGACGAAACGGAGATTCCCCGCATCATCGACGAGGCGCTCGACGCGACGATGCGTATCGCGATGGCCCGGGCAGACCAGGATCGCGAGATGGAACTCGTGATTGCGCAGCTCGGCGCGGCGCGTACGCGCGATGGCCTTGCGCTGCTGCTGGAACGGCGGCTCGTGGCGGACGAAGCCCTGGAACAGTTCCTGAACCGTGTCGCGCGATCCGATCCGGGCGGGCCGAAGAACATCGACGAACTGTCGGCCCGGACGCTCGCGTCGCTCAGGGCCATCACGGCGCGCCTCCCCGGGTTTCCCGAGGCGTTCTGCGCAACGGGCCCGGTGGGCTATCGCGGCTGGCAGTGGATCGCGCGGCAGTTCCGCGCGCTGTCCACGATCGATCCGTCGGATCATGCGGCAGTGCGCCGCGCGCTCGACGCCGCACGCAAGTATTTCCTCAAGAGCGACGGCGATCCCGTCGCGTCGCGCAGCGAACCGCTCACGAAGAAGTACTTCGCGTCCGCGGCGCATCAGGAGCGCCACAAGGAAGCCGTGCTGTCGGTGACCCGCGATGTGCACGGCCTGGTCATCAGGCACGGGCTGTCGCTGAACGTCATGCTCGCGCGCGGCGTGCGCAAGTTCTACGAGATTGCGCTCGTCCAGTACCGGCGCGCCCTCACGGAGCGGTCGGCGCTCGACTTCACCGAACTGCTGTCGCGGGCGCTCGCCCTCTTCCGGGGCATGGACGACTTCGCGCGCAGCCGCTATCTGCTCGAGCAGCGCTATCAGCACGTGCTCGTCGACGAGTTCCAGGATACGAGCCGCGCGCAGTGGGAACTCGTCGGCGAACTGGTCAGGGCCTGGGGCGAGGGCATGGGGCTCGCCGAGGCGGCGGGCCCCCTGCAGCCGACCATCTTCATCGTTGGCGACCGCAAGCAGTCGATCTATCGCTTTCGCGATGCCGACGTCACGGTGCTCGATCGTGCCGCCGAGTTCATCGGCAGCCTCCGCGCCCGCAGCGGCACGCGCCGCGCCATCGTCACGAGCATGCGCGCGGTGCCCGAACTGCAGGCGTTCGTCAACGACGTCTTCGACGCCGTCGGCAAAGCGCGCATTCCGACGGCGTTCCGGTACGGTGACACGGATCGATTTCCGACGCAGGTCGACGCGACCGACATGCGGCGTGACGGCGAGCCGGTCGTCGGGCTCGTCGCGGACCTCACGCCGGAAGGGTGCGCCGCGCGCATCGGCGACGAAGTGGTGCGGCTGCTTGCGCACGGGCGCGTGCGCGATCGCGGAACGGGCGTGGCGCGCCGCGTGCGTCCCGGCGACATCGCGGTGCTGTTCCGCGCACGCTCGACGCACAAGGAAATCGAGAGCGCGCTCGAGCAGCGTGGCGTGCCGACCTACGTCTACAAGGGACTCGGGTTCTTCGAGTCGGACGAGATTCGCGACCTGCTGGCGATGCTCCAGTTTCTCGCGCAGCCCGACTCGGATGTGCGTGCCGCGGCGCTGCTGCGCTCGCGGTTCTTCCGCGTGGCCGACGACACGCTCCAGCGCTTGTCGGGCCGATTGGCCCGCGCGCTTGCCGGCGGCGAACGCGCGCTCGACGAAACAGCTATTGCCGACGACGATCGCGCGGTGCTCGAGGCGGCGCGTCGCACGCTGGGCCGCTGGCTGGCCCTCGTCGACCGGCTGCCGCCGGTCGAAGTGCTCGACGGCATCATCGACGACACGGCCTACCTCTATGAGATTGCCGGGCCACGCGAGCAGCAGGCGCGGGAGAACATCAAGAAGTTCCGCGGGATGATCCGCCGCATCCAGAACCGCGGGTACGCGACGCTCGGGCGCATCGCCGCGCACATCGACCGCCTGCACACCGGTGACGAGTCGAACGCGGCCATCGAGGCCGTGGATGCCGTGAACCTGATGACCGTTCACGCGGCCAAGGGGCTCGAGTTCCCGATCGTGTTCGTCGTGAGTCTGACGAAGAGTACGGGGGGCATGCCGCCGCCGGTCCGCGTCATTCTCGACGCCGACGATGGCGAGCAGGTGTGGGTCGGTCCCTTCGTGACAGACGACGACAGGGAAGGCGAGAAGGCCCGCGAAACCGAAGAGAGCAAGCGCCTCCTGTATGTGGCGCTGACGCGCGCGCGCGATCGCCTCTATCTGGGAACGGTGCTCAACGAGAAGGGCGAAGCGAAGCCGGGCAACGGCAGCCTGGCCAGGGTCCTGCCGCAGGCGTTTCTGCCGCTGCTCGCGCAGGCCGCTCGCGATCCTGACGTCACGTGGTCAGCCGGCGGGCGTGTCTATCCCTTCCGCGTGTGTCCGCCGCCCGAAGAACCGGCGCTCAGGTACGAGGAGACCGCCCCGCAAGTGGCGCCGCAGGCCGACTTCACGCCATTGACCGCAGCGACATCGGTCAGTGCCGTCACGGCCACGGGCGCGTCCGCCGACGCACGCGACCGCGCGGGGGACTGGGCACCGCTTGAAGACCGGCTGCTCGGCACGCTCGTGCACCGGCTGCTCCAACGCATGCCCCCGCAGGGGAGCGCGCGTGTCGCCGGCCGTCAGGCCGCAGACGAGGGACTCGAGTCCGACCTGCATGACATCGCGCGGCGCCTGTTGCTCGACGAGGAAGTCGCGGCGATTGACGACGCCGCAGGCGCCGTGCAGCGCGCGGTCGAGACGTATCGCGCTATTGCGGGCCGCGACGACATCATGGCGCTGTTGTCATCGGGAGAGCCTCTGCACGAGGTGCCGTTCTCGCTCGAGCGCGACGGGCGTGTGCTGCGGGGATCGATCGACTGTCTCGTCGTGCGGCACGGCGCCGAGGGCGCCGTACAGTCGGCGACGGTCGTGGAGTTCAAGACGGGGCGCCCGCGCTCGGCGCATGACGAGCAGCTGGCCATCTACGTGGAGGCCGCGCGTGCGCTGTTTCCCGGTGCGCAGGTCGACGGGCGACTCGTCTATCCCTGATGGTCGAGATCCAAGAAACTGCACGCCGCACGACGCGCGCAGGGTGTCGAATCGACACCGCTGTCGCCGAACGGGGTCAGCGGTTCCATTGCAGGGCACAGCGCGGCCGTCAGCTGAATCGCCGTGAAATTCGACGTTTTCACGCGCGCGGAGGAACCATTTCCGTGCGTTCCCGGTCTAACGGATCAACTGGCACGGCGTTTGTAGCCTGCCGGGGTGACGGGAGGAGATGGACATGACCAATCTCGCGAGCACTGCATCGCTGGTCAGCCTGAAGCCGAGGGCGCTGCCCACGCATTTCGAGCTCGAAGCCCTCGAAGGCCTCCCGTGCGGCTGCGTCGCGGCGGCGTATCGCGCGCGCCCGTGGGATGTGGCCGTTGTCTCGCTCGAGGCGAAGGGACCGCACTGCATCCTGGCGGGCCATGCACAGGGCCAGGTCATGCGTCTGGGCGATCTGCTCGAGTTCGACGATGACGAGGAGTGAGGCCGGGCTGGCGCGCGACGCCGGGGGCCGCACGAATTGTTTTCCCCCCGGCCGCGTCCGGTTCCAATAGAATGGCTCTTATGTCGTTTGCGTGTCCGAATTGCGGGAATACCGAGAACTTCCTGGTCAAGACCCTCCAGATGCACATCGTGCATGTGGGCGAGTCGGGGCTCGACGTCACCGAAGAGGGTCGTCCGGCCGTGTACGAAGTCCTGTGTGACGAGTGTGAGACGGAACTGCCGAGCGATGCGCTCGGTGACGATATCCGTCGCGACATGCTGCAGTCGCTCGGCGCGCGCTGAGGCGCTCGCCCGCCCGGCGGTCTCAGGGCCCGACGTTGCCCGCTGGCGTCAGTCGCCGGCGGGTTCCTCGAAGTAATCACATTCCGGACAGACCCATTCCTTGACGTCGCGCTTGACGGTCTGGCGCGTACCGGGAATGAGCTCTGTACGTTCGCGCGTCACGAGGCGCATGAGCTCGCCGCACATCGGGCATTCCTTCATGTCGGCCGCAGTGCTATCGTACGCGAAAGACCCGTGCGCGACTATCTGCACATCCTCGGCCTGCCGGGCAATGCCGGCGCCGAAGCCATTCGTCAGGCGTGCCGCCGGCTGACGCGCCGCTATCATCCCGACATCGCGGGTGACTGCGCCATCAGTGGCCACGGGGACGCCGAGCCATCGGTGGCGTCGCGCGCGTCGCGGGTCGCCTCGGCGGTGGCGTCTGCGGAACGCCCCGACACGCCAGGTCCGCCGGTCGACGAGATCGCGATCGACTTTCCCTCGGTTGCGCCCATCGTCGATCGCATGCGCGCGGCGTTCTTCGGAGAACAGGCGCGACGGTGGTCGGCGCACATCGAGCTGACGCGCCTCGAAGCGCGCGACGGCGCCGAAGTGCCGATCGACGTGCCGCACGCCGAAACGTGCGCGGCCTGTGGCGGGCGCGGAGAAATCTGGACGGACGGCTGTGCGGCCTGCGGCGGGGCCGGCACGCGTCCGGGCGCGCACCGCGTGCGCCTCGTGCTGCCGCCGGGCATTGCGCACGGCGCGCGGCTCTTCTATCAGCTGCGGCTGCCCGCAGGTCTGCCGGCGACGCTCGCGGTGTCGGTCGGCGTCGACCGGCCGCGCGTCTGACATGCGCGCCCATCTCGACCTGCTCGGCCGGCTCTATGTCGTGTGGGGAGCGTTGGGATTGCTCGCAGGCACAGCGCTGTTGCTGCTGGCCGGCGGCGCGGCCATCGCATCGGATCGTTTGTTTGCCGGCGCGATCATTCTCACAGCAGCCGCGCTCCTGCCGCTTGCCGGCGGCGCGCTTGCCGTCTGGGCGGGCCGGGCCGTCGTCGCGCGGCGCCCTCGTGGCCGAACCGGCGCACTGGTGCTCGCCGTACCGAACCTGTTCCTGCTGCCGTTCGGCACCGCGCTGGGCATCTACACGTTCTGGGTGCTGCTCAACGACCAGGTGCGCCCGATGTTCGGCAGACCCGAGGCGGCGTCGTGAACGCCGCCCACGAGCGATCGTCGACCCGGCTCGACGCGAATCTCGCGGCGGCGCTCGCCTATCTGGGCGGGTTCATCACCGGACTCGTGCTGCTGGCCGTCGAGAAAGAAAGCCGGTTCGTACGCTTTCACGCGATGCAGTCGACGGTGCTGTTTCTCGCGGTGCTCGTGTTGTCGATAGCCGTCAACTCGATGGCGGTGCTGGGGGCGTTTCTGTACGCGTTCGTACTGTTTCCGGCCGTCGTCATTCTCTGGCTGATGCTGATGTACAAGGCGTACAGCGGCGCGCGCTACAAGCTGCCCGTCATCGGCGATTTCGCGGAAAGACAGATCTGAGACATGCCACTCACAGAACAACAGGTGCTCGACGCGCTGCGCGTCGTACGCGATCCCGATCTCCATAAAGACATCGTCACGCTCAACTTCGTCAAGTCCGTCGTCATCGACGGTGGCCGCGTCAGCGTGACCATCGAGCTGACGACGCCGGCGTGTCCTGTGAAGGACCAGCTGCGCGACCAGGCGCACGCGGCGATTGCGGCGTTGCCCGGGGCGACGGACGTCGACGTCACGATGACCGCCCAGGTGCGATCGGCGCACCGGCCCGAACAGGGGATGAAGACCGCGATTCCCGGTGTTCGCAACGTCATTGCCGTCGGCTCGGGGAAGGGCGGCGTCGGCAAGACGACCGTCTCGGTGAACCTCGCGGTCGCACTCGCGCAGCGCGGCAGCCGCGTCGCGCTGCTCGACGGCGACGTCTATGGACCGAACGTGCCGATCATGCTCGGACTGAAGACGCGGCTCGAAGCCGAGGGGCAGCGCATCCGTCCGGCCGAGAAGTACGGCCTGCAGGTCGTGTCCGTCGGCTTCCTTACTGAAGAAGGCGCGCCGATCATCTGGCGCGGGCCGATGCTGCACGGCGCCGTCCAGCAGTTCTTCCGTGACGTCGCCTGGCACGACATCGACTACCTGATCGTCGACATGCCGCCAGGTACGGGTGACGTCGCGCTGAGTCTCAGTCAATCGGTGCCGGTCGCCGGTGCCGTTGTCGTGACGACGCCGCAGCAGGTGTCGCTGGCCGATACCGCGCGCGCGATCCGGATGTACGAGAAGCTCAATATCCCCGTGCTCGGCCTCGTCGAGAACATGAGCCACTTCGCGTGCCCGTCGTGCCACCACGAGAGCGACATTTTCGGGAAGGGCGGCGGCGAAGCGCTGGCGTCGACCGAGGGCGTGCCGTTTCTCGGCCGCATCCCGCTCTACGAACCCGTGCGTGCGGGCGGCGACAGCGGCCGTCCCATCGTGCTCGCCGAACCCGAGTCCCCCGCCGCACAGGCCATCTTCAGCGCCGCTGAACGCGTCGCCCAGCAGGTCTCGATCGCGTCGTACGGCGGCAGGAAGGTGATTCCGCTGACGCAGGTGTAGATCGCCGCATCGCCACCATCCCGGCTATCGGTCCTGGCAAGAGCGCCAGAAACACCCATTGCCAGCCGTAGTCGGTGGCAAGCGAGGGAAGCCAGCGCATGGGGATCGTGGTGAGCAGGAAACCCGCGCAGGTCTGCAGGGTCAGGGCGGTGCCGACGTGCGCGTGCGGGCTGTGTTCGGTGACGAGGGCCGAGAACTGCGCTGAGTCCGACACGACCGTGAAGCCCCAGACGAGCGCCAGCAGATAGAGCACCCAGAGGGGCGCGCCGAAGACGAATCCCGCTGCGACGCAGCAGGCACCGCTGACCAGCATCGAGAGCGATGCGATGCGCGCGCGACCGTAGCGATCGGCCCATTGTCCCGCGAGGATCGCGCCAATCGCGCCGGCCGCAATCGCGACGAACGCAGCGAGCGAGCCGTGCAGGACGGCATCGTCCGACTGCGCCTCGGTCGCCGCGGCAATGGCGAACGCGCCGAACCACGCCCATACGGCATAGAGCTCCCACATGTGGCCGAGATAGCCGAACGTTGCGAGTCGTGTCTCGCGCTGGGCGAGCACGGCGCGGATGGCGTGAGGATCGAGTCGCGCGGCGGCCGCAAGGAAGGGGCCCTCACGCGCGGTGAGCGCAAGGGCGCCACCGGCGGCAGTCATCGCGCCGAGCAGCATTGCCTGCGCGCGCCATTGATCGGTCAGCGCGGCAATCAGAAACGGGATGGCTTTGCCGACGACGAGCGCGCCCACGACGACGCCGAGCGCGACGCCGCGCCGCGTACGGAACCAGCTCGCGGCGAGCTTCATGCCGGGCGGATAGACGCAGGCAAGGCCGACACCGGCGGCGAAGCGCAGCGCGAGCAAGGCCGGAAGCGTCGATGTGAGCGCAAGCGCCGCCGTCGACAGGGCAGCGATGGCTGCGCCGCCGGCCATCAGCCGCGGCGCGCTGAAGACGTCGGCCGCGCCGCTCGCCGCCAGGGCCAGCGTGCCGGCAACGAACCCGAACTGCACCATCATCGTCAGCCACCCGGCATCGCCGAGTGACAACCCCAGGTCGCGTTGCATCGATGACGACGACGCCGACGCCGCCAGCCATGGCCCCATCGTGGCGATCATCGCGACCGCGACGAGTGCCAGCATCCGCCACGCGACGGCGCTGTTGTCGGGGATTTGTTGATTGGATGGTTTGTTGATTTACTGATGGTACATGAGACGCATGATCGGTGCGACGTCAGTGGTCTGTGTGGCGCTGGTCTGGCTGATCGGCGCCGAACCGGCGGCGGAACAGGCGCCGCGGGCGCTTCGTGGCGAAATCCGTGCGACGCATGGCGTCGTGGCGGCGGGGCGATCGTTCGCGGCCGACGCCGGTGCGCGAGTCATGGCCGCCGGTGGCAATGCCATCGACGCCGGCGTGGCCTCGGTACTTGCCGCGGGGGTCGTCGAGATCTCGCACTTCGGTCTGGGCGGCGAGTCGCCCATCATCATCTATTCGGCGCGCGACCGTGAGGTGGTCGTCATCAACGGCCAGGGCCCTGCACCGCGCGCGGCGACGCCCGACAGGTTCGCCGGCATGCCGGCGCCTCCCGGCAACGGTCCGCTCGGCGCGACGCTTCCCGCTGTCATCGATGCGGTTGCGATCGCGCTTGCGAAGTACGGCACGAAGTCGTTCGAAGACGTGGCGGCGCCCGCCATTGCGCTGGCCGACGGCTTCCCGATGTACGAGTTCCTGCGGCGCTATCTCGAGAGCGAGCGCGCGGCGAGCGAGCAGTACGAGTGGACCCGGCGCACCTACTACGCCGACGGACGCGTGCCGGCGACTGGCGAGATGTTCCGCCAGCCGAATCTCGCGCGAACCCTGCGCGCGCTCGTCGAGGCCGAGCGACAGGCTCTCGCCACGGGCGCGTCGCGCGGCGACGGCATTCGCGCGGCGCGTGACGCGTTCTACAAAGGGCCCATTGCCGCACGCATTGCGCAGGGGGTGCAGCAGGCCGGCGGGGTGATGACGGCCGAGGACCTGGCCGCGTACGAAGGACGCATCGAGAAGCCGGCACAGACGACGTACCGCGGCTACCAGATCTACAAGGCGGGCTTCTGGAACCAGGGCCCCGTGCTGCTGCAGACGCTGAATCTGCTCGAGGGATTCGACCTGGCGGCCATGGGTGCGGGCTCGGCCGACGCGCTGCACACGATCACCGAAGCCATCAAGCTCGCCTATGCAGACCGCGACGTCTACTACGGCGATCCCGATTTTGCCGAAGTTCCTGGCGACGCGCTGTTGTCGAAGGACTATGCGGCTGAACGGCGGCAGCTGATTGACCGCAGTCGCGCGAGTCTCGAGAAACGCCCCGGCGACCCGCAGAAACTCTTCCCGGTTGAATTTTCCCGGTTCGTTTCTGCAACCTTCAACCGGGAAAATTCAACCGGGAAGGATTTCGTTGAGCCGGGCGATACGACTGCTGTCGAGGTAGTCGATGCCGAGGGCAACCTCTTTTCGGCGACACCAAGCTCGGGCTGGCTGCTGGGCGGCGCTTTCATTGCAGGTGACACGGGCGTGCCGATGTCGAACCGCATGCAGGCCTTCCGCCTCGATCCCGACAGCCCCAACGTGCTGGCGGGCGGCAAGCGGCCCAGAACCACGCTGACGCCCACGGTCGTCCTGAAGGACGGCCGGCCGTTTCTCGCCGTCGGCACGCCAGGCGGCGACAGTCAGGACCAGCAGATCCTGCTCGTGCTGCTCAACGTGATCGACTTCGGGATGGATGTGCAGGCGGCCATCGAAGCGCCGCGTATCAACTCGCTGCACCCCGAAAGCTCGTTCGACGACCACCGGGCGTTTCCCGGTGTCCTCGAAATCGAAGCCACCGTCGACCCGGCCGTCCGCGCCGAGCTCGAACGTCGCGGGCACCGGCTGCGTCTGCGTCCCGCCTGGGGCATGTCGACCGGCGTCGTCGCGGCGGGTGTCGATCCCGTCACCGGCCGTCTGCGCGGCGGCGCCGATCCGCGTCGCGAGCGCTACGTCGTGGCCTGGTGACCATGGCGCACCTCGACCTGCCGTTCACCCGCGAGACGCTCGACAACGGCCTGACCGTCATCGTCCACGAGCGCCGTGAGGTACCGCTCGTGGCCGTCAACGTCTGGTATCACGTCGGCTCGAAGAACGAACGCGCAGGCCTGACGGGCTTCGCGCACCTCTTCGAACATCTGATGTTCGAAGGGTCGGCGCACCACGACACGGGCTACTTCGGGCCGCTGCAGGACGCGGGCGCGTCGCTGAACGGATCGACGAACGCCGACCGCACCAACTACTGGGAAACCGTGCCGCGCGAGGCGCTGGACCTCGCGCTCTGGCTCGAGTCCGATCGCATGGGCCATCTGCTGCCGGCCCTCACCGAGGCGAAGCTCGCCAACCAGCGCGACGTCGTGCTCAACGAGCGGCGTCAGAACTACGAGAACCGTCCGTACGGCCGCGCGGGGTTCGCGCTGCTCGGCGCGTTGCATCCACCGGACCATCCGTACCACTGGCCGACGATCGGCTGGCCCGACGACATTGCCGCCGCGCGTCTCGAGGACGTCAGCGCGTTCTTCTCGCACTACTACCACCCGGCGAACGCGTCTATCGCGATCGCTGGCGATGTCGATACGGCCGATGTGCTGGCCCGCGTCGACGCGTACTTCGGCGATATTCCCGCCGGGCCGGCCGTCGAGCATCCGTCGCCGCCCGTGCCCGAGCTTGCCGCATCAACGCGCCTGCTGCTCGAAGACCGCGTCGAACTGCCGCGCGTGTATCTCGCGTGGCACTCGCCGGCGTTGTTCAAGCCGGGCGATGCCGAGTGCGATCTGCTCGCGGAGATTCTCGGCAGTGGCAAGACGTCGCGACTGTATCGCCGCCTCGTCTTCGACGAGCGCGTCGCCACCGAACTCATCGCGACGCAGGCCTCGCGCGAGGTCGGCAGCATGTTCCAGGTGGTCGCGACTGCGGCGCCCGGCCGTCACCTGCGCGAGATCGTCGACATCGTCGACACGGAACTCGAAGCGCTCGCGACGCACGGGCCGACGAGCGATGAGCTCGAGCGCGTCAAGGCACAGGCCGAAGCGGCGTTCGTGATGCGTCTGCAGCACGTCGGTGGATTCGGCGGACGCGCCGATCAGCTCAACGCCTATTTCACCTATCTGGGCGACCCTGCTGCGTTCGGGCGTGATCTCGAACGCTATCTGAGCGTGACGCCGGCATCGGTCGCTGCCGCGGCGCGGACGTTGCGCGAGCGTCATCGCGTGCTGCTGTCGGTGGTGCCCGAGGGGCAACCGGCGCTCGCGCTCGATGGTTCGACGCCGGCGGAGGTGATCTGATGGCGCGTGTCGACCGGGCGCACAGGCCAGCCGTCGATCGCACGCGTCTGCCGCAGGTGGGCACGCCGGCCGACGTGTCGTTTCCGTCGTTCTCGCGCCATCAGCTCGATGGCGGTCTGACGGTCCGAACGGCTCGCGTCGGAGGGCTGCCGCTCGCCTCAGTGCTCCTGATCGTGCCCGCGGGGACGTCCCGCGATCCCGGCGATCGGCTCGGCCTGACGTCGCTCACCGCTGGTCTCATGGACGAGGGCGCGGGTGACTACGACGCCATCGGCCTCAGCGAGGCATTCGCGCGCCTGGGCACGCATGTCGAGACCGACGTCGGCGCCGATGCCACGACGTTTGGCGTGACGCTGGTCGAGCGCCATCTGGAAACGGCGCTGTCGCTGCTCGGCCTGATGATGGCTGCGCCCCGGTTCGCCGATGCCGATTTCATCCGCGAGCGCGATCTGCGTCTGTCGCGCCTCCTGCAGATGCGCGAGATGCCGCCGGCGATTGCCGATCGCGCGATGCTCGCGTCGGCCTATGGCCGGCATCCCTACGGGCATGGCGCGCTCGGCCGCGAATCGACGGTGTCGGCGATCACGCGCGACGAAATCGTTGCGCATCATGCGTCGGCGCTCGGGTCGGCCGGCGCGACGTTGATCGTCTGCGGTGATGTCGACGCCGCGAGGGTCGAGCAGGCCGCCGCCTCGGCGTTTGCCGGCTGGCATGAGGGTGAGACGCCGATCGAGCCTCCACCAGCGGCCACACCGGAACCTGGCCTCTGGGTGATCGATCGGCCCGGCGCGGCGCAAACAGAACTTCGCGTCGCGCGGTTGTCGACGACGAGGCTGACGCCCGACTATCACGCGCTGGTCGTCCTCAATCTTGCGCTCGGAGGGCAGTTCGTCAGCCGCATCAACACGCGCCTGCGCGAGGAGAAGGGCTACACCTACGGCGCGCGCACGGGATTCGACCTGCGTCGTGGCGACGGTCTCTTCATCTGCCAGACCGCCGTTGCGCGCGACGCCACGGCTGACGCGCTCCACGACATCTTCGGAGAGTTGCAGGGGATTGCGACCGATCGGCCGCTCGAAGGCGAGGAGCTCGAACGGGCGAAGACGTCGCTCGCGCGCGGCTACGCGCGGGGCGTCGAGACGGTTGACCAGGTGGCGCGGCAGGCCGCGCAGATCGCGCTCTACGGCCTGGCTGACGACCACGTCGATCGCTTTGTACCGCAGGTGCGCGCGCTCACGGCCGACGACCTGCGTGAGGCTGCCGCGCGCTGGATCTGGCCGGCGCCCTACGTGGCGGTGGCAGTGGGCGACGCCGATCGTATCGAGGCCGGGCTTCGTGCGCTCGACCTCGCGCCCGTGCGCCGCGTGGCCGATCCCTGGGAGCTCAGAGACCGGTGAAAGCCGTTCGCTTCCACCAGCACGGTGGACCGGACGTTCTGACGTATGAGGACGCTCCTGATCCGGAACCGCGCGCGGGGCATGCCGTCGTTCGCGTGCGCGCGTGCGCGCTGAACCATCTCGATCTCTGGCAGCGCCGCGGACTCGACCGCGTCACGATTCCCTTCCCGCACATCTCGGGCGCCGATGTGGCCGGGGAGATCGCGGACGTCGACGCCGACGCTGCGGCGCGCGAATCGCTCCCGGTCGGCCTGCGCGTGATGTTGCAGCCGGGCCTGAGTTGCGGCCGATGTGCCGAATGTCTGGCCGGCCGCGACAACCGGTGCGCGCGCTACGACGTCCTTGGCTATCAGTCCGACGGCGGCTACGCCGAGTACGTCCGGGTGCCGCTGGTCAATCTGATTCCGATTCCCGACCTCGTCACGTTCATCGACGCTGCAGCATTTCCGCTCACGTTTCTCACGGCGTGGCACATGCTCTTCAATCGCGCCGGCCTGCGTGAAGGCGATACGGTCGTCGTGCTCGCGGGCGGCAGCGGCGTCGGGCAGGCCGCCGTGCAACTGGCGCGGCACGCAGGTGCCTTCGTCATTGCCACCGCGGGGTCGGCCGAGAAGCTTGCGCAGGTCACCGAGCTTGGCGCACATGCGGCCATCAATCACACCACCGGCGACATCGCAGCCGAGGTGAGGCGGCTCACCGACGGCCGTGGCGCCGACATCGTCATCGAGCACGTCGGGCAGGCGACGTGGCGGGCCAGCGTACGGTGCCTTGCCCGGGGCGGGCGGGTGGTGACCTGTGGTGCGACGACAGGTCACCAGACCGACCTCGACCTGCGGCACCTGTTCGGACGGCAGCTGTCGCTCGTCGGGTCCTATATGGGTGAGAAGGCCGAACTGCTGCGCGCGGCCCGTCTCTTCTTCACGGGGACCATCACGCCCGTGGTCGACCGCGTGTTTCCGCTGGCAGACGCCGCTGCCGCTCAGCAGTACCTCGAAGCCCGCCGCCAGTTCGGCAAAGTCGTCCTCGAGGTGTGAACCACCGCCGCCGGGCTGCGTAGTACACTGCAGCCCATGGGCCTCGTCCGGCTCAGTCTCAGTTTCGTCGGCGTGATGGGCATCCTGGCCGCAACGATTGCCGCGGCCCTGATCTGGCTGCTCATCACCGACCCCGTCAGCGTGGCCGAAAGTGTCTCAACCGGCGACGTGTCGCCCCTCGTCCGCGCGCTCGGCACGGTCATCTACGACGCGCTGAAGGGCGTGCTGGGATATCTCTAGGGCTCAGGGCGCAGGGCGCACGCGACCGCCAGCGCCGACCGAGCTCCTACAAGTTCCTGTTGAAGAACCGCGTCAGCGCCAGTCCATCCATCCAGTTGAACGGAAACTTGCCGGTCGAGTAGTGGCCGCAGGGCAGGACGAAGCGTTCGTGGTCGACGCCGCGAGTGCCGAGTTCGTCGACGAAGCGCTTCGACAGTTCGAGCGGAAACGACAGGTCGTAGCGCGCGTAGACGACGAAGATTCTGCGGCCGCGAAGTTTCTCGATGAACGGGAACGGGCTGATGGGCAGCCAGAAGGTGCGCAGTTCATCGAGCGTGATGCGCCCGTCGAGTCCGCGCCGTACGTGCTCGGTCGAGAGGCCATCCCACACGACGTCGGCAAACCACGGCGAGCAGTGATTGAACGCCGCGGCGCGCACGAGCGGCTCGTGAGCGGCGGTCAGCATCGAGAGACAGGATCCGAGGCTCGTGCCGATGATGCCAACGCGTTCATATCCCTGCGCGTGCAGCCACTGCACCGCGCGCCGCGCGTCGAGCACGGCCTGCCGGCACACCTGAATCGTGCGACCGATGTTCGAGCTGACGATGTAGTCGGCGCGCGTCAGCTCGGGCGGCATACGCTGGTCGTGATACGGCAGACTCAGTCGCAGCGACGACACGCCGAATCGACCGAACAACCGGCAGAGCCCGACGTGGCCTTCGCGGTCGGCGTTCCACTGAGGCAGGACGACGACCGCGCGGCGGCGCGAGTCGTCGTCGGCCTGAAAGAACCGCGCGTGGACGGTGTTGTTCTCGGGATGCGGGGTGGTGACGGCGCTCGCGAAGCGCAGGTGGTGTCCGTCGAACTCGGCGGCGTCGGCGGGCTCGACGTGATAGAAGCGATCGCTGTCGCGTGTGGCCCGCGCGGCCCACGCCTCGAGCCGCGCCGATGCGTCCTGCGCATCCGATGTGCCGGACGGCACATCGTCAATCCAGTCGTCGCCCCATTCGAATGGCCGGACGACCCGATCGGTGGTGATGGCGTGGAGGCGTCGCTCCCAGCCGTGGAACAGCGAAGCGAGCACGCGCGGCCTACGAGGCCTGATCGGCCTTTTCGACGAGGGCCGCGTACGTGCGTTCTACGGGTGTGTCGGTTTCGACCGGCAGATCGCACGCCAGCCATCCCGGATCGATCGTTGCGCCAGAGAAGCTCTGGGCGCCGCCCCAGCCGCCCTTGACGTTGATGACGTCGGTGAAGCCGAACGCTTCGAGCATCTGCGCGGCCTTCATCGAGCGTCCCCCGGCCTGGCAACCGATGAGGAGGCGCGCCTCCGGCTCGAACGTCGCTTTCATCACGCGGATGAAGTCGGGGTTCTGGGCCATCTGGCCGGTCTCGTCGTGCTCGAGCAGCGGGACGTTCACGGCGCCCGGCGGGTGCCCGGCTTCGAATTCGCGCGTCGATCGCACGTCGACGTAGGTGTAGCCGTCCTGCTGTTGTTGATGGGCTTCGGTGACAGAGACGTGTTTCATGGCAGCTGGGTCAATTGTTGCAATTGCGTCGGGCATGACGCAACCAGCGCCGCGAGCGCCCGAACAACCGCCGTCACCCGATCAGCCGCCGCAGGCCCCGGACGTGAAGCCGGTGCCCCCGCCCGAAGTCACACCTGACGTCCCGCCCGAGGTGACTCCGGATCCACCGCCCGTGAATCCGGTGCCGCCGCAGATCTGACGTCAGCGGCGGGCGAGTACCTGAGGCTCGAGGGCCGCGGCGAGCGCGAGCAGCGCCGCCGTCTCGTTGCGGCGTCCGACCAGCTGCAATCCCGTGGGGAGCAAGTCGTGGGACATAGGCAGCGTGATGGCCGGATGTCCCGAGATGTCGAACAGCTGCGTCAACCGCAGCATCACGCTTCGCACCGGCACGCGCGTGTCGCCAAACGCGATCTCGCTGGTGCCGAGCGGTGGTGCGATCACGGCCATCGTTGGCAGCGCGAGAGCATCCACACCGGCGAGGGCGGCGTCGACCTCGTCGGCTAGTCGCGCGCCGATCGCGCGCGCGCGCTCGTACTCGTCCTTCGTGACGTTCGCGCCCATCGCAAGTCTCTCGCCAACCGCCGGGGTATAGCGATCGCGTGCGTGCAGCAGATAGTCGCGGTGCCATGCATAGGACTCATAGAAGACGACGGGCACATATGCATCCGGGGTCGACGCGGCGTTCGGGATCGACACGGGCACGATGTCGACACCCGCGTGTTCGAGACGGCGCACGGCCGACGCCCACGCGCCACGCACCTCGTCTTGCAGAAGATCAAAGAAGTATTCACGCGGCACGCCGAGCCGCGGCGCGCGTGGCGCGTCCGGCAGGTCGACGGCGCCGGCATCGCGCATGACCGACCAGAGCAACACGGCGTCGGCGACCGTGCGCGTGATCGGGCCGACATGGTCGAACGAGAGGGAGAGCGGCACGACGCCTGTGGCCGAGATTTCGCCGTAAGTGGGTTTGAGCCCGACCAGACCGCAGACGGCCGCGGGAATCCTGATGGATCCTCCGGTATCGGTGCCGACCGATCCCAGGCCGACACCCGCGGCGACGGCGGCGGCCGATCCGCCGCTCGATCCGCCGGCCATTCGCGATCGATCGCGCGGATGGCGCACCGGCCCGAACGCCGAATCCTCGCTCGTCGTCCCGAACGCGAACTCGTGCAGGTTGGTCTTGCCGATCAGCACGGCGCCGGCGTCTCGCAGCTTCCTCACGCACGGCGCGTCATCAGCTGCCGGCGTGCCGGGCAGCACGCGCGAGCCCGCGGTCGTCGGCAGGCCGCGCACGTCGATCAGGTCTTTCACGGAGATCGGCAGGCCATGCAATGGTCCACGCCAGTGGCCACGCGCCGCATCCGCGTCGAGCGCGCGCGCCGTTTCGCGCGCGGTGTCGCCGTCGAACGTAATGAAGGCATTGAGGGCGCGCGTCTCTTCGTGCCGGGCGATCGCGGCCTCGGTGAGCGCCAGGGCCGTCGTCTCGCGTCGTCGAAGCGCCGCGGCCGCGTCCGTCAACGTCTGCATGCGCGTGATTGTACGTCCCGGCGCTACACTGAGGGACTGTGAAGCGCGCGGCGTTCGTCACCTGTCAGCATCTGCCCACCATCGTCGACGACGACACTCGCGCGGCGATGGTGTTGCGCGATCGAGGCGTGGCCGTCGAGGGCGTGCCGTGGGATACCCCCGATGCCGACTGGCCGGCCTACGATGCCGTGGTCGTCCGGTCGGCGTGGGACTATCACGCGCATCCCCAGCGGTACGACGCATGGCTGCGCGCGCGCGCGGCCGACGGCACGCGCTTGTGGAACCGGCCCGCCGACATCCTGACGAACATGGACAAGCGCTACCTGCTCGCGTTCGAGCGTGCCGGCGTGCCGATTGTCCCGACCGTTCATCTTCCGGCGGCTTCCGGCCGTGTGCTGGCGGATGAGATGCGTGCGCATGGGCTGACACGCGCGGTCGTCAAGCCGGCCATCTCGGCCAACGCGGCGGGCACGTGGCTCACCACCGGTGACGTCGAAGCCGACCAGGCGCGATTCGAAGAACAGGCGGCGTCGGCGGATCTACTGTTGCAGCCGTTCCTCGAGGAGATCGCCGCGGAAGGGGAGTGGTCGCTGATGTTCTTCAACGGCGTCTTCAGCCACGCCGTATTGAAGCGGCCCGCGGCTGGAGAGTTTCGCGTGCAGGAGGACTTCGGCGGCGGCGCGTCGCGCATCGACGCGTCACCGACGCTCATTGCCGACGCGCAGGCCGTGCTCGGGGCCGCCGGCGGCCCGTTCCTCTATGCGCGCGTCGACGGCATCCGCCGCGGCGTGCACTTTCTGTTGATGGAGCTCGAAATCAACGAGCCGACGCTCTTCCTCAACCTGGCGCCAGACGCCGCCGAGCGCTTC